>OOCI01000803.1_pt1 | contig 26746 bp, 19 predicted proteins | sample 1671761 | NCBI WGS metagenome assembly OOCI01 (sample SAMN06348190, study PRJEB24527) | human gut metagenome | biome: human gut; feature: ankylosing spondylitis patient; material: feces | host: Homo sapiens | place: China | collected 2015-10
GCGTCGGCCACGGTGAAGACCGCGTCGATCTCCTCGTCGCTCTTGTCCCACGTCCAGTAGAAGTCGCTCTTGTACATGTTATTGATGTGCAGCGTCTCAAGGTGGCGTGCCAGTTCAACAGTCTTGCTCATAGATAATTTTCTCCTTTATTTTATAGCATATTAAAAATCGTTTGAAATATTTGCGCCGCGCACGGCGCAAATGATCTTGATCCGTTTTTTGCCGCGACATGCGCGTGGCAAAAAACACTTCTCACGCAGCGCGCGTCGAGCCAAAGGCGAGGTGCGAAGCGGAGTGCAGCCTCTTAATATCAAATGACGGGCGAAGCACGTTATTTGATATTATTGCCCGTTAACTCCTGACGGAAGGAGGTGGCAGAGCCGTCCTTGTTCTCGGGCTTGTAGAGACCGGGGACAGCCGCGTACAGCGCCGCGCAGGTGACGAGGTCCTGCTTCCAGGTGATCTCGTTGGGCGCGTGGGCCTGAGATTCAGCGCCGGGGCCGAAGCCGACGCAGGGGATGCCGTAGCGGCCCTGAATAGAAACGCCGTTCGTGGAGAACGTCCACTTGTCAGTTAAGGGACGGCCAGTGCGCGTGGACATGGCTTTTTCGTCCGCGCCGATGCGCTCGGTGCCCCAGAGAGCGTGGTGCGCGTCGACGAGCGCCTGAACGTGGGGCGCGGTCTCCTTGTTGATCCAGGTGGGGAAGAAGGCTTCGGTCTCATAGACGTGGCCGGTCCAGGACGGACGGTCGTACATATACATGGAGACCTTGACGTCCTTGGCGTACTTCTTGCAGGCGGGCAGATCCTCGATCTCCTTCAGGCAGGACTGGTAGGTCTCGCCCGCAGTCATGCGGCGGTCGATGGAGATGGAGCAGGAGTCCGCAACAGCGCAGCGGGAGGGAGAGGTGTAGAAGATCTGGCTGGTGGTGCAGGTGCCGCGGCCGAGGAAGCGGGCATCCTCCCAGTGCTCGGGATTGTACTTCGGGTCGAGCATCTTCACGAGGCCCTTGACTTCCTTGTCGTCGCCGGCGTCGTTCTCGTTGAGGTCGCGGACGTTGAGCAGGACCTCAGCCATCTTGTGAATGGCGTTGTCGCCGCGCTCGGGCGCGGAGCCGTGGCAGGAGACGCCGTGCATATCGACGCGGATCTCCATGCGGCCGCGGTGACCGCGGTAGATGCCGCCGTCGGTGGGCTCGGTGGAGATGACGAACTCGATCTGGTCGCGCGCGTCCTCGGGACCCTTGAAGTATTCGTTGACGATGGACTGCCAGCACATACCGTCGCAGTCCTCCTCCTGCACGGAGCCGACGACCATGATCTTGTAGCCCTCGGGGATGAGGCCGAGGTCCTTCATGATCTTCGCGCCGTAGGTGGCGGAGGCCATGCCGCCCTCCTGGTCGGAGCCGCCGCGACCGTAGATGACCTTCTCGTCCTCGTAGCCCTGATAGGGGTCGTGGGTCCAGTTTTCGATGTTGCCGATGCCGACGGTGTCGATGTGGGAGTCGAGCGCGATGATCTTGTCGCCCGTGCCCATCCAGCCGATGACGTTGCCGAGCTTGTCGAACTCGACCTTATCGTAGCCAAGCTTCTTCATTTCCTCGGCAATGCGGTTGGCGACGCCCTTTTCCTCGCAGCTCTCGCTGGGAATGGCGATCATGTCGCGCAGGAAACGGGTCATGTCCGCCTGATAGCCTTGAGCAGCCTTTTTGATCGCTTCAAAATCCATGAGAAAACCTCCGTGCATAAATTCAGATTTGTCTATTGTAATTTTCATTTCCTTTTACTCTGCCTCTATCATAGCATAAGCTTCGGCAAAGTCAAACAAAAAATTTGCAAATCTGAAAATTTTTTTGAAAAAATGATTGCTTTTTCTTTTATCTATGGTATGATGTAAACGTGAAAACAGCGTAAGGGAGGAGATAAACTATAGAAGCGTCAAAGCTGGAGACTCTGCGGCAGATTGCCAAGGGCATCGCCGCCCAGTTCGGCAGCAGCTGCGAGGTCGTGGTCCACGACGTGGCTGCCAAGCATCCCGAGCATTCCATCGTCATCATCGAGAACGGACACGTCACGGGCCGCAAGGTCGGCGACGGCGCATCCCACGTCGCGATGGAGCAGGTGCGCAACGCGGACGCACAGCCCATGGATCATCTCAGCTACCTCACCAAGACGCCGGACGGCAAGATCTTAAAGTCCTCCACGATGTACATTCGCGGCAAGGGCGGCAAGGTCGTGGCCATCCTCGGCATCAACTACGACATCTCCTCGCTTCTGATGGTCGAGAGCGCCGTGCGCGAGCTGACCGCCGCGGGCGACAGCACGCAGACGGAGCCGGAGAAGATCATCAACGTCAACGACGTGCTCGACGAGCTCATCGCCCAGTCGGTCGCCCTCGTGGGCAAGCCCGCGGCGCTGATGAACAAGGAGGACAAGATGCGCGCCATCGGCTTTTTGAGCCAGAGCGGTGCATTCCTCGTCACCAAGTCCGGCGACAAGGTCGCCAAATACTTCGGAATTTCAAAATATACACTTTATTCTTACATTGACAAACAACAGGAGGACAAGCAAAATGGGTAAAATCGATCTGAGCATCAACAAGGTCGGACTGGAGCATAACATCCAGAAGGCCAAGGAAAACAACGTCATCATCCCCACCATCGCGCAGATGCAGCATCCCGAGACCGTTCCCGAGAAGATCCAGGCCAAGCTGAAGAACGTGGGTCTGTGGGACGTCAACCCCCTCAACCTCTTCCGCATCACCTGGAAGAACGAGGCCAAGGAGTCCGGCGGCCTCTTTCAGGAGGTCCCCAACTATGTAGAGATCCCCAGCGAGCTTTCGGGCGTACCCTGCCGCATCATTGCCATGGCGGGCAAGTGGTTCCCCACCGGCTGCCACAAGGTCGGCGCTTCCTTCGGCTGCCTCGCTCCGCGTCTGGTCACCGGCCAGTTCGACGCCAACTATCACCACGCCGTTTGGCCCTCCACGGGCAACTACTGCCGCGGCGGCGCGTTCAACTCCAAGCTGCTCGCCGTTGACTCCGTCGCCATTCTCCCCGCCGAGATGAGCAAGGAGCGCTTCGACTGGCTGAGCAAGATCGCCGGTCAGGTCATCGCTACGCCCGGCTGCGAGTCCAACGTCAAGGAGATCTTCGACAAGACCTGGGAGCTCAAGCAGGATCCCAGCATGATGATCTTCAACCAGTTCGAGGAGATGGGCAATCCGCTGTGGCACTACAACGTCACGGGCTACGCCCTCGCGGACCTCTTTGAAGCCGTCAAGAAGCCCGGCCAGAACTTTGCCGGCGCCTGCTTCACCTCCGGCTCCGCCGGCACCATGAGCGCGGGCGACCTGCTCAAGGAGCGTTATCCCGGCCTCAAGCTCGGCGTGGGCGAGGCGCTGCAGTGCCCCACCATCCTCGAGAACGGCTTCGGCGGCCACCGCATCGAGGGCATCGGCGACAAGCACATTCCCTGGATCCACAACGTGAAGAACACCGACATGGCCATCGCCATCGACGATGAGGACAGCCAGCGCCTGCTGCGCCTGTTCAACACCAAGGAAGGCCAGAAGTACCTCAAGGAAGAGCTCAAGCTCTCCGACGAGCTGATCGAGAAGCTGACCTGGCTCGGCATCTCCGGCATCGCGAACGTTCTTTGCTGCATCAAGATGGCGAAGTACTATGAGCTGACCGAGAACGATGTCGTCGGCACGGTTCTGACCGACTCCGCCGCGATGTATCAGTCCCGCATCGAGGAGCTCAACGAGATGCACGGCGCGTACAACGTCGAGGAAGCCAAGCTCGACCACAACCTCCACATGCTCGGCCTCAAGACCGACAACCTGATGGAGCTGACCTACACCGACCGCAAGCGCATCCACAACCTCAAGTATTACACCTGGGTCGAGCAGCAGGCCCGCGACGTCAAGGACCTCAACGCGCTCTGGTACGACACCAAGGGCACCTGGGACGCCGTCCACGCGCAGGCTGCCGAGCTCGACGAGCTCATCAACGAGTTCAATGAGGCCACCGGCCTTCTCAAGGCGCTCTAAGAAGCAGAGACAAAGCCTGCTCCGAAACGCCACCGCAGCAGCGGCTGAGCGGAAAGAGGAGCGGACCGGATCGAAAGCTGAATAAAATTTCATTGCACAGCGTGTGCAGCATCCCCGCAGATAGGGGCCGGCAATGGCAGGTCAAGGGCGCAGCCCTTGCGCTTCTCTGGGGTTTCCAAAAGGGGATATCTCTTACGGTAAGAGATATCCCCTTTTGAGCGGCATCTGCGCCTGTGCGGGTATATGTCTCCTCAGCTGCTGCGGGGTTACGAAGCGATTGCTTTTGCTGCGGGATTCGAGACCATTTTCAATCTTCCGTTTTAGGAGAAATTATTATGCTGAAAAATGTGAAATGCGCGCGCTGCGTCAAGTGCGGCAAGGAATACGAGGCCGTGCCCAACCTCACGAACTGCTCGTGCGGCGGTATCCTCGACATCATCTACGATTACGATTACATCAAGGCCAACCTCACGAAGGATAAGCTCAAGAGCCGCCCGAACACCATGTGGCGCTACCGCGAGCTGCTGCCCGTGGAGGAGACCACGCCCGACACGCCGCTGCGCGTGGGCTGGAGCCCGCTCTACGAGGAGGACCGTCTTGCAAAGCTCCTCGGCCTCAAGAAGCTGTGGGTGAAAGACGACGGTCAGAACCCCACCGCGTCCCTCAAGGACCGTGCCTCCGCTATGGCGGTCGCCAAGGCGAAGGAGGCGGGCGCGGAGATCATCGCCTGCTCGTCCACGGGCAACGCGGCCTCGTCGCTGGCGGGCAACGCCGCCGCCGCGGGTCTCAAGACCTTCATCTTCGTTCCCTCCCGCGCCCCCAAGGGCAAGGTCGCGCAGCTGATGACCTTCGGCGCGAACGTCATTTCCGTGCAGGGCAACTATGAGGAGACCTTCGAGCTGAGCAAGAAGGCCATCGACAAGTGGGGCTGGTACAACCGCAACGCCGCCATCAACCCCTACCTCTCCGAGGGCAAGAAGACTGTCTCGCTCGAGATCGCCGAGCAGCTCGGCTGGAAGATGCCCGACTACCTCGCCATCTCCGTCGGCGACGGCTGCACCATCGCGGGCGTGTGGAAGGGTCTCAAGGACCTCTACGCCATCGGCTTTATCGACAAGCTGCCGCGCCTGATCTCCGCGCAGGCGGAGGGCTGCCACCCCATCAACCGCGCCATCGCGGAGAATAAGCCCTGGGAGCCGATGGAGGAGAACACTCTCGCCGACTCCATCGCCGTCGGCGTGCCGCGCAACGCGGACAAGGCGCTCATGGCGATCCGTGAGTCCAACGGCATCGTGGTCAACGTGACCGACGAGGAGATCATGGCGGCGCAGAAGCTGCTCGGCACCACCTGCGGCGTGTTCGGCGAGCCGGCGGGCGTGACCGGCACGGCGGGCGTGAAGAAGCTCTGCGAGCAGGGCGTGCTCGGCGCGAACGACACGGTCGTCTCCGTCGTCACCGGCAACGGCCTCAAGGATGTTGCCAACGCCATCAAGTTCTGCGGCGAGCCGATGAGCCTGCCGAACGACCTTGACCTGCTGGTCGAGGAGTTTGCCAAGCGCGGGATCAAAACAAAATGAGAGAAAAAATAGCGCCGCGCGAGTTTTGGAACCGCCGCTCGCAGCATTATGACGAGCAATCGGGAGCAGCGTATGCGGACGCCTACCGCAAAACGGCGGAGTGCATCCGCCCCTATCTCACGCCGAACGACCGTGTGCTGGATTTCGCCTGCGGCACGGGACTTGTCACGCTGCCGGTCGCGCAGATGGCCGCCGAGGTGTGCGCCATCGACATTTCGGACGAGATGGTGCGGCATCTGAAGAAAAAAATAGCAGAGCAGGGGGTCGGCAACGTCAGCGCCTCGTGCATGGATCTCTTTGACGATAGCCTGCGGCCCGACAGCTTTGACGCGGTGGTGGCCTGCAATGTGCTGCTCTACCTCGAAAACCGCGCGGAGGTGCTCACGCGCATCCATGAGCTGCTGCGGCCGGAGGGAGTATTCCTTTCGGCGACGGACTGCCTGGGCGAGCGGCTCACACGCGAGGGCGTTCGCAAGTGGTGGCGCAGCCACACGGGGAAAATGCCCTATGTGTCGTTTGACCGTATGCACACGCTGGAGGCGTCCATCGCCGCGGCTGGCTTTGAGGTGCTGGAGACCGAAAACCTGTTTCCCGCGCCGCCGAACCTCTTTGTCGCAGCAAGAAAAAAGTGAACGAACACAGGAGCGCGGACCAACGGCCCGCGCTCCTTTTGCGCTCAGACGAAGTATTTGTTGACGATGGGGACCCGGCTCAGCAGCGCGGAGACCAAAAAGGACAGCGTGCCGATGAGCAGCGTCAGAAGCGGCACAGAGAAAAAGGCGTTGCAGGAGAGCGTGTTGATGCCGAGGAATTGATCGAACGTCTCGATGAACAGCGGATGCACAAGGTAGGCGCCGAAGCTCCAGCGGGAGAGCGCGCGGGTGCGCGCGTGTCCCTTTTCACCGAGTGAGGGAAAATTCAAATGCCTGCGGGCGAATACAAAGACGGCGAGACACATCAGCAGCACACCGACCGAGTCGTAGTTGTAGAAGAGCACGGTGGCGGTGCCCAGACGGCGGGAGGCATAGGACGTCATAACGACGGTGACGATGAGACCGGCCACGCCGAGCGCATAGCACCAACGGGCCGCTTTGGGCGAAAGCTCCTTGCGGCTGAGATAGCGGCCCAGCATAAAATAGGCGGCAAAGCCGAGCGTGAAGTGGTAGTATAGCATTCCCGACAGCGAGAGGTAGCTGCTGTAGAGCTGCCAGGAAAACAGAGAAAGAAGTGCGCCGAGCTGCGGCAGCAGAAAGTTGAAAACAAGCGCAAGCAGCAGAAAATAGCGCAGCAGCGTCTCGTTCTGCGCGATGGGCCGCAGCAGCGGGACGATCAGATACAGTCCCACGATCATAAACAGAAACCACATGTGGTAGTGACCGGAGAAAAACAGCGTGACCGCGGTGGACAGGGCGCATTTGTTGAAAAAGTATGCGTAAGCGGCATAGAGCGCAGACCAGAAAACAAAGGCCGTAACGATACGCAGGACGTTTTTTCGCAGGATCTGCCGCAGGCTTTGCGTGCCGGCGAGAAAGAATACGCCGCTGATCATCACGAAGACGGGAACGGTCCAGCGGACGAGGCTGTCATACAGGTTAAAGGCCTGCCACGCGGTTGAATAGATATCGGTGTCCGCCCAATGCTGCGCGGAAAGGTGGAGTGCAACGACGGCAAAGGTCGCCGCGACGCGCAGCACGTCATAGCAGGCGACGCGCTGCGATCCGGTCTGTTCCATGGTTATTCCTCCGCTGCCGCTTCGGCGGCTTCGTTTGCCTCTGCCGGGGCAGTCTCCCCGTGCGGAGCGTCCTGCGCGGCAGCCGCTTCCACCGCAGCACGGGCGGCTTCTTCCCGAGCGGCTTCCTCTGCCCGGGCGGCGGCCTCAGCCTCGGCGCGCTCACGCTCGGCGGCGGCGCCCTCGGCGCGGGCGCGGGAGACCTCCTCTTCCTTCTGCTTCTCCGCCTGCTTCATGGCCTTGTCGAGCCTGCGCCGGCTGGAGCGCTTCTCCATGCCGTGCACGACGCGCAGCACGAGGAAGAGCAGCACGAGACCCACGCCGAACCAGCTCCAGAAGCCGAGGGTGATGAGCGTTTTGAGCGTCCACAGCTCGGCCTGGATGCCGAGGAAGCAGCACACCACCGACGCGGCGAGCGCCGCGCCGAAGAGAATGACCCACAGCACCGACTTGACCGCGGAGGTCTTGCGCACGCGCAGGTGCGCGATCAGAAACAGCACCGCGAGCAGGAACAGCGCGGGATACTGCGAAAACAGAATGGTACGAAGGTTCATGGAAGCGTTCCTCTTTTCTTCTCTTGTTTTGCTCAGAGGGTGCAGAGCCCGCGGCGGAGGTATTGACCCTCGGGGCCGCCGACGATCCTGCCGTCCTCGACCATCAGGCTGCCGCGCAGGTAGACCTTAGCGATGCCGCCCTCGGTGCGCAGACCCTCAAAGGGCGTGTAGCCGGCCTTTGTGACCATGTCGCGCGCGGAGAGGATGTGGCTGGCCCTGGGATCGTAGACCACGATGTCCGCGTCGGAGCCCGCGGCGATGACGCCCTTGCGGGGATAGAGCCCGTAGAGCTTCGCGGGATTTTCGCACAGGGCGCGGCACATTCCGGCGACGGTCATTCTGCCCGCGGCGACGCCGCGGGTGTAGACGACCTCGCCGCGCGTCTCCACGCCGGGCAGACCGCCGGGGATCTTCGTGAAGTCCTCGCGGCCCATGTCCTTCTGCGCGAGGGTGAACGAGCAGTGGTCGGTGGAGATGGTCTGGATCTCGCCGCGGCGCAGACCGCGCCAGAGCGCGCGCTGATTTTCCTCGGCGCGGATGGGCGGCGCGCAGACATAGCGCGCGGCCATGGACCAGTTGGCGTCGTAGTACACGCCGTCGTCGAGGGCAAGGTACTGCGGGCAGGTCTCGACATAGACCCTCTGCCCGCGGGCGCGGGCAAAGGCGACCTCGTCGAGCGCCTCGCGGTTGGTCAGGTGGACGATGACCACCGGCGCGTCCGCCGCCTCGGCGATGCGCAGCAGCCGCGCGACCGCCTCGGCCTCGAGATAGTCGGGCCTCGCCTCGGGGTGGGCGGAAACGTCCGCCGCGCGTCCGGCGGCCTTGAGCTCGGCAATGCGCGCGTCGATCACACCGGCGTTCTCGCAGTGGACGCCCGCGATGCCGCCGCGCTTTTTCAGCGCCTTGAGCGCGGAATACACCGCGCCGTCGCCGATCATCATGGCGGGGTAGGTGAGGTACATCTTAAAGGACGTGATGCCTGCGGCGAACATATCGTCCAGCTCGCCCTCGATGCCCTCGTTCCAGTCGTCGATGGTCATGTGGAAGCCGTAGTCGCACGAGCATTTGCCGTCGGCTTTTTTGTGCCAGAGATCAAGACCGTAGGCAAGCGTCTCGCCCTTGTTCGGGCAGGCGAAGTCGATGATGGTGGTCGTGCCGCCGCGGATGGCGCTGCGGGTGCCGGACGCGAAATCGTCGGCGGTGGTCGTGTTGCACACGTCGAGATCAAAGTGCGTGTGCGCGTCGATGAAGCCGGGGAAGAGGTAGCAGCCGGAAACGTCCGTCACCTCGGCGCTTTTTGCCTCAGCGGGGGAGATGTGGCCGACCTGCGCGATCTTCTCGCCGTCGAGCAGGACGTCCGCGCGGCGGGAGCCGCGGGGCGTGACGACAAAGCCGCCCCTGAGCAGTTTTTTCATATCCATTCAGCTCCTTTGTCTGAAAAATATTCATACACCTTTACCATAGCACGTTTTTGCCGCGATTTCCATAGGAAAAGAGAAATCGGCAAAAGCGACAAGAAAGCGCGGTGAAAATCTGTGATTATGGCGAGAGAATGCGGCTTGTGAAAAAGCGGAAAAGAAGATACAATAAACATATCCTGCCGAAGCTGTGCGCCCGATACGGACAAGCGCTCCGGCAAAAATTTTCAGGAGGAAAAAAGCTATGCGCAAGTTTTTGTCCCTGCTGCTGACACTGGCGATGGTCCTTTCCCTTGCCGTGACGGTCAATGCCGCCGCCCCCAAGGAAGATATCACCATCCTGCACACCAACGACGTCCACTGCGGCTATGAGGCCTATGCCAAGGTCGCAACGCTGCACAAGGACGCGGATCTGCTCGTGGATGCGGGCGACCACGTTCAGGGCGATGTCATCGGTACGCTCTCCAAGGGCGAGTACATCGTTGACATCATGAACTACCTCAAGTACGATGCGGCCGTTCCCGGCAACCATGAGTTCGATTACGGCATGGATCAGTTCCTGCACATTGCCAAGGATCTGGCCAAGTACCCGTATCTCTCCGCCAACTTCACCGGCAAGGACGGCAAGCCCTACTTCGACGCCTATAAGATCTTCGAGGTCAAGGGCGTGAAGGTCGCGTTCGTCGGCGTCTGCACGCCGGAGACCTTTACCAAGTCCACCCCGACCTACTTCCAGGATGCCAACGGCAATTACATCTATGGCTTCTGCGAGGGCAACAACGGCGCTGACCTCTACAAGGCGGTGCAGAAGGCCATCGACGCGGCCAAGGCCGCGGGCGCCGATTATGTCATCGGCCTCGGCCATCTCGGCATCGACGAGCAGTCCTCCCCCTGGATGAGCAAGGAAGTCATTGCCAACACCACCGGCTTTGACGCCTTCATCGACGGCCACTCCCACTCCACCTTTTCCGAAACGATCAAGGATAAGTCCGGCAAGGAGGTCGTCTTTGAGCAGACCGGCACCAAGCTCGCCAACGTCGGCAAGATCATCATTAAGGCCGACGGTACCATCACCCACGAGAACGTTGATCTGAACACGGTCGAGCCCGACGCCGAGGCGGCGGCCTATATCCAGACCATCACCGATAAGTTCGACGCCCTGCAGAAGCAGGTCGTTGCCAAGACCAGCGTGGAGCTGACCATCAACGGCGCGGACGGCAAGCGCGCGGTCCGCAATGCCGAGACCAACCTCGGCGACCTGTGCGCGGACGCCTACCGCATCCTGCTGGGCGCTGACATCGCCTTCGTCAACGGCGGCGGCGTGCGCGACAACATCAAGGTCGGCGACATCACCTACGGCGATATCATCAAGGTCCATCCCTTCGGCAACGAGGCCTGCCTCGTTGAGGTCACCGGTCAGCAGATCAAGGACGCTCTGGAGCTCGGCTCCGCGGCCTATCCCGGCGAGAGCGGCGGCTTCCTGCAGGTTTCCGGCCTGACCTACACCATCAATGCGGACATTCCCAGCTCCGTGGTGAAGAACGATAAGTCTGAGTTCGTCAAGGTCGACGGCGCGTACCGTGTGTCCGACATCATGGTCGGCGGTCAGCCCCTCGACGTCAACAAGACCTACACCCTCGCCTCCCATAACTACATGCTCAAGGATGCCGGCGACGGCTACACCATGTTCGGCACCAAGAACGTCAAGCTCCTCAAGGACGGCGTGATGATCGACAACCAGGTCCTCATCAACTATATCGTCAATAATCTCGGCGGCGTGGTCGGCGAGCAGTATGCCGCCCCGCAGGGCCGCATCACCATCAAGACCGCTGTTTCTGATGTCCCGACGAACGAAAGCGAAAAGGTCATCGCCGGCCGCAATACCACCGTGACCGAGGGCGATACCTACACCGTCGTCGCGGGCGACTGCCTGTGGAATATCGCCTACAAGCTCTACGGCACCGGCACGCTCTACACCAAGCTGGCCGAGGCCAACAAGCTCGCCGATCCGTACATCATCTACATCGGCCAGATCCTGACCGTTCCCGCCAAGTAAAAAACCGCACAATTAGGAAAGCCGCCCGTTTGGGCGGCTTTCTTCTGCGCTTTTTTGCTTTTTACGAGTCCTATATTACCACATTTCCGGCAAATTTTCAAGTCTTGTCTTTTCCTCGTCGGGGGTGTAGATAACATGGCGAGGTGAAAAAGAGATGAATGAATTGATGTTATTCAGCGCGCTGTCCGCGCAGCGGACCGAGGCGGCGCTGCTGCGCGGGAACGCCGTGACGGAACGCTTTGGCCTGACGCTCACGCCGGAGCAATGCGGACGATTGCTGGCGCGCCGCGCCGAAGCCTTGCGGGAGACGGAACGCATCGAGCCGGGCGAGGGCATCCTGCCGAAGCTGGCGGTCGCGCTGTGCGACTCGCCCTGCGTCGGGCCGGAGAACTGGGAGGAAGCGCTCGGCGGGCTGACGGAGCTGTTCTACCACTTCAAGGGCGCGTGCGGCGAACGTCTCGGCGACGACGAGCTGCTCGCCGCGCTGGTGCGGCTATACAACGGCTGGGCGGGCGGCTGCGCGGACCGCATCGCCGATCTCGATGGCCGCGCGATGCTGCGCTTTTCGCGCACGGGAAAGGTGGGGGACGATGTCGAATGAACTGACGTGCCCCCTGACGGGCGCTGAGGAGGGGCTGTGGCAGGAAAAGCTCGCCGCGCTGCTCGTGCGGCAGATCGCGCTCTACACCGCGAATGAAAGCAGCTCCGTGCCGGCTGCCGCCGCGCGGGAGCTGCTGCGCGGCGTGCTGTTTTTTCTTGCCGTGCCGGAGGAGGCGGACGGCGGAGGCGAAGCGGATCGCGCGGACCGTATCCGCGTCCTGCTTCCGCTCGACCTTGCGGACGAGCTGGCGCGCGGGCAACGCCGTGCGCAGCGGGATGCCGCGCTGACGATCGCGCTCTGGCGAAAGGTCGTTGAGATGCTGCCGCCGCTGGAGAACCGCTCGCTCCGCGATACGCTGCGGAGCATCGGCAGGGGCTTCCGCTGCTATGACACGCGCTTTTTCCCGCAGCGGTTCGATTGTGACATTGACTATCAGCTTTCCCAAAGCGTGTCGGAGAGCCTGTTGGGGATAAATTATGTCAACCAATATCTGACCCATCTGGCGGCGGAAAATAGTCTGCTCACGCGATTGCCGCAGGGCGAGGTCCGCGCGGTGCTGGAGCGCTCCTGTCCCGATTGGCGCGGGCTGCTGGTGAATCTCTACGCACCGGCCGCGGCGAACGCGCTCGCCCGCACGCTCCTCGGCGGGGAGGGGCTGACGCTCTCGGACGGCGAGATCGACGCGCTCCGCGAGCGCTGGGAGCACGCGCGGCCCGAGCAGATCATGGCCGACCTGCTTGCAGCGGCGGATGCGCTCGCGGAGCGGCTCGCCCTCCCACGCGGCGCGGGGAAATATCTGAGCAGCTGCGCCCGCGAGGTCGCCGTCCGCGCCGAAAGCCTGCGCGACTGCGGCGGTCTGCGGGGACTGTTCGTATGAAAGAAAAAGGGCACGGCCGCTTTTCGGCGGCCGCGCCTGTATCTTGTAAGAAAGTTTGCGCTTACGCGAACAGATAGCTGTACTTGTCGCGGATGGTGAAGATCAGCGCCTCAATGTCCACCGGCAGATCGTTGTCGGAGGTGGAGAGATCGTAGTCGCGCTCCTCCGCCATGCGGACGCGGACGTGGTCGGCGTCGAGGAAGAGGACGCCGGGGTTCTTGCTCTCCGCCATATCCTCCGCCGTCTGGAAGAGGGTGAACTTGTCGTGGCAGGGCTCGCTGGCGTAGGGGCAGAACTGCGTGCAGTTGCCGCACTCGTTGCACATCTTGTCGACGTGGATGATCTGGTGGCTCTCGTCGGGCATGACGACCGCGACGTTCGCGCGGTTCGGGCAGGAGTCCACGCAGTTCTCGCAGACGGTGGAGCACTGCAGGCAGCGCTCGCCCTCGCACTTGCCGGACATCTTGAGGATGCCGTGCTTGGCGATGGCGTCGGACTCGGTGATGAACGCCTGCGCGGGGATCTCATACTCGTAGGGCGCGCCGATCACAGCCTCGGCGAAGCGGGCGGCGTCGGCAATGCCCTCGACCACGGTCGCGGGGCCGCGGTGCGCGTCACCCGCGCAGTATACGCCCTCGACATTGGTCTCAAACGCGGGGCCCTTGCGCTCCATCTCGATGCCGTTTGCGGCCATGAGGTCGGAATCGACCTGCTCGCCGACGGCGGAGAGCACGAGGTCGCAGGGGATGGAGAACTGCTCGCCGGACTTCACGGGGCTGCGGCGGCCGGTCTCGTCGGGCTCGCCGAGCACCATCTTGTCGCACAGCAGCATACCCTTGGCCTGCTTGACGGGAGCGGCCAGCTCGATGAACTCCACGCCCTCGTCGATGGCGAGCTGCAGCTCGTGCTCGTCGGCGGGCATGAACTTCTTGGTGCGGCGGTAGAGAATGGTGGCGTGCGCGCCCATGCGCTTGGCGACGCGGGCGGCGTCCATGGCGGTGTTGCCCGCGCCGACGACCACGATGTTGCCGGAGAGGTTGGGCTTGACCTGCTTCTTTTCCTTCTTCATCCACTCAATGACGCCCTGCACGTTGCCCTCGATGTCGAGCTTGCCGGCCTTCCACGCGCCGGTGGCGAGGAGGATGTGGGTGTAGCCCATTTCCTTCAGCTCTGCGACGGAGGGAGCGCTCTTGCCGCACTTGACCTCAACGCCATAGCGCAGCATCAGGGCGATGTCCTTGTCGATGGCCTCGTCGGAAATGCGGAAGGCGGGAATGACGTAGCGCGGCACGCCGCCGAGCTTGCGCTCACGCTCGAAGATGGTGGTCTCGATGCCGGCGCGGCCGCAGAAGTACGCCGCGGCGATACCGGTCGGGCCGCCGCCGATGATGGCGACGCGCTTGCCCTCGACGCGCTCGGGCAGCTTGATGGAGGCCATCAGGGCATTGTAGCCCTTCTGCGCGGCGAGGAGCTTGGTGTCGCGGATATGGACGCTCTCCTCATAGAAATTGCGGGAGCACTTGCCCTGGCAGCGGTGCGCGCAGATGGTGCCGGTGATGAAGGGCAGGGCGTTCTTTTCGGTGATGAGCTTGAGCGCGGGGCCGTAAAGACCCTTGCGGCACAGCTCGAGGTACTCGGGAATGTCCTGCTCGATGGGGCAGCCGCCCTTGCAGGGGGCAATGAAGCAGTCGAGCCAGGGCACCTGCTCGGTGGACTTGCGGCTGGGCAGGGGCTTGATGGGCTTGAGGTGATGGAAATTCGTGCGGGCGGAGGCGGCGAGGTCGGAGATGGCGGCGGAGTCGGTGTCGGCGAAGGCGCGGTACTCCATCGGCTCGACCTTCTCGACCATCTGGAGCAGGCGGTTGTAGCCGCCCGGCTTGAGAATGGTGGTGGCGACGGTGATGGGCCAGATGCCCGCGGCAAAGAGCTTATCGCAGTTGAAGTATTCCGCGCCGCCGGCGAAGGAGATACGCATCTTGCCGCCGAACGCGCGGGAGATGCGATTGCACATCTCGATGGTCAGCGGGAAGAGGCTGCGGCCGGACATATACATCTCGTCGTTCGGCAGCTCGCCGCGCGTGGTGTCCACGGGGAAGGTGTTGGAGAGCTTGAGACCGAACTCCAGACCCTCCTTGTCCGCGAGCTTCTGCAGACGCTCGAACATGGGCACCGCGTCCTCCCACTGGAGATCCTCGTTGAAGTGATGCTCGTCGAACACGATGTAGTCATAGCCCATGGAGTCGAGAATGCTGCGGGCGGTCTTGTAGCCGAGGATGGTGGGGTTGCACTTGACGAAGGTGTGCAGGTGCTTCTTCGTGAGCAGATAGCTTGCGATGCGCTCGATCTCCTGCGGCGGGCAGCCATGGAGCGTGGAGACGGTGACGGAGCGGGACACGCGCGGGGAGATATGCGCGATGAAGTCACGCTCGGCGGGGAACAGCTCGGTGAGCACCTTTTTGCACTCCTTGAACTGCGCGGTTCTGCTCGCGTCCATCATGTTGTCGATGTAGCTGTTGACCTTGCGGCCCTTGATGCCCTCGAGGTCGTAGCCGACGGACATATTGAACACGAACCCGTCGGGATCGCCGAGACCGTAGACCTTGCTGATGACCTTGAGCGCGCACCACGCCTTGATGTACTCGTCCTGCGCCTGCGCCACGGTCAGCTCGGTGGACCACTCCTGATTGTAGCCCTCGTCGGCGGCGAGGATGCAGGGGCGGGGAACGCAGGCGGCGAGGTCCGCGCCGTCCATCTTCTGTACGGTCTTGACCTCGAAGAAGCGCGCGCCCGCGAAGTAGGCGGCGATGATGTTCTGCGCGAGCTGGCTGTTGGGGCCGGCGGCGGGGCCGAAGGGCGTTTCGATGCGCTCACCGAAGATGGGCAGGCTCTTGCCCGTGGCCTCATATTTCTTGTGGACGCCGAAGATGTCGCCGCTCTGGGCGTACTCGGTCACGACCCAGTTCATCAGGGACGCGAACGGAATGGGATACATTTTCTCAGACATCGTTGTTCCTCCTATGTAATGTTTCCTTAATACTCGCAGTGATTGAGGCTGCCCCAGAGCTTCTTCGCGGCCTCCAGGATGTGGGCGTTCTCGGCCTCCTCGTCGATGCCGACGAGCTGACGGTCGAGCATGAGCGTCTTGCCGGCGGCGATGGTGGTCTGGCACTGGCGGCCCGTCATGCCGAAGATCATGTGGCCGTCGATGTTCGCGTCGGAGAACGGCGTGAACGGCTTATAATCCATCACGATGATGTCCGCCGCCGCGCCCGCCTTGAGCACGCCGAGCTGGTCGGGGAAGTACTTCGCGCCGATCTTCGCGTTGTTCTTGAAGAGCATATCGGTGACCTCGCACCAGCCGACGTTCGGCAGGCAGTTCTGGCTGCGCTGGGAGCAGAGGGCGACCTTGAGGGACTCGAGCATATCGTTGGTGTAGGCGTCGGTACCCATGCCGAGGAGGATGCCGCGCTTGTAGAGCTGGAGGACGGGGCAGATGCCGATGGCGTTGCCCATGTTGGATTCCGGATTGTTCACGACCATCGTACCCGTTTCCTTGATGATCTCCATCTCGGCGGTGTTGACATGGATGCAGTGACCGAGGATGGTCTTGGGGCCGAGGATGCCGTGATCCTGAAGGCGCTGGACGGGACGGCGGCCGTAGTTCTGGAGGGAATCGTACACGTCGTTCATGCCCTCGGAGACATGGATGTGATAGCCGGTGCGGCCGTTGTTGGCCTCGACCATGCGGTCGAAGGTCTTATCGGAGATGGTGAAGAGCGCGTGACCGCCGAACATCGCCGCGAGCATGGGATCCTTGCGCTGCTCGCATTCCGAGATGAAGTCGGCATTTTCCTTGATGGCCTGCAGGCACTTCTCCTCGCCGTCGCGGTCGGAGACCTCATAGCACAGGCAGGAGCGCAGGCCAAGACGCTTGCTCTCCTCGGCGATGGTGTGCAGCGTGCCGGGGATCTCGCCGTAGCTGGCGTGGTGGTCGAAGACAGTGGTGACGCCCTGCTTGATGGAATCGATGTAGAGCGCGGTGGCGCTGGCCTTGGTGCCGTCCATCATCAGGTGGCGGTCGATGGCCCACCACGTTCCGTCGAGGACCTCGTAGAAGTTTGTCGGGTTGTTGCCGACGATGGACAGGCCGCGCGCGAGTGCGGAATAGATGTGGGTGTGCGCGTTGATGAAGGCGGGCATGATGACGCCGCCCTTGGCGTCGACGATCTCGGCGTCGGGGTACTTCGCGCGCAGGGCGGCCTCCTCGCCGACCTCGGCGATCCTCGCGCCCTCGTAGGCGACCGCGCCGTGCTCGTAGTAGCCGCGGCCCTCTGCGTCGCGGGTGATGAGACGTCCGTTGGTGATGAGCTTCATAAGTGGTTTCCTCCTGTTAAATGGTTTCAACTGACGAACCCTTCAGGCAAAAAGAAAAGACGCTCCAAGCGAGTCACTCGCCCGAAACGTCAGCGTTTCTGCCGGAGTGATAGTTTCAGCCCGTGCGCGCAGCACTTCGTTACAGCTATCAGTCATAGATTGTAGATTTATTTTACACGAAGGCGGGAACAATTTCAATGGAAATTTCGTCAAAATCCGTGAAAAGAGCCTTGATAAAACAGAGAAATCGCCTTTTGATTTTTGTGCAAAGCGATGAAGGAGCAAAAAAGTTACCCCGCGTTGGCCGTGTAGACCCCGCCAAACCTGCACATGAATTGCAGGTGGGTCGCCTCTGTCCGGTTTTACTGCTTCCAACGTCCGGCCGCAAAAGGCGGCCGGGAGGCCTGCAAACCACCGGAGCGTACCGGCGTCCCGTATGACGAAATGTGGGTTTATAAAGAGCCTATCACGAACCACGCAGGGTAATTGCCATTGTAAGCGGAGCGGCGGGAAAAATCCGTCGGAAGCGAGGTTATTCCTCCTCGTCCTCCATCATCTGCTCCATGAAGAGGTCGTAGACCTCGTTGATCTCGTCCTCGTCGACGACGTTGGCGAGCATCTCCTCGCCGTCCACCGTCTCGCTCTTGAGAATGATGAGGCCGTACTCGTCCTCATTCTCCTCCTCGCCTTCCTCCACAACGGGGAAGAAAGCCATATAGGTCGTGCCGTTGTGCTCGAGCGCGTCGATGTATTCCAGCTCGATGTCGTTGCCCTCCTCGTCCGTCAGCGTGACGAAATTCGGGCCGTATTCTTCGCTCATGGGGGTGTCCTCCTCCAACAGTCGGTATTTGAGATGGAAATAGTATAGCGCATTTCCAAGCGCAATGCAAGTTTGACATCTGCGCGATTTTGTATTACAATAAATTACCTATTGTCAAAAGACAGCAAAGCGGAGCTCCGCTTTTTCAATTTGCAAAAGGAGGTAGCGCAATGGAAGGGAAACACGAAGCCGCCCGTGCGCCTCAAAAAAACCACAGAAGGAGCGGCGCCGGCATGACGGCGCTGAAGGTGCTCGGCACGCTCCTGGCCATCGGCGTCTGCACGGCGCTGATGTTCTTCGGCATTTTTATGAAGTATGTCCACACCACGCTCGAGCCGGTGCTGGACGTGGATATGAGCGCCATCACGCTCAACCAGAGCTCGGTCATCTATTATCAGGACAAGAGCACGGGCGAGTGGAAGGAGCTGCAGAAGATCCACGGCACCGAGGACCGCACGAACATTGAATTTTCCGACATCCCCGACCATGTCTGGCAGGCTCTGGTGTCCATCGAGGACCAGCGCTTCTTCCAGCATCACGGCGTGGACTGGAAATCGACCGGCAAGGCGGTGTTCACCATGCTCACCGGCGGCGGAACGCAGCGCGGCGGCTCGACCATCACCCAGCAGGTCATCAAGAACGCCACCGGCAACAACCAGCCGACCATCAAGCGCAAGGTGACGGAGATCTTCCAGGCGCTGCGCTTCTATAAGAATTACTCACGTGAGGAGACGCTGACATTCTATCTGAACCTCGTCTACTTCGGCAACCATTCCTACGGCATCCAGGCGGCCGCTGAGAACTACTTCGGCAAGGACGCCAAGGATCTGACCGTCGCCGAGGGCGCGGCCATCGTCGGCATCACGCAGTACCCCTACCTCTACGACCCCTCCCGTCAGGGCACGCTCGACAGCGGCAAGACCTTCCGTGAGAAGAACAAGGAGCGGCAGGAGACGGTGCTCGACAAGATGCACGAGCTCGGCTATCTGGACGACGCGGAATACGAGGCGGCGGTCAACGAGCCGCTGGTGTTCGTGTGGGACGACAACTATGTGCCCTCCGACAGCTCGAAGGAGAAGGTGGCGGAGACCGCCGCGGAGGAGTTCGATCCGTATCTCGTCGAGCAGGTCTTCAACGACGTGGTCGACGCGCTGCACCGCGAGAAGAATTATTCCGAGGAGATCGCCAAGAAGCTGCTCTACACCGGAGGCTATCAGATCTACGCGACCATCGACCCCGAGCTGCAGAGCATCGTGGAGAAGGTCTACGCCGATACGAGCAACCTGCCCTACACCTCGTCCAAGGGCGAGCAGCTGCAGTCCGGCATGACTGTCATCGACAACGCCACGGGCAACATCGTGGCGATGGCGGGCCGCGTCGGCGAGCGCGAGGGCCGCTTCCTCTTCAACTACGCGACCGCCACCCGTCCCTGCGGCAGCGCCATCAAGCCCATCGCGGTCTACGCGCCCGCGCTGGATACCGGCGTCATCACGCCGGCGACGGTGCTCGACGACTATCCCGTGCGCCTGCAGGCGAACGAGAACGGCACGGAAAAAGCGTGGCCGAAGAACTCCTACAGCGGCTACAAGGGCCTTATCACGCTCCAGACCGCGCTGCGCGTGTCCACCAATACCACGGCGGTGCGCGTGCTCGAGGCGCTCTCTCCGTCCGTGTCCTACGACTTCATGACGCAGAACCTCGGCTTCACCACGCTGGTCAACAGCGATCTCAACTCCGCAGCGCTCGGCCTCGGCGGCCTGACCTACGGCGTGAACACGGTCGAGATGGCGGCGGCGTACTCCGCCTTTGCCAACAACGGCGTGTATACAAGGCCGCGCACCTACATCGAGGTGCGCGACAACAAGGGCAACCTTGTGCTGGAGAACAAGCAGGAGTCGTGGGTGGCGATGAAGGAGTCCACCGCGTACTCGATCAACGAGCTGCTCAAGGGCGTGGTGCGCAGCGGCACCGGCACCGAGGCGGCCTTCTCCGGCATGACCATCGCCGGCAAGACCGGTACGACCTCCAGCAACTATGACCGTTACTTCGTCGGCTACACGCCGTACTACACCGCGGCGGTGTGGATCGGCTACGACCAGAATGCCAGCATCCGCGCGAACGGCAATCCCGCCGCGCAGCTGTGGAAGAAGGCCATGAGCGAGGCACACGAGAACCTACCCAATCAGAATTTCACTGGGAGTACCGCCGACATGACGCAGGTGACGGTCTGCACCCGCACGGGGCTTCTGCAGGGCCCGGGCTGCACCGATGTGCAGACGGTCTGGGTGGCGGCGAGCAACGCGCCCGCGCTGGTGTGCGACGGCCATGTGGCGGTGAACCTCTGCACCGAGAGCGGCAAGCTCGCGACCGAGTATTGTCCCGCCGGGTGCGTGCAGAGCGTGAACGCGATCGACTTCACGACCGAGAATCTGACGGCGGCGTGGGGCTATGAGCGCACGACGATCCTCCTGCCGCTGAGCGCGGCGGAGCACGAGGCGTATGCCGCGCAGCAGGCCGCCGATCCGACGTTTGTGATCCCTGCGGGCAAGCCCGTTCAGGCGAACGACAGCGGCAGCGTGTTCAGCGATCTGATGATGCTCGGCCCCTGCACGCTCCACCAGTACGTCGAGCCGGAGCCGACGCCGGGCGAGGGCTATTACGACGAGAACGGCAACTGGGTTCCGGCCGGCGAGACCGACCCGACCAACCCGACCGATCCGGAGGGATCGGAGGAGGTGTCGCCGGAGCAGGGAACGGATTTCCTCAACTGGCTGCTCAACACCGCGGCGTAAAATTGAACGGAAAAAGGAAGGCTCACATCGAGCCTTCCTTTTTTGTACGCAGCATTTGGGCGGCGAGCAGCAGGAGCAATGGGAAGAGCACCATGCCCGCTACGCCGAAGGCGCGGGCGCCGAGGTACATCGCCATGAGCGAGGCGATGGGCGGCAGCCCCGCCTGCGCGGCGACGAGCTTCGGCTCGGTAATGCTGCGCACGGTGAGCGTGCAGAGGTAGAGGATGACGAGCGCGGCCCCACGCGGCACCGAGCCGAGCAGCAGCTCGGCAAGCGCCCAGGGAATAAGCACCGTTCCGGTGCCGAACACCGGCAGCGCGTCCACGAGCGTGATGAGAAAGGCGGCGAGCAGGGAGTAGCGCTCGCCCAGCAGCCAGAAGCCGGCGAGGAGCTGGCAGAAGGTGAGGGAGCAGAGGATCGCCTGCGCGCGCAGCCAGCGCGTGAGCGAGTGCGTCACGCCGTCGCGCCAGAAGCGCAGCCGCTGCTGCGCGCGGGGGCTCAGGCGGCGTTTCGCCGCCGCGCAGAGCGTGGGATAGGAGGCGGCGAGGAAGAAGACGGCAAGCAGCGTTGTTGCGGCGAAGAGCACCAGCGCCGGCACGGCGGCGGCCATCGAGCCGAGCAGGGCGAGGGCGCGGGAGGCGAGACCGGCGAGCACCGTGCTGCCGTAAGCCGCCCAGTCGGAGAGCTCGGCGGTCAGAAGCTCCCGCAGCCAGTCGGGACAGAGCGCGCCGTAGGCGCGCAGCCGATCGAGCAGTCCGCCGGTCAGCGCGGGCAGCGCGTCGAGCAGCGTCGGGAGCTGGGTGAGGAAGGCGGTCGCCTCGGTGAAAAGCGCCGAGAGGAGCAGCGAGAGGAGCCCGCCGAGGAGAAAGAGCAGAAAGAGCGTCAGTAGCGCGGCGGAGAAGCCGCGCTTGAAATGAACGGTCCGCCGCAGGAGGAGAATGACCGGCTCCATCGCGCGGGCCGCGGCGAACGCGAGAAGAAAGGGCAGCAGCCACCAGAGAAGATAGCGGAGAAAGAGATAGAGCGCTGCGGCGAGCACGGCATAATAGGCGCCGGTGAGCAAAAACTCCTTTTTTTGTTCGCTCTGCAAAAAGACCGGCCTCCTTCCTGTCGAATGTTATAGGAAAAAGCTACTTGCTCTCTGTGGATCGTTATGGTATCATATCTCCATAAAAGGACAAATGCTCACGAGAGGAGAACAAGATATGGGAAAAAAGACGAAATTCTATCTGGTCGCTGCGGATGCGCTGCCGGAGATCTTTCTCAAGGTCGCCGAGGCCAAGCGGATGCTTCACGCGGGCGAGGTGAGCACGGCGGGCGAGGCCGCGCGGCAGGTCGGCATCAGCCGCAGCGCCTTTTATAAGTATCGCGACAGCGTGCAGCCCTTCAACGACATGAAGACCGGCCGCATCATTACGTTCTACGCTCTGCTCAAGGATAATCCGGGCGTGCTGAGCAACGTTCTTTCTATTTTTGCCGGTTCGGGCGCAAATATACTCACCATCAACCAGAGCATCCCGACAAACGGCTGCGCCGCCGTGACCATCTCGGCGGAGACGAGCGATATGCGCGAATCGCTCGAGGAGCTCATCGCCAGCGCCGCAGAGACGGCGGGCGTGGTCAAGTTCGAGATCCTTGCGGGCTGAACCCGCAGGGAGGGTACGGCATACAATGAGTCAGCAGACTGCTTGCAGTTTGCCGACTCATTTTTTTGCTGGGTAGAGAAGGGGGCTGCTATGGGCCTTATCGTACAGAAATTCGGCGGCAGCAGCGTGCGTGACCGCGAGCGGCTGCTGCGCGCCATGAGGATCGTCCGGCGCACCTGGGAGCAGGGGGACGACGTGGTGGTCGTGCTCAGCGCGCAGGGCGACACGACCGACGCGCTGCTTGCGCGCGCCCGCGAGCTGACGGAAGAGCCGCCGCCGCGTGAGCTGGACGCTCTGCTCGCCACGGGGGAGACCGCGAGCGTGGCCCTCGGCGCGATCGCGCTTGCCTCGCTCGGTGTGCCGGCAGTCTCGCTCTCCGGCTGGCAGGTGCCGGTCGGGACGGACGGCACGCACGGCGGCGCGAACGTGAGAAGCGTGGGCGCGGAGCGCATCCGGCAGGAGCTGGCGCAGCGGCGCGTCGTGCTCGCGGCAGGCTTTCAGGGCGTTGACGCGGCGGGAGACGTCACCACGCTCGGGCGCGGCGGCAGCGACACAAGCGCCGTGGCGCTCGCGGCCTTCCTCGGCGCGGAGCGCTGTATCATTTATACGGACGTGGACGGCGTTTATACCACCGATCCGCGCGTGTGCCCGACGGCGCGGCGGCTCGCCGCCATCTCCTGCGACCAGATGCTCCGCCTCGCCGCGAACGGCGCGCAGGTGCTCCATGACCGTTCGGTCGCGCTGGCGGCAAGGCACGGCGTGACCGTCGAGGTGCGCTCGTGCGAGGAGGGGAGCGTCGGCACGCTCGTCGTGCCCCATGTGGAGGAGAGCGGGGAGGTCACGGGTGTCACGCGCTCGCGCTGCGGGGAGGTCACGCGCGTGACGGCCATCGGGCGCGCGCTGCCGTCGCTCGCGGCGATCCGTGCGGCGGTCTCTGCGCTGGAGACGGCGGGCATTACGGTCCTCGGACTCGAGGAGGGCGAGCAGCGCGTCACGCTGCTGGTGAAGCGGGACGACGAGGACGCGGCGCTCTGCGCCGTACACGACGCGCTTGTGCCGCGGTGAGGGAAAGCGGCGGTTTGCGCGGCGAAGGCCGCCGCAAACCGCTCTTTCCTGTGCCTGCCCCTGTTGACCGATGGCAAAAAAACGGATTTTTCATCCGCAGAAAAGAATCCGTTGCAATTTCGACGGGAATATGTTATCCTACGCTAAACCGGTCTGCGCTGCGCGAGCAGCCAATCTCAACAGGCCGGATGCTTAGGAGGTTATCTACTTGGACCCTGCTGACCCGTTATTGCCGAAAATTCTGGTACTGGTCATACTTATTCTCATCAACGCATTCTTTGCCGCGGCGGAGATCGCGGTCATCTCGCTTTCGGAAACGAAGCTGCGCAAGCAGGCGGAGGAGGGCGACAAGAAGGCGAAGAAGCTGCTTGTGCTCATGCAGGCGCCGGACAGCTTTCTTTCCGCCATTCAGATCGCCATCACACTCGCCGGCTTCCTGTCCTCGGCCTTCGCGGCGGACAGCTTTTCCGATCCGCTCGTGCATTGGCTGACGGTGGACAAGGGCTTCACGGCCATTCCCACCTCGACGCTCAACACGATCATGGTGGTGCTCATCACCATCGTGCTCTCGTACTTCAGCCTTGTGCTCGGCGAGCTGGTGCCCAAGCGCATCGCCATGAAAAAGACCGAAGCGGTCGCCCGCTTCACGGTCGGTGCGGTGACGAGCGTAGCAACGGTGTTCCGACCGGTCATCTGGCTGCTCTCCAAGTCCACGAACGGCGTATTGCGCCTGCTGCACATCGACCCCAAGGCCGATGAGGAGGACGTGAGCGAGGATGAGATCCGCATGATGGTGGACCTCGGCGAGGAGCGCGGCGCGATCGAGTCCAATGAGAAGGAGCTCATTGACAACATCTTTGAATTCAACAACACGACCGCCGAGGACGTGATGATCCACCGCACCGACATGGTGATGCTGTGGGTCGAGGACACGCGCGAGGAGATCCTCGCGACGATCCGCTCGTCCGGCCTGTCCCGCTTCCCGGTCTACGAGGAGAACGCGGACGACATCATCGGCATCCTCTCCACGCGCGAGTATCTGCTCAACGCGCAGGCGGAGGCGCCCAAGCCCATGCGTGAGCTGCTGCGCCCCGCGTATTTCGTACCCGAGTCCGTGCGCACGGATGTGCTGTTCCGCGATATGCAGAGCAAGAAGGTGCACATGTCCATCGTGGTGGACGAGTACGGCGGCACGAGCGGCCTGGTGACGATGGAGGATCTTCTCGAGGAGATCGTCGGCAACATCTACGACGAGTTCGACCCGCAGGAGGAAAAGGACATCGAAAAGGTGGGCGATAATCTCTGGCGTGTGGCAGGCTCGTGCGAGCTTGAGCGCGTCGCCGAGGCGACGGGCGTGCAGTTCCCCGAGGACGAGGAGTCCGACACGCTCGGCGGACTGGTGTTTGCCCAGCTCTCGTTCATTCCTGAGGATGGCAGCCAGTTCACGGTGGACGCCTGCGGCCTGCACATCGAGGTGCAGAGCTTCAACGAACGCCGCGTGGAATGGGCGCTGGTCTCACGGCTCCCGGAGGAGGAAACGCCCGAGGAACAGGAGAAATAAACAAAAAAGAAACAGCAGCTTGAAAAAGCTGCTGTTTTTTTGCGGAAAGCACTTGACTTGCGCGCTTGACTTTGATAAAATAAGGCGCTTATATGTGAGAGTATGCGCAAAGCGAACCCTCACCCATTGCCACAAGGATAGCACAGGAAACAAAAAAGCACAAGAGCAAATGTGACATTTCTATCAACAAAGCCGTGCGTGTCGCACGGCGCACCAACACATTCCCCGCCGGAGACAGACCGGCGGGAAAGGAAAGGCGTGAAGAGCAAAAATGGCCAAAGACAAGATGTACGGCAAGACCCTTCGCAAAAACTTCGCTCGACATGAGGAGATCATGGAGATGCCGAATCTTCTGGAGCTCCAGAAGAAGTCCTACCGGTGGTTCCTCGACGAGGGACTGCAGGAGGTGTTCACCGACGTCGCCTCGATCACCAACTACGCGGGCAATCTTGAGCTGAGCTTCATCGGCTACAAGATGGACGAGGCCCCCAAGTACGACGTGGAGGAGTGCAAGGCGCGCGACGCCACCTATGCCGCTCCGCTCAAGGTCAACGTGCGGCTGTACAACAACCAGACGCAGGAGATCAAGGAGCAGGAGATCTTCATGGGCGACTTCCCGCTCATGACCCAGTCCGGCACCTTCGTCATCAACGGCGCCGAGCGCGTGGTCGTCAGCCAGATCGTCCGCTCCCCGGGCGTGTACTACGGCAAGGAGATCGACCTCAAGACCGACCTGCCCCTGCTCACCAGCACCGTGATCCCCTACCGCGGCGCGTGGCTGGAGTATGAGACCGACACCAACGAGGTGTTCTGGGTCCGCATCGACAAGAACCGCAAGATCCCCATCACCGAGCTGATCCGCGCCATCGGCGGTCAGGCCGAGCAGTACGCCGACCTCAAGACCGACACCGGCATCCTCGACCTCTTCGGCGACGACGACCGCATCAAGGTCTCGCTGGAGAAGGACGCCTGCAAGACCTATGAGGAGGCCATGCTGGAGATCTACCGCAAGCTCCGCCCGGGCGAGCCGCCCACGGTCGAGGCCAGCGAGAGCCTGGTCAAGAACCTCTTCTTCGATCCGCGCCGCTATGATCTGTCCATGGTCGGCCGCTACAAGTTCAATAAGAAGCTCTCCCTGTGGACCCGCATCCACGGTCAGAAGCTCGCCTATCCCGTCGCCGACCCGCGCACGGGCGAGATCCTCTTCGACGCCGGCCATGTCATGACCAGCGACGAGGCCCGCGAGCTTGACGCCATCGGCGTCAACGACGTGACGATCGACCTCGACGGCAAGACGCTGCGCGTCTTCTCGAACAACATGGTCGACCTCTCCCGCTTCGTGGACTTCGACCCCGTCGCCGAGTGCGGCATCAAGGAGCGCGTGTGCAAGAGCGTGCTCGAGGAGCTGCTGGCGAAGTACGAGGGCGAGGAGCTCAAGGAAGCCATCCGCGACAACGCCGACCGCCTTGCGCCCAAGCACATCCTTGCGGACGATATTCTCGCTTCCATCAACTACATGAACGCGCTGGCGCACGGCATCGTCACGAAGGACGATATCGACCATCTCGGCAACCGCCGCCTGCGCTGCGTGGGCGAGCTGCTGCAGAACCAGTTCCGCATCG
>OOCI01000804.1_pt1 | contig 26699 bp, 22 predicted proteins | sample 1671761 | NCBI WGS metagenome assembly OOCI01 (sample SAMN06348190, study PRJEB24527) | human gut metagenome | biome: human gut; feature: ankylosing spondylitis patient; material: feces | host: Homo sapiens | place: China | collected 2015-10
CCCAATAATGTGAATTATATCATTTTTCACTTATTGGGATGCATACTTACTTAGAATAATCTTATAGTTGCTTATTCAATTCCTTGCTTCTTGCTCCTGCCCTTTGTCTGGTCCTTCGGCGTTTTTGGCTTTTTGCCGAGCCTTGCGGCATCACGCTTCATCTTCGCCCTCTCAAAGTAGCAAGTCTTTTCACGCTTCGGAGCGTTCTTCTTTGCTTCGATAGCCGCCTGATTCAGCTCATCAGTTACGACTTTCAGCCTTTGCTCCTTAGTATCAAGCTCCTCCTGCTGGGGGAACGGCTCTGCTACGATCTTCTGCGCTTCTGCGTGGTCAAGCCTGAGCTTTGCGAGGTTATCCTGCGTTCTCTCGATTCTGCCGTCGATGTTGTAGAGGGCAGCTTCAAGACGATTCAAGTTGTGGGCAAAACTCTCGATCAGCTTCGTGGTATGTGAAGTGGCACCTTGCAGGCCAGCCGACATACCGCCGCCCATCATGTTGCTGTTTACTGTAACGCTCAGGTCAAAGCCCTGGAACGAGCCGACTTTCACGGGAGTATCGGCATATTTGATAGCCAACACAGCATCTTCAAGAGCCTTAGCAGCTTCTTTTCTATCGGTGTACTCAGTTTCACCAATGGTGATCTTGAATACGGGCAGTTTGCGTTCGGGATCAATCGGGAGCTTGCGGAGTGCTTCACGATCTGTATGGAGATCAGCAAGAATCGCAGTAAGTTTCTGTTCCTGTTCAGGGAAACGAGCGATCTTGTCCTCCATTTCAAATACCGTGTTGCGGTGTTCCGCAGCGAGTACCCTCAGTTCCTTCACTTCATTTTCAAGCATCAGCTTTTCCTTGATACGCTCATCGCCTGTGCAGAGAGCCTTGATCTCGGAATAAGTGAGTGCCTGCTGGTCCACATCTTCACACTTTCTCGCAGGAGTCTTACTTGTCATGATCTGAGAGATGAATTTCTGCTTGTTCTCCAAAGTCTGATACCCGGCTTGATCGCCTTTTTGAGCTGAGACAGGTTCTTGACAGTAGGAATTTCGGGCTTTTCTGCTTCGGGAGCAAATGCAGTCTTATCGGGTGTTACCTCAGCCTTTTCAGGCTCAGGCTTTTTGAGTGCAGACTGCTCCTTTTCAGGTTCAGCCTTACCGATATACTCATACATACCGCTGTTCAGGAGCTTATCATAGGAAATATTCTCCGTCACAGCAAAACCGCCGCTTTCTCTTGTGACAGTGCAATCGTCCGAATAGAACGGCAGTGCGCCTGTCAGCGAAATAACCTCAGAAACCTCGCCAGTAATCTTGTGACGAAATCGGTCACCGACTTCCACGATCTTGTGGCTATGCTCCTCAGCCTTTTCCGCTTTGAGCGCCGCCCTTTCCGCTTTCTGTTCGGCAGAAAGGTAGGTATCGTCCCTGAGCCGTGATTCTGTCATTGTTGCGACATTGTACCACGAATGACGGAACTTCTCGCCGTTCTCAAAGCTGAAAGTAATGCCTTGGGAATTGTAGTCAACGAGTGAGATCTTGCCCTCACCGCTGTGTCCGCCTGTGCCGTATTCCTTTTTCAGAAAATCGGCAAGCTGCTGAATAGTCGGGTGCTGTTCCTCATAGAAGTCCTGCACACGGAGCTTGCCGTGAACAAAGCCAGTGCCACGGTCAATCTCGGCGGCAAGTGCTTCATAGACCTGAACGCCGTCAACCACCGGACCTTTGGAAAATTCAGGCTTCGGCTTTTCAGGTGCAGACTTTGAAGCGGTCAGCGGTTCAGGATCACCGAAAAGAGAGAGCTGTTCGCCCTGAATATCGGGCTTCTCCCAAAACGGAATATCATCGTTCTGACTCCGCTGAATTTCCTCGATAACATCAGCATCGGTGAACAGGGGCTTGTCAATATCCTCTGAAACCGCAGGAACATCATCTACCGCCATAAGACCAAGCTCATAGGCTGCACCGTCGATCTCTGCCTTATGATTTTCATAGGTGTCGATAGAGATAACGCCCTCGGCATTGTCGATAATAACAGTCGCACCGAGGGAAAGTGCCTTGTCCTTGATCTCGTCAAGGCTTTCGGCATCGCCTTTGTATTTCAGCGTAACAGACGGCACATCTTCCGCAGGAGAAGAAGTATCAGAAACATCGGCGGCATCACTCATAAGGTCAACCGTCTGTTCGTCCTTGCCAGTATGACGCTCAATGACTTCATCGGGAACAGAAACGAGGTCGGAGAAACGAGCCTGCAAGCCTGTTTCCTTGTAATCGTTCTGTGCATCAAGCACACGGTAGCCGTCTGTAATGCAGAGATAGCCGTCATCGTCCTCATACTGCGAAAGCTCCGATGTGATCGCAATCGGCTTGAAACGGTATCTGTACGGCTGCCCGTCATAGATATAAGCATGGGTATGAAAGCGACCTCTGCTGTTTTCCTCACGGCGGAAGTCTATCTGAAACTGCTTCGACCGTTTGCTGACTTTATCGAAACGTGCCTGCGCTTTGCGGAGGTTATTTTCTTTTCTCTGTAAGCTCATATATCCTCCATTCTGCGCAGTTTACGCACTCTCTGTCGGCTTCGTTGTCATAAGGCGATACATCTCTGTATCAGTCGGGAACTTATCCGTAAACGGCAGTAAGACCTTATCATATCGGATCAGTCCTTCGCCCGGACCGCTGTTTGTGACATACTTCATCTGCTCCTTAGAGATATGGAGCTTCTCAGCGAGAATATCTCTGTCTCCGGCAGCCTGATTGAGCATATACACGAAATCCGAGTTATCAAAGATGTTCTCTACCTCCTGAGAAGAAAGCAAGTCCTTGACATTCTGCGTGATACCCGTCGGCACACCGCCCCATTTACGGAAACGCTTCCAGATCTCAGCGGAATATTTCGCTGTCTGTTCTTCTTTCAGCAGAAGGTGGAACTCGTCAATATAGTAGCGAGTGATCTTCTTTTTCTCACGGTTAGCGGAAACTCTGTTCCATACCGTGTCCTGCACGATGAGCATACCGACCTTTTTAAGCTGGTTGCCAAGCTCCTTAATATCAAAGCAGATGATACGATTGCTCATATCAATATTGGTGCGATGATTAAAGAGGTTCTGGCTGCCGTTTACGAACATCTCCAAAGAGTTTGCCACTCTCAGAGCGACTTCGCCCTCCTCATGAAGCTCTCTCTGCAAATCGGAGAGAAGCGGCATCTTGTCCTCAGACGGCTCATTCTCGATAAAATGCTTGTAGATACGCTGAACACACTTATCAATGACCGAGCGTTCCTCCGCAGAAAGTCCGTAGCGACCGCCGACAATGATCTCACACAGGGAGATCAGGAAGTCGGACTTGTTCGCAATGACTTCCATAGGATTGCTGAACATATAGTCATCAATGGTAATGTCCATAGGGTTGATGTGCTGTTCCGAGTTGCTGGCGATACGGATAAGCTGTCCGTGAAGTGCCGAAACAAGCGGAAAATACTCGCCTTCGGGATCGCAGATGATAATATCGTCCACGGTTGTCAGAAAGCAGTCGAGGATCTCACGCTTAACGCTGAAGCTCTTGCCTGCGCCCGGTGTTCCGAGTATAAGACCGTTCGGGTTTTTGAGCCGTGACCTGTTAGCACGGATCATGTTGCCCGACAGCGTATTGATACCGTAGTAGGTAGCCTGTCCGTCCTGAAACAGCTCTTTTGTAGTGAAAGGCACAAAGATAGCGATACCACTTGTGTGCATCTCACGGCGAACAGGAATCTCGTTATAGCACAGCGGAAGTGTGGAAACGAGCGTCTGCTCCTGCCTGTAATCGTAAGGGAACATCGTGCAGTTGTTTTTCTGGCACGTTCTTTTCAGCATCTCAGAAAGAAGTTTCAGGTCTTTCTTCGATTTTGCGTATGCCCTCAGCGAAATGCTGATATGGAACAGTCGCTCATTCTTGCTGTTCAGATCACCGAGGAGCTTTTCAATGTCCTCGATATACATCTTGATCGCAGGCGGAAGAATGTCGGGATCATAGCCGGACTGCGAAGCTTTTTTCTGTTCGTCGATCTTCATCTGCTCAACATTGGTGAGCTTTTTCTTGACGAATTTCAGGGCATCTATCTGGTCCAGCGGTTCAACGTGGATATTCACGCAGAAAAGATTCTGCATTTCAAGGAAGTCCTTGAGAATTTCATCAGGCAGCTCTCCGGCGAGGATATTCATACCCCACACAGCACCGTAGGCATTGCCGATCTCAAAGTCACTCTTATTGAATTTCAGCGAGGGCGGACAGATGAAGTCCTTTGTGTCCATTCCTGCCCTCAGCATTTCACCCCAATCGAAAAGAAATGGGGAATTGCGGTAGGGGTTCAGGGCATAATACAGAGCTTCAAGGCGCTGTCTGCCGTCAAGCAGTTCCGCTTCAACTCCGAAAGCCTTAAATCCCTTGATAACATCATTCTTGATCGACATGAGCTTCGCCCTTGCCGCCTTGTATGATGTGGATTCGATACCGAATGTCAGGAACTTTCTTGCACTCTGCCCGTTGCTGCCTTTCAGGAGCTTGTCAGTGAGCATTTCACTGTATTCCTTGCGGATCGCATTGAAATCATCTTCCTGTTCGGGTATCTGCACCGTTTTGACGAGCTTTGCCTTTGAACGGTTCTGATTTTCAAAGGTAAGCTGGAATTTGATCGTATTGTCAAAGAGATTGATCACATCGCAGTATTTGCTGAAAATATTGTTCTGTTCCTCAAACTCTGAAATGGAGTAGTTGGCATCGAAAAACTGCACCGTCAGGGAAAAGAAATTCTCCGACACCTGACACACGCCGTCCTGATACATACACAGGAACGGTATCGTATTCTGCACAGTATTCTTACCGCCGTTTTCACTCCTGATCTCCGCCATTCTTGCGGAGAGTATCTTTTTCTCCTCTTTTGATAACTGAGAGGCAGGCTTGCCCATGATAACCTTAGCCGAGCTGCGGTTATCACTTCTTTTGGCATTTCTCTTTCTAAAGCCCATTGTGACCTCCGTTTATATTCCAAAGCGGAGACACCGAAAGTTATACTATTATATATAGGTGAAGCTGTTACTTCCTTTCGGCATCTCTCAGCTTCTTCTTGATTCTGTTGTATTCGATCTGTCTTTCGATAGAAACGAAAATGTTGGTTGTTCGGTAATATCGCTTTCTCGGTCTTGTGAAGTATTCACGCATGAACTTCACCTGTTTCTCCAAGAACACGCCGTTTTTCTTGTAAATGCCGCAGAGTATCGCAGGTGCAGCGACCGCACCCATAGCGAAGATCGCTCCCGACATTCCGATAGACGCTCTTGTGAGAAAGTACACAGGCGCACCAAGAACAAGACCGATACCGAAGCATATTACCTGTCTTTTTGTAAATCCCATGATGAACTTTTCCTTGATGTCGTTCAAATCTTTTGGGATCGGTACATAATGTGCCATTATTGACCTCCGATCTTGTTTTAGTGCGCGTTAAATACTGATTTGCTGATAGCTCCTGTACGGAGAATCGTGAAGATGAGTGCTGCGGTATAGCCGAGAAGCAGTCCCATTTGCAGGATCACGCCGTCTGTACTTGCGTTCAGAGCAACGATCGCATTGCTGAAAAGCGTCTTGAAAATACCGAGTGCCACTACGATAAAGAAGCCCTGGAAAGAAAGAGCGAGAAGCTGTTTGATCCAGTTCTTACCGATAGAAGCCCATTCACCGCTGTCCATCATGGTTGCCATAGGGATAGGTGCAATGCTGAGATACATAAACACCTCGATGATACGGCTTGCAAGTGTGATAACGATAGCGACTATCAATATCAGCACCCCAAGATGAACGATCAGGGAAATAAACCACACCGTCATCAGCTCACCCAAGCTCAGACCGCTGAGTGCCGACGGATTGATTGAGAGCGTGGAAGATAGATAATCTCCGGTCCCGAATAGTGTGGCAAGTCCATTGGAGCATACCGTTGTGCCAAACGAGAATAGTGCTGAAGCGATGTAATAGGTGTTGGCGACCAGTATTACACCGCACAAGGCTTTGATGATCCACTTGATAAAGATACTATCATCGAAGTCTTTGAAGTTATTTCCTCGCAGTACCATCTGTATCAGTTCATTCAGCAGGATAACTGTCAGAATGAAACCGCCGATAGGCACTACGACATTGTTGCAAAGCGTTTCGATAGTTGACCAGATCGTAGTTCCACCTGTACCGCCGCCAGTAAACTGTGACGGGTGCTGAGTTACGAAGTCATTGACAAGACCACCGCTGCCGCCTGATCCCGTAGTTTGCGAGAACGTATCGGACAGGAGGTCGGAAATGCCGTCAAACTGAGACTGGATGCCGTCCTTGAACAAGTCTTTACACCAATCCTCCAGTGCATCTATCGCATCGCTGATAATTCCCATTATTCATCACCTCCAATCGTGGGAGTGACTAAAGGTCTGTCATATTTGACAAGCTGCCGAAGCTCCAGTTTGGAGGGCAGAAGGTCACGGCAGAAATAAGCAGAGCCGAAGTGATTGCCCTTAGTGTAACATTCCATGTTCTGCCATGTGTGATAATCTATACGCCCGTCAAAGCAAAGCATCTGTATTCGATTTTCAAAGATCTGATACCGAGTTTTGCTTTGAATACTGTTCACGGGCAGGAGCAGAGCGAAGGGTTTCTGAAAAGAAAAAGCACGTTTCAGCACTTCATTCTTTTTGCTGAATGGGGGATTGGATACAAGAATGTCCCATTTTTCGGGTTCATACCTGAAAAAGTCCTTGCCCTCATTTAAGCTGCTTCGCTCCACTTCATAGCCCTGTTCCGAGAGTAACTGATAAAAGGCACTCCATTCCTCATCGAACGGACACCATATCTTCTTGTCTTTCGGAAGGAACTCCAATAGCGGTTCTACCGCATAGAATGGTGTATAGACCTCATCTCCTGCACTTGTGCGGTCAGCCGTCAAGTACCTGAAATTTCTTCCCATTCTGTCTTATCGCTCATACCCACCACAACCCACCGCTGAGCGACCTTTCGTAATTCTATTGGAACGGCATTATTTATATAGCGTTCAGCCGAGGTTTACGCTTGTCTCTTTCCTTGATTAGCCGTGTGTCAGATTACACCGCACCCGTCATCATACCCTCAAGTACAGGGACGAGAATGATAGCGAGGAGGATCAGACCAAGACCAGCCATAAGCTGCTTCATGCCCTGAGACTTCGCACCGGGGTTATCATTACCGTAACCTTCGAGGAGGTTTACGACACCCCACAGCGAAACACCGCCGCCGATAAGGCAGATAACGCTCTTGAGTACGGTGCAGGCAGTAGTGATGAAGGACGAGGTATCGACCTCGCCGGTGCCTGCTGCGAATGCCTGAGTAGTACAGGTCATAGCCATAACGCCTGCAATAGTGCAGAACATAGTTGCCTTCTTTGCACCACGGGTGAGCTTAGAGAGCCACTTGTGCTTAGGTGCAGAGGTAGTGGTTGCTGTCTCCATAGCGGTAGCATCGACCGCAGAAATATTCAGTTCGTTCATAGGTAAAAAGTCTCCCTCAAAATAAAAAAAGTAGTGTCCGCAGCTTCAACCGTTTCTCTTTTATTCGGTTTCTTCACTGTCCGAGTTAAAATCCGACATATATCTCTTTTTCGTCGGTTTCCTCAGATTTTTGAGCATCAGCGGTTTCTGTTTCTGTTGCTGATACTGTTGTAACTTCCTGTCCGGCGGCCGTCATATCAACACCATACCCCGTGAACTTCTCCTGTCGAGACAGTCTCAAACGCATCGCCTTTTGGTCACTCACATATTTTTCGATGTTGAACCCCATCTCAGGATTATCGTCCAAAAGCATTGGATATTGCTTATGACGGGTAATGTCAAACTTGTCCGAGAAGAACGGACGCACTCCTCGCACTTGTAAGATACATTTACCGCCGTCCATGACCGCCAGTTCGTCCTGACTTTTCAGCTCTTTTCCGAGCTTCTGATAGTTCATACCGTAGCTTTCCGATTGTCCACGATTGGTGGAGGTATTGAAACTGTCGATCGTTTCTTTACCCAAGCTCTCTGAAATCTCTTTCAGCGTTGACTTCTCCTTACCGCCCAAAAACAGCATCGTATCACAGTTGCCTTCAATCGTATCTGCATTATCTTTATAAATAGCCTTTAGCTGGCTCTTAGCTTGCAAGATGATCGACGCACTGATTTCACGGCTTCGGATAGTCGCAATGAGCTTCTCAAACTGCGGTATTTCGCCAATATTGGCGAATTCGTCTAACAAACAGCGTACATGATAGTCCAGCTTTCCCCCTGGGGAATTATCTGCTTTGGTGCAGAGTAGGTTGAAAAGCTGGGAATACATGATCGCCACAAGGAAGTTGAATGTAGCGTCTGTATCGGAGATGATTATGAAAAGCGCACTCAGCTCGTCACCGAGCTTGTCGAGGTGCAGCTCATCGTAGGAGGTGATCTCCAAGACCTCATCTATTGCAAAAGGCGCAAGTCTGGTGCTACAGCTAATTAAGATAGACTTAGCTGTTTTTCCTGCAGCGAGCTTATACGCCTTGAATTGTTTGAGAGCAAAAGCACCCATTCGCCGTTGTTCGGCATCGGGCTTTGTTTCAAACAGGTCAGCATAGTCCTCCATAACATCAGGATCATCGTGCTTTGTGCCGTTCAGCCAGCACTCCACGATCTCAAATTCAAGGTCAATGCTGTTCTTGAACTCCTCATCGTCCTCACGGCACTCCGAATTGTTGATCATGTCGATCAGCGTTTCAAAGTTCCATTCATCTTCGGGATACATAGCGAAAATCAGAGCAATATACGCAGTATAGAGCAGTTTCTCCGCTTTCACCCAAAAGTCATCGCCGGACGGCTGCTGAGAGGAAGAAGTATTCTTGATAAGCACTTCCACGAATTTGAGAATGTCCTTCTCACGGTTCTTTTTGCTGATGTAAGCAAACGGATTGTAGTGCATACTTTTCGCAAAGTCGATCGTGTTGAACACCTTGATCTTGTAAGGTTCATAAACAGGGATATATCTGCCATTTTTGTCTTTGAGATAGTTTCCCTTATCGTCCCTGCGGTACACAACTTTTCCGTTAACTCTTTTCGGGCGGCCCCGTTCAAGCATCTTACCGCACTCCACAAGCACCGTGCCTTTCGGATCGGTTACAACATAGCTGCTGTGCATCTGCATCAGGTTCGGCTTCACGAAAAATCGTGTCTTACCTGAGCCTGAACCGCCGATCACAAGAATGTTCTTGTTACGGGCGAACTTCGGTGCAGAGGGCTTGCCCATAGTCAGGGATTCCGTCTTTGTGAGTATCACATTGTTTTCAGGGCAGGATAAGTCCATATACGGCTCAATATCCTTTTCACCGCCCCATACGGCAGAACCGTACTCCTCGCCCTGGCGGAACTTCTTCTTGTTTTTCGACTTGACATAGAGGACTAACCTCATTACACCCGCAAGAACCAAGCCGAAAAGAAGATCAAACGGGTGTAAACTGGGAAAGATTCGTGCAAACGCCACACCGAGATTGCTCATGAAAGGCAGGATTTTTTCCTGAAATCCGTTGCCCTCAGCAGTACGGTACGCAAAGCCGATCAGGTTGCCCACATAAGAGAAAGCTACATAGGGAACAGCCTTGATGATCAGCTTTTTGAGTTTTCTCGTGTCGATCTGCAATTCGCAGACCTTTCCTTTCTGTTGGTATCGGCACAAAAGTCTGCCGTAAAAATATCATCGCCCCTTGCCCGTGGAACGGGTGCAGGCTGGAAGTGGTTATAGATCACCGTCTGTTCTCCCTTGTTTTCTCTCTCTGTTTCTGTTTGCGGGGCTTGTTCCTGATCTTCTGCGCCTGCTGGTGCATCTGCTCACGGGTGAACTCGCCACGCTTCTGTGTCTTGCCCTGTCCCTTGCCGACATACTCCGAAAATGCTCTCTTGAAATCCTCTGTTTTGGCAGCGGAAAAGAAAACATGATAGGTAGGCGGTTCGGTGCTTTTATCTCTTTTCAGGGCAAAATCCACATCATACTTCCGTGCGGTTTTCAGAAAATCCCCGATATTTCGGTCTGAAACCTCAATGCTGTCGAGCTTGGACGGGGACTTAGCCTGCAACTGCTTGTAGGTCATTCGTCCCTTTTTCTCAGCCTTGCCCGACAAAAACTCCTGCAATGCCGATTTCAACACATCGGCGGTCATTTTCTCTGCCTTGATCGAAATGTCGATGGTTTTCTTCGCACCGTTCTCATAGTCGGACGGCATTACTCATCACCGCCAGACTTGATCTCATAGACCGCATAGGCTTCACGGTTCAGCCATTCATAGAGGTCTTTGAGTGCAGCTTCTGCTGCTTCGGGTGTTTTGTAGTTACCCATAGGAATCTGATTACCGCTGGTATCAGTGCCGATCATTTCATAATCGGGAGTGATAATACCATTCTCGTCCGGCTCTGCATCTTCCCAATTTGTGATAACGCCGATCCTGACAAGATTATCATAATTCAGAAACTCACCGTACTGCGTAGCGATAGTCTTAGCCATGATTTTTCACCTCTTTCCGTAAAAGCTCATGGAGCTTGTTGTGATATTCCTCCTGAAGCCCGTCATAATAAGAAAACATGGTGTTAAGCGTTTTTCTGTCTATCCTGTCACCAAGCATATCCATGACGATTGCTTCAAATTCGCTGTGAAAGCTGTAAAATAGGTCGTTTACTGCCTTTTCTACGTCCACAGACTTTTCAGGCATAGGGGCAAAATAACCGAATGTCTCCCAAACGAGCTTGTCAGGGCATAAATATCGGTACTGATTACCCTTATCGGATTTTACAGCGATACCGAAATGCATAATATCCTCACGAAGAACACGCTTGAGAAATCGCTCACTTTTCCCGGTAGCCTTAGCGATCTCGCTGATCGGTACATCTCTGCCCGTAAACCTGGGGATTATTTCAGCGATGATCGTTATTTCTGATGCAATCATACGCACCACCTCCTGTATTTATGGTCAGACAGCGTAGCCGAAATCTCTTGCCACAGCCTGAACAGCCCATCGGCTTTCGCAGCCTTCGTTGAAGTGATATGTCAGAACCTCGTTGTAGAGGGAACTGATGAAATATCTGCGGAAATCCTTGATATTATCGACCTGAGCCATTTTTACAAGAACGCTCTCGACCATGTAGATATTTGCTTGGAGCATCTTGGACTTTATCACGCTTCTGGGGAAACTTGTACCTCTGAGTGTGGTGTACGGCAGAGGGGAGCAGATCTCGTCAACGATAAAGCCGACGATATTATCTGCTTCTGCATAGCCGTCCCGACCGTCAGCGGTCAGCCAGTCTCCGAGATAGCCGTAGTCGATATTCTGTTTCACGACTTCCGTGTAATACTCAACTTCTTCTGCGTTATATCCCTCATTCTTCTTTTCAACATTTCCACCGTTGAAAACTTGTGAAATTCCCGCAGAAGGAATGATAGAGGATTTATCGCTCAGTAATTGATTTTTCTGTATTGTATTGTTGTTATTATATTGTCCCTGATTTTCAGACAGCGGACTTTCAGCAGGCGGATTGTCCGGATACGGGTTTTCCACCCTCTGTTTTTCACCTGAAGAAGAAACAGCAGCTTTCGCCCGTCCGCCTTCACGGATCGTGATCGCCTTACGTCTGGTCTCTGCATCAAGCTCATCAGCTTCTTCCTTGCTGACAGGAACATCGAAAAAGCTGTATACATACTCAAAGCAGTTATGAATACTCTCATTAGAGAGAAGCTGAGTGCGAACAAGGTATCCCATATCAATGAGCTTGTTCACAGCGTTATGAACCGCTGTCTTGCCCTCTTTGCATATCGCTTTCAGTCCCGACATGGAGAAATGCCAGTAGTCAGGCAGAGAAAGCACTTTGAGAAGAAAGCCGAGGAGCTTATTCGGAATTTCCTTGTTCCGCAGGAGCTTGCTGCTGATCATAGTATAGTTATCAGTTTTCTTGACACGGTTCAGCACAGCATTCTCGACCATGAATGTTTCAAGTTCATAATCATACTGCGGGATAGAAGTATCCCTTGCAGAATACTCATAGAAACTGTAAAGCGGCTGTATCCTGCCGGTAGATGATTCATTCGGCATAAGCGTTTTTATTTCCAAATAGCCCCATTCTTTCAGTTCTGAAAGAGCGGTGTCGATAGCAGTTTCTCCGTCAGGACATATTGCAATAAGTCCAGCCTTAGAGAAATTCCATTCATGGGGAAAATCCATTACTCTTGCAAGCAGACCAATCGCGCTCCAACTGAGATTGGTAGACCGCACGAAGCAGTTGCTCAGAACGGCATAACCGCTGAATTTATGTATCTCGCAGACGGTATCGTCCACGGTTTTCTTTTTCCTGTTATGCTTGTCCATTTCCATTCCTCCCTCAGCTTATCTGCCGTACACAAATTCCATGTTCGCTATGTACAGCTTATTTACCGCATAAACACAGCCATACGGCTTATCCACTTTCAGGAGAAACTTTCTGCCGTTCAGCTCAGATACAGCATTTTTGATCTCATCACGGGTGAACTTCGACAGCTCATCGTGGTCACACAGTTCATCGACAGTGGAATAATCCTTTTCGACCTTGTTGAGCATTACGGTAAGAACCGGAACACAAGCCTTAGCATCGAAGTTGTAGTTTACCCTCGGTAAGCTGATTCTTGTAGGGTTTGGCATAGAAAAACCTCCTTGACATAGTTCATCTGAAATAAAAAATCGCTCCTCATTGCTGAGAAGCGATGTACGGTATTCAATTTTGGGCATAAAAATAGCGGACAGCGCTTCTGTTATGAAACACCGTCCGCTTTTGTCCATTATCCAGTTTGATTTGTCAACAGGCTTTCTACCGTTTTAAGGCTGTTTTCGGCTTCTACCAAGTTTCTACCAACTTTTATCCAGTTGGTTTTCTACCGAGTTTCTACCAGAATTCTTCAAAATGCTTGTATTTTCAGAACAGCGCTGTTACGCTGTTTTTGGGCTTTCTACCACCAAAAAGCCCCATGGAATCGGAGTTTTAGTGTGACTCAGTGTGACACGGTGGTACTCAGTGTGAAATTGGTTTGGTAATACCATATTAATTGGAGTAATTCAAGCAGTATGAAAATAATGTGAAATTTTACCGGAACGCTTGACTTGGAGTGCGCTCCAGGGTGTATAATATAACTGTCGGAAAAACCGGCAGATAATCAAAACATGGCGGAATAACGTCCGCAGATATAACAGGAGGTAATATTATGAGAAAGAATTTCGGAGCAAAGCCCTGGACCTATCCCCAGCCCGTGTTCATCATCGCCAGCTACGATGAGAACGGCAAGCCGGACGCAATGAACGCCGCGTGGGGCGGAATCAGCGATTCCAAGCAGATCTCCATGTGCCTGAGCGCAGGTCACAAGACCGTGAAGAATATCCTGGCGAGAAAGGCGTTCACCGTCAGCATGGCTACCGCGGACAAGGTGGCTGAGTGCGACTATGTGGGCATAGTTTCCGCGAACAAGGAGCCGGACAAGCTTGCGAAGGCAGGACTGCACGCCGTGAAGTCCGAGTACGTTGACGCGCCGGTCATCGAGGAGCTTCCCATGGCGGTGGAGTGCCGTCTGGTAAGCTACGACCAGGAGAGCATGATAATGGTAGGCGAGATCGTGAATGTAAGCGCTGACGAGAGCGTGCTTACCGATGGCAACATCGACCCGGACAAGCTCCGTCCCATAACATTCGATCCGGTGAACAACACCTACCGCGTTCTCGGCGCGGTGGTCGGCAATGCGTTCAGCGATGGCAATAAGCTGAAGTGATCAGGGCGCGATGAATACAGTCCCCGGGGCAGAGGTGAATTCCGGCTGCTCCGAGACTTTCCGTTATTACCGGTGAAAACTGCGTCGCGGCATAACGAAATCCGGGATGCTGACGGGAATTTCCACAATTATACACGCCATGCGCCTTTTTGTTGTTTTTGGGACAAAAGGGCGCATTTGTTTATTGAAATAAATGGGTAGAGGTGTTATAATCTACATGTATATTTGTATCATATTGTAAATTATTAAGACAGGAGAATGCAGATGAGCACGCAAAAGAAAAAGCAGACGCCGATAGAAAAAGTCGCTGCGCTTATCGTTGACAAGCGCAAGGCGTTCTATCTGTTCTACATCATCGCCGGGATTTTCTGTGCCATAGCCACGGGCTGGACGCAGGTAAACAACGACATCACCAGCTATCTGCCGGACAGTTCTGAGACCCGTATGGGTCTTGACCTGATGAACGACCAGTTCATCACCTACGGCACCGGCAGCATAATGCTTGAGAACATCACCTACGAAAAGGCGGAGCAGATCGCCTCGGAGCTTGAGGAGATCGACGGAGTCACCTCCGTCACCGTTGAGAACGACGAGGACAGCTACAAGAACGGCTCCGCGCTGCTCTCCGTCACCTTTGACGGCGAGGAGGACGACCAGATCTCCAAGGACGCGATGATCGCAATAAAGGAGAAGCTCGAGCCGTATGACGAATACATAAGCAGTGCGGTCGGCAGCAGTACCTCCGAAACCATCGCCGCCGAAATGCAGGTCGTTATCGTGATCGTTCTGGTCATCATAATCGCCGTGCTGTTCTTCACCTCCCACACCTATATGGAGATACCCGTCCTGCTGGCTACGTTCGGCATGGCGGCGCTGCTCAACATGGGCACGAACTTCCTGTTCGGCGAGATCTCCTTCGTTTCCAACTCCATCGCGGTAGTACTCCAGCTGGCGCTCGCCATCGACTATGCGATAATCCTCTGCAACAGATACACCGAGGAGCGCGTCACCATGGACGCCCGGGACGCGGTGGTCACCGCCCTCAGCAAGGCTATCCCGGAGATATCCTCCAGCTGCCTTACCACGCTTTCCGGTATGGTCGCGATGATGCTTATGCAGTTCAAGCTCGGTCTTGACCTCGGCATGGTGCTCTGCAAGGCTATCTTCTTCAGTATCTTCGTCGTATTCACCCTCATGCCCGGTCTGCTGATGTCCTTCTCTCCGCTCATCGACAAGACCCATCACCGCAACTTCGTGCCGAACATCACCGCTGTCGGAAAGTTCGACGTAAAGACGCGCTTCGTGGTTCCGCCCATATTCGCGGTGATCCTGGTGGCAGGCTTCATTCTCTCCAACCAGACCAACTACGTTTACGGCTATTCCACGCTTTCCACATATACCAAGAACGTTTCCCAGATCGCCGAGGAGAAGATCGACGAGAGTTTCGGCTCCCAGAACCTCGTGGTGGTCATGGTGCCTGCCGGTAACTACGAAAAGGAGCACCAGCTGCTGGAGCGCATGGAGCAGATGCCCCAGGTGGATTCCGACATGGGCCTTGCCAACATTGAGGCGATGGACGGCTATGTGCTCACGGATTCCCTCACCGCGCGTCAGTTCGCGGAGCTCACGGATATGGACATAGAGGTCGTTCAGCTTGCCTACGCTGCCTATGCCGCCGACCAGGAGGATTACGGACAGATCGTCGGCTCTATCACTAGTTCCACGGTCAGCAATTACGCCGTGCCGCTTATCGACATGTTCACCTTCATCTACGACGAGAAGGAGGCAGGCTACGTCAATCTGGACGACGACCTGAACGAAAAGATAGACGACCTCCACGACCAGCTCGACAAGGCAAAGAAGCAGCTCAGCACCGAGGACTACAGCCGTATGCTGCTTTATACCAACGTGCCGGAGGAGGGTCCGGAAACCTTCGAGTTCCTGGACGAACTCCACAAGATCGTGCAGGAATACTACCCCGAAGGCTCCTATGTTGTCGGCGATTCCACATCTGACTACGACCTGTCCAACGTGTTCTCAACGGATAACCTGATGGTTAGTATACTGTCGTTCCTGTTCGTACTCGTTATCCTGGTGTTCACGTTCAAATCCGCCGGTCTGCCGGTGCTTCTGCTGGCGATAATCCAGGGCTCTGTCTGGATAAACTTCTCCGTGCCGGTACTGACGGACACCAACATATTCTTCCTGAGCTACCTCATCGTAAGCTCCATTCAGATGGGTGCGAACATCGACTACGCCATCGTTATCTCCAGCCGCTACACCGAGCTGAAGAAGTCCATGTCCATCAAGGACGCAATGGTCGAAACACTGAACCAGGCATTCCCGACCATCATCACCTCCGGTGCGATACTCGCGATCGCAGGTCTGCTGATCGGATTCCTGTCCTCTGATGTGGCGATATCCTCCGTTGGTATCTGCCTCGGGCGCGGTACGCTGTTATCCATAGGACTTGTTATGTTCGTCCTGCCGCAGATACTACTGCTGGGCGACGCCATCATCGAAAAGACCTCCTTCACGCTCAAGCGCAGGGATCTTATTCAGAAGCGCTCCGGCTATATGCGTGTGAACGGCCGTGTGCGCGGTTATGTATGCGGTATCGTTGACGCGAACATCTCCGGTATGATCCACGGCGAGATCAGCGCACAGCTTGATTCCGACGCCGCCGAAACCATGAAGGAGAAAGTCGATCGTCAGATAATCAACCACATAGACATGGACGGAAAACGCATAGAGGACATCGAAAGCGCCGCCCCCACCGGACAGACGCCGGATAACAGCGGCACGACATCGCCGCATGAGCTGGATACGGCGGACGATGTAGACGACATTATGGACGAAACGGAGGATTAAGGCAATGAAAATAATGAAAAAGATCATCTCCGTTTTTGCTGCGCTGACCCTGGCTGTGACAGTTCCGGCGCAGGTATTCGCCGTGAGCGGCACCAGTGCGCAGTCCGGAAAGGATCAGCTCACGATCTCGGACACGGAGGGATTCCTGAAGTTCGCGGAGGACTGCCGGCTGGATTCCTACAGCAGCAACCTGTATGTTACGCTTACCGCGGATATCGAGCTTTCCGGGGAATACACCCCCGTTCCGGTGTTCGGCGGCGTATTTGACGGCGCAGGACATACGGTATCTGGCGTAACGATGACTGCGGACGGCTCCAATGTGGGACTGTTCAGATACGTTCAGCGCGGCGCCCTGGTCAAGGACCTCACGGTCGAGGGTAATATTTCCCCCTCCGGCAGCGGCGAGAACGTCGGCGGAATCGCCGGCAGCAACTCCGGCAACATCACCGGGTGCGCCTTCTCTGGCTCCATCAAGGGAACCACCAACGTCGGCGGTATCGTCGGCTCCAACGAGAAGAGCGGACTTATCGCCAACAGCAGCGCATCTGGCGCCATCACCGGCTCCCACGGCACAGGCGGAATCGCCGGCACCAACTCCGGCACGATACTCAACTGCACCAGCAGGTCGAGCGTCAACACCACCGCCAGTGACGCCAAGCTGTCGATTCAGGATATCGACTGGGACAGCATAATGTCCTCGGAGGAGCCCTCCTCCATGACGGACGCCGGGGGCATCGCAGGCTACTCCGATGGAATTATCCAGGGGTGCGAGAACTTCGGAACGGTAGGATACCAGCACATCGGCTACAATGTCGGCGGAATCATCGGCAGACAGAGCGGCTATGTCAACGCCTGCATAAACCACGGCGAGATCTTCGGCAGGAAGGACGTCGGCGGTATCGTCGGGCAGATGGAGCCTTACCAGAGCATTGACTTCGACAAGGACACCGTTCAGAAGCTCCTTGACGAGATGGACGTGCTCGGCGGACTTGTGGACGATCTCATCGACGACGCCAAGGGCGCCGGCGACGCAATAAACGACAGGGTACAGGGGCTTACCTGGCAGATGGACAATCTGAAGAACTCCGCAGACGATATCTCCGACCGCACCACCGAACTCTACAACGGCTGGACTGACGGCATTAACGAGATATCCTCCCGGGTGGACGAGGCGCTGGACGGCGTGGGTCCTGCCCTGGACGGATTCCGCGATGGTCTTGACCAGCTGAGCCAGTTCAGCGGTGCACTGGAAGCAGTATTCGACCAGATCAACGCTTCCGGCGACGATATGAAGAAGGCGATCGACGAGGGCAAGGAGGGTCTGGATATCCTGAACAGGGGTATCGACCAGATATCCGCCGCCTTGGACGACATCAGCGCAGCCGCTGACGAGCTTGCCGCCGGAATGGGCGACACCGACCGCGTCGAAGCAGCTGTCAAGGATATAATCAAGGCGCTCAACAACGCCAACGGGGAGGTCAAGAACATCTCCACGGCGTTCACGAAGATAGGCGACGCCTGCGACAAGCTGGAGGAATGGGTCACCGGCAAGGACTTCCAGAAGCTTGCCGACGGACTTGTTGACCTCGGCGAGAGCATGCAGGACATCACCAAGGCGCTGAGCAAGATGAGCAGCGCACTCCAGAAGATAGTCGGCTCGGTGGACGCGGACGAACTCCAGAAGGCGCTGGACGAATACAACGCGGCTTCCGAGGAGCTGGCGAAGGCTGCCGCGCACGCCGCTGCGGCTCTGAAGGAGGCTTCCTCCACAGTACCGGACAACGACAAAGTAAAGAAAGAGCTAAGTGAAGCCGCCGATGACCTTGAGAAGGCGGGCGAGCATATCGCTGACGCCGCGGACCACATCAGCAAGGCGGTAGACGCCGATCAGCTGAGCCAGGGACTGAAGGAGATGGAGTCCGCCGCCGAGGACCTGAGCAAGGCTCTTGACAAGGCTCAGAAGGCTATCGAGGATATCACTGACGCATTCAAGAACATCACTGATTCCGATGTTCCACAGGACGTTTATGACGAGATATCCGAGCAGCTGAAAAAAATAAACACGTCTATTCAGAACATTTCGGGTTCCGCGGACGACATCAACAAGGCTCTGGACGAGATAACAACGCAGATAGATTCCGGAAAGCTCAAGGACAGCGTGGAATCCATTTCGGACGCGGCGGATAAGCTGTCTGACGCGGCGGACACCATCGCGTCCTCCACAGACAGCTTCAACGCTGCCGCAGACGATATCAGCGCCGCTATAGACAAGCTCCAGGGCGCGTCTGAATCCGCTTCCGACGCGTTCGTGTATCTTGAGAAGGCGTGCGACACGTTCTCCGACGCGTTTGACCAGCTTTCAAAGACAGTAAAGACCCTCGGCGACAAGCCGAAGGTGGAATTCCCGGCGGCGGACGAGGGCTTCACCGCAGCGGTGGACAGCTTCTCAAATGATTTCGCAGGGATAACAAGCGCGATTTCCTCCATTAGCAGCACCGCAGAGGCGCAGGGGGATATCCTCCTGGACGACCTCCAGAAGATAAGCGATGAGTTCGCAGTTATCACCGACATTCTCCAGGAGCTCAAGGACAAGACCCTCAACTCTGACGACAAGGACGGATTCACCACCGATGTTTCCGAGGACGAATCCAACAGCAGGCAGGGAAAGGTGTATTCCTGCACCAATGCCGGCGGAGTACAGGGCGACCTGAACGTCGGCGGTATCACCGGCTCCATGGCGATAGACTTTGACTTCGACCCGGAGGACGACATCGCTTCGAACGGAGAGCGCTCCTACAGCTTCTCCTACAAGGTGCGCGACGTCATCGACAGCTGCACCAACACCGGCGAGATAACCGCCAAGAAGAACTACAGCGGCGGTATCGTCGGCAAGCAGGATATGGGCGCCGTGCTCAGCTCCGTTGAGAATGGCAAGGTCACAAGCACATCCGGCAGCTACGCAGGAGGAATCGCAGGCTATTCCGTTTCCGCAATCAGAAAGTGCATCGCCAAAGTCACCATCTCTGCGGCAGGTTATGTCGGCGGAATTGCGGGGCAGGGCGTGATACTCACGGACAACGCCGCAATACTCGATGTGTACGACTGCACCGAGCGCTCCGGCTCCATTGCAGGCTATGTTGATTTCACGGACGACAACGCGGAGGTGCTCCGCAACAGCTTCGTTGACCGCGGCGTTGCCGGGATCGACGGCATAAGCTACGCAGGCAAGGCTGCGCCGGTGGACTTTGAGAGATTCCGCCAGCTGGCAGGAAGCACGGCGGTCATCGACGTCACCTTCGAGGTAGACGGCGAGGTCGTAAGCACCGTGTCGGTGGACTACGGCGGAGCGCTGAAAGACAGCGACTTCCCGGAGATCCCTGCCAGGGAGGGCTGCTTCGCTGAGTGGAGCGACTTCGACAGCAAGTGCATAACATTCCCCGTGACTGTGGAGGCAATATACACACCGTATGTCACCGTCATAGAAAGCCCGGAAAAATCCGCAGACGGCTTCGGTCTGGTCCTCGCAGACGGACTTTTCGGCAACACCGGCAGCGTTTCCGTCAAGACGGAAAGCAGCAGCGTGTTCGCGCCGGACAACAACAGCCAGCTCCGACTGGTGGACATCGACTGCGCAATACCGGACGGCACCGTTACCGGACTGCGATTCCTGGTACCCGAGGGCAAGGGAAGCCTGAACGTAATGCAGTTCGTGAACGGCTCCTGGAAGAACGTGGAGTTCCGGGAGAACGGACATTACCTCATCGTGGACGACCCGGTACTGGATAACGGCACGGCGTACTATTGCATTCAGCTCCGGCAGCTGGAATTTATTCCGATCATCATAATCGGAGGCTGCGTTGTCATCGCACTGATCAACATAATCCTCTGGACTATCCTGATAAAGCGCAGGCGCGCAGCTAAGAAGGCGGCAGCTGCGGAATCCGGTAAGACCCCGGCGGATTCCGGCGAAAAGGCTGAGGCGGCTGACGAAAAGGCTGAAACAGCGGACAACAAGTAAATACAGCGATCCCCCTGGCGGTCTGTCAGGGGGATAAGTGTTTATTCATGCCCGGCGGCGGTTTCCAGTGCGTTCGGTATCGCCGACGTCAGGGTGTCCGTGATGTATCGCGAGAGCTTCTGGCGGCTGTCAAGGGCGTCGCGCTCGATGCAGTCCAGCAAAATCCCGGCGATGGCTTCCGTCAGGAACTTGCTCAGGAACGCCTTGTAGCCCTCGTCAACGTGCAGTCCGCGCAGCTGCTCAACCTCGTCCACCAGTTGGTAAACCGGCTGGTAGATGTCCTTGAAGAAGAACCGACCCAGCTCCGAGCGCCCGATGGAGCGCACTATGTTTTGAAGCATGGACAGGTTTTCGTTGATGTAATCCATCACGAATTCCACCGCGCTGGCGTTCTCGTTCACAAGGTCGTATTTCTCGAAATGTGACATCGCTTCCTGCTCCAGAGTCCATTTCAGCAGGGCATAGATGTCCTCAAAATGGTAATAGAATGTTTTCCGGTTCACTCCGCAGGCTTCCACAAGCTCCCTCACCGTAATGCGGTTGAGCGGCCGGGTTTCCATCATTTTCTTCAGTGCGGCGGAAAGCTCCTGCTTCGTCTGGAGCGACTGTTCGATATGCTTCATTTATATTCTCCCCAAAAGGCTGAATCTGATTTCATGGACAATTTCAATGATTTGTCCGGTTATTTTATTATAACCGATACCCGGCGTTTTGTCAAGCGAATGTAAAAATACTTGATTTTTTGGCGATTATGTGGTATCATATAGGTTATAGATAAGATCCAGAAAATCTTTCAGACGAAAGGAAACACAAGACAATGAGCGAAGACAAAAAGGAATTCGTAAAGCACGAAATACCACGCCCGGAATTCCCGAAGCGTGCGATAATCACCGGCGGCATGCCCTACGGCAACAAGAAGCTGCATTTCGGTCACATCGGCGGAGTGTTCGTGTTTGCGGACGTTTATGCGAGATTCCTGCGCGACAGGCTGGGCGATGAAAATGTCATCTTCGTTTCCGGCACGGACTGCTACGGCTCTCCCATCGCGGAAAGCTACCGCAAGCTGTGCGCGGAGCAGGGCTTCAAAGGGACTATCCACGACTTCGTGGAGGAGAACCACAAGGCTCAGAAGGAGACCCTCGACAACTACGAAATAAGCCTGAATATATTCGGCGCCTCCGGTCTGGGCAGGACTGCCGAGATACACAACAAGGTTTCCGACTGGTTTATCCGCACGCTGTATAAGAACGGACACCTCCGCAAGATAAGCACGAAGCAGTTCTACGACGAGAAGGCAGGCTGCTTCCTCAACGGCAGACAGGTAATAGGCAAGTGCCCTGTGGACGGCTGCCAGAGCGAGAAAGCGTACGCAGACGAGTGCGACCTCGGTCATCAGTACATGCCCGAGAACCTTATCGACCCCAAGAGCACCCTCACCGGGGATACTCCCATCATGAAGGACGTTGAGAACTGGTACTTCGATCTGCCGGCTTACAACAAGCTGCTGAAGGAATACGTTGAGCGTATTTCCAGGCAGAAGAACGTGCGCCAGCTGGTTTCCAGCACCATCTCTGAGTTCCTGGCTGACCCGGTTGTGCACATCAAGAACGAGCTTCTGGACAGCTACAACAAGGTAAAGGATCAGCTGCCGGAGCATGAATTCCTCGAAGAAAAGAAGAAGCCCAGCTTCACCATCAAGTTCAGGGAGCTTGACGAGATGAACAAGGCGACTGAAATACTTTCCGCGAACGGTATCCGCTACCGCACCGGAAAGACGCTGGTTCCGTTCAGACTCACCGGCAACATCGAGTGGGGCGTTCCGGCGCCGGTGCTCGAGGGCGAGGATCCGCTGACCATCTGGGTATGGCCGGAATCCCTCTGGGCGCCTATCTCCTTCACGCAGGCGGCGCTCGAGAAGCAGGGCAGGAATCCCGACGAATGGAAGGATTTCTGGTGCAGCAAGGACGCGACGGTTTACCAGTTCATCGGCGCTGACAATATCTACTTCTACGGCGTGGCGGAAATGGCGATGTTCATGGGACTCAAGGAGGGAGAGAATACCTCCGACCCGGCTGACGGCGAAATGCAGCTGCCAATTCTTTGTGCAAACAACCATATCCTGTTCCTGGACAAGAAGGCTTCCAGCTCCGGCGCGATAAAGCCGCCCATGGCTGCGGACCTGCTGGACTACTACACCGCAGAGCAGCTCAGAATGCACTTCCTGGGTCTGGGTCTGGGTCAGCGCAGCGTAAGCTTCATGCCCAAGCCATACAATCCCAACGCTAAGCCGGAGGACCCGGATCCCGTTGTCAAGGACGGATTCCTGCTCTCCAACGTGTTCAACAGAATTATCCGCACCTGTATCTACTCCACGCAGAAGTACTTCGACGGAGTTATGCCCGTCGGCGAAGTTGACGAGCAGGTGCTTGCCGACGCGAAGAAAGCAATACTGGACTACGAGCGCTTCATGTACCGCTTTGAGTTCCACCAGGCTACCTATGTGCTGGACAGCTATATCAGAAAGGCAAGCAAGTACATGGCGAAGAATCTCGGCGACGCCGACAAGGCGGACGACAACGAGGCGCGCCGCCACGCACTTATCCAGGTGTTCCACATGATACGCACCGCGGCTGTGCTGCTGCACCCGATGGCGCCCAGGGGCACCGAGATGATCCTCGAATACCTCCAGCTGGACAAGAGCTTCTGGAGCTGGGACAAGATATTCGACACCATCGCGGACTTCACCGGCGGAAAGGACCACAAGCTCAAATTCCTCGAGCCGAGAGTGGATTTCTTCACAAAGCACCCGAGCCAGCTCGGAACTGCAAACGAAGGCTGATTTACAGTACAAGACCCCCGGTCATTTGACCGGGGGTTCGTTGTTTATAGCGGCTTGACCGCTTTCATGCGCAGACGGACGTAATCCGCGTACCACTTACCGTCCCGGAAGAGCCGGTCGCGCACCGCGGATTCTGCGGCGAGGGCGGCTTCCCGGCGCGTGGACTCGTCCGGAAGGCAGTTCAGCGCAGTCCGCTCGAACATGGCTATCCAGTCCGCCACGCCGTTATCTCCCGTCAGCTCCGTGGGGCGGTCGAACAGCGTGGCGTAACGCACCGTGAATCCGGCGGATTCCAGCAGGGGCGCGTAGCCGCCAATGGTCGGGAAATACTTCTTCGGGTCGTATTCAAGTCCGCGCCGTTGGAATTCCTCCGACAGGGCAGCGTGTATCGCTCCGCAGTTCCCACTGCCGCCCATCTCGAACACCAGCTGTCCGCCGGGCTTCAGCGCGCTGAATATGCAGCGCAGCATGGATGGCTGCTTTTCCGGGTCTATCCAGTGGAATACCGCGTTCGCAAACACCGCGTCCACCGGCTCCGGGAGGGTGAAATCCGTGGCGTCGGACTGGAGGAACTCAATTCCCGGGTGCTTTTCCCGGGCTATCGCCAGCTGCTCGGGGGAGGAGTCCATTCCCGTGACGCGGAATCCCTTTTCGGCAAGAAGCGCTGACAGCGCGCCGTTTCCGCAGCCCAGGTCAAGCACGCTGGCTCCTTCCGGCAGGTCCAGCAGCTACATTACCCCTTCGCCGTACTTGTGGACGAACGAGAAATCCGAGGTGTATTTCTGCGCATTCCAGGTTATGTTCATGTTCTGTTCTCCTTTTATATGTATATGATGTTCCGCCCTTATTATACTATCGGAAGGGAGTCGTGTCAATAGCTGTGAGTCGTACCGTGCAGAGAACGGCGGCACGGAAAAAAGAATTTGCACTTTAGAGGTCAAAAGTATTGACTTTTACGCTTTGATATGGTAAAATAGAGAAAGAACGGCACATGCCGTATGATATGCTCAAATGCATACAGATGGAGGTCAATATGAAAAAAGACGATAATATGGATTATCTGTTCAAGGCTATGCTTTCTCTCAAGACAGTCGATGAGTGCTACGCGTTCTTTGAGGATCTCTGCACCCCCCAGGAACTCAGAGCTATCTCTCAGCGGCTGCATGTGGCAAAGCTGCTGACAGAGAACTGCGTATATAACGATATTGTAAAGATGACCGGCGCCAGCACCGCCACCATCTCCAGAGTGAACAAGACGCTCAACTACCAGGCGGCAGGCGGATATCAGATAGTTTTCGACCGCATGAAGGAAGAAGAGGATAAGTAATGGCTGGTTACGGTCTGTTTGCGCAGGTTTACGACAGCCTGACGGAAAATGTCCCGTATGATGAGATCGCGGAATACTACCACGGGAAGATACAGAAATTCCGGGACGGCGAGGGCGGATTCCTGGCGGACGCCGGCTGCGGCACCGGGAATCTCACCGCAAGAATGGCGGCAAAGGGCTACGACGTAATCGGCGCGGACGCTTCCCCGGATATGCTCTCCGAGGCAATGAACAAGCCCCATGACGGGGTGCAGTACATCTGCCAGGGTATGACCGGGCTGGAGCTTTACGGCGAGGCGGATATCATCATTTCCACCCTGGACAGCGTGAATCACCTCGGCAACGCAGAGGAGATCGCGGAATTCTTCCGGGCGGCGGCGCTAAATCTGCGGAAGGGCGGTCTGCTGCTGTTCGACGTGAATACTATATATAAGCACGAAAAGATACTCGCGGACAATGTGTTCGTGTATGATATCGACGGGGTGTACTGCGTCTGGCAGAATGAATACTCCCCGGCGGACAACGGCGTGGATATCTCCCTCAACATCTTCGTGGAGGGGGACGACGGGCTTTACGACCGCATGGAGGAGGGATTTCGCGAGATCGCCCTCCCTCAGGAAAAAATCACGCAGCTGCTTGAAAAATCCGGATTTGATGTTCTGGAGGTCCGGGAATACCTCACGGACAGGCAGCCAGCGGCGGACAGCGACAAGCTGATGTTCACCGCAAGGAAGAAGTAACAATATATAAAGAACAACATATAATGGAGATACAACATGGGAAAGATAGTAAGAGCGCTTTCGGAGGACGGAAGCGTATTATGTTCGGCGATAGACTCTACTGATATAGTACGGGATCTTCAGAGAATGCACGGCTCCAGCCCTGTCGTTACGGCGGCGCTTGGCAGAATGTGCACGGCAGGATCAATAATGGGCGCGCTCCTCAAGAACGAGGGGGATACCCTCACACTCCGCGTGAACGGCGGAGGTCCCTGCGGTACTCTTACAGTTGTGGCGGACTACCGCGGCAACGTCAAGTGCTGCGCCGGCGACGAGCATGCACAGGTCCCACTGCGCGAGGACGGCGGACTGGACGTTCCCGGCTGCGTTGGCAGGGAGGGATTCCTGACAGTTGTGAAGGATATGGGGCTGAAGGAGCCTTATATAGGGCAGATCCCACTGGCTTCCGGGAATATTGCGGAGGATATAACGGCATACTACTCTATAAGCGAGCAGATACCTACGGTCTGCGCCCTGGGCATAGTGTTCAACGATGACGCTACAGTCAGGGCTGCCGGAGGCTATATGCTCCAGCTGGTTCCGCCCGTGCAGGACAGCGCGGTCACGGTAATAGAGGATAACCTCAGAAAGATGGAGAGCATAACCGGGCTTCTCGAAAAGGGATTAAAGCCGGAGGAACTGGCGGTAAATGCCCTTGAGGGACTTGGCGGTGAAATACTTGATCAGTGGAACGCACAATATTATTGTGACTGCTCGAGGGAGAGAACCGAGAGAATTCTTGCAAGTCTTGGTAAGGAAGAACTCGAAAAGCTTGAAAAAGAAGGCGAAAATGTGGAGGTTTGTTGTCACTTCTGCAATAAGAAGTATGAGTTTTCAACAGCTGAAATAAGCAAGTTGCTCAAAGAACAAAATAATTGAACTTTTTTTCAAAAAACGCTTGACAAATTGAGTTTTTGAGTGTATAATATAGAAGTCGCTTGACGAGAGATACAAAAGAAACGAAAACGAAAAGCGATTTCTGAATGTGGAAGTTTAGCTCAGCTGGGAGAGCATCTGCCTTACAAGCAGAGGGTCATAGGTTCGAGCC
>OOCI01000823.1_pt1 | contig 26273 bp, 26 predicted proteins | sample 1671761 | NCBI WGS metagenome assembly OOCI01 (sample SAMN06348190, study PRJEB24527) | human gut metagenome | biome: human gut; feature: ankylosing spondylitis patient; material: feces | host: Homo sapiens | place: China | collected 2015-10
ACTCAAGAATTTCGCACCAAAGATTTTGTTGTGCGCTCAACTCATAGTATTGAGCATCAGAAATGCAAATATTGTCAGGCAAACTAACCGCCAAACAGGAATTTTATCAGCGAAATTCGGTTAAGCAGGGCTTTCAGTTCCTGTCCGCACCACTGCAAGCAGCCGTGTAACTTGCTGGGTTTCTATCTTCAATGCCGCGGGCATTCTTTCCGTATCAGTCTAATACTATCATTCTTGCTGTAGCATTATCCATTTCAGGCATTGTCTTTCCAATCGGAGCGTTGATATAAGTTCCGTCTGCCATGATATATTTGTGTCCTTTATACATGATGTAATCCCCCTTTACATTGCCTTCTGAGAATTCTATCGCAGATGCAAGATGACCGGGATAATATACGAGGATGCACTTCAGGCCAAGCAAGTCGCGCACTAAGCGTGTGAGAAGGATTGAGCGGTCCTCACAGTCGCAATATGGATAGAACAGACTTTCTTCGGCAAAGAACGCTCTGTCTCCACCCCATACCTTGTCGTCATATTCGTATTCGAGTCCTGTTTGTACCATATTGAGTAGGCGACTTACAGCTTCTAACTGCGAAAGACCTTCCATTTGTCTGCGCAATTGCGGATAGACGAGATTGCTTGTGGTTATGTCCATAGGCGTGTTGGCGTACATAGCCCATCATTATGTCGTCATCAATAAACGAAGTAGGATAAGAGGAATAGAAGTCCATAAGATTTTTGTTTACGGATGCTTCTATACCAAAACCTCCATAGCGTTTTGATGTGATTCTGCGAATGTCCGACGGCATTGAGGTGAATCTCTGGCATGTATTAATGTAGAGCGACAAAGGTTTCTCATTCGGAAATTCCACATTACATATCGAGAGGCGTGTCGGCAACTGTTCGATGCCAAAGTAGGTTTCGCCGTCTATTTCGTACGAGACGTGGTCATAAATATAGTGCTTTGATGCATAGAGCATATAAAGGCGATTGTCGTTTGCACCAAGACGCATCTTGTAGCCAGATTGCATATAGAGGTACGCCATGAGCAGAGTGGCGGCGTTTGTCCGCTCTCCTTCTATGCTGTAAGCCAGCGAACGCAGCATTTGCAGATATGCCCAATCGCTTAGTTGCAGTGAATCGCGCAGTGCAAGGCAGTCTATTATCATATTGTCGTAGCTGTTGCCGGTAAGCGTCTGCAAGGCATCAGCCACATTGTTATTGCTTGATCCGTCAAGTGTTAATTTTATATCAGAATCAAATCTCACCTTACATTGTGTACCGAAGAATGTAAATGCAGTGTATTTCTGCACCTCGACAGGAACTTCAATGATTGGTTCTATGGGTTGTGGCTGGGGCTGGGGAGGTTTTGGTGTAACAACTTCCTCTATTACAATTGGCTTTTCCTCCACTGGTTTCTGTTCGTCTTCTTCGGGCATAACCACCGGGGGGACGGGCTTTTCTTCTGGTACCGGCACCGGCGCTGTGTGTTCAAAGTCTTTCCACGGATTTCGTACAAAGCTTATAAACTCATTCATAGCCTGCTTGCGGAAATCCTCGAATTCTTTTCTTGTCTGTTTTCGGAAATCGTCGAGCCCACGTCTTAGCTTGTTGTTTGAAAGCGTTTGGGCATGACCCCAAGCTATACTAAGAACCATGCCCAATATTATTGTTATAAATCGTTTGTGTCTCATAACTTTTCATCAAAGACTGTATCGACAATATCGTAAAGCTTGTCGCCTTCTTTTTCGAGTTCCTGCTCCATATTGCGCTTAATTCGCGCAATGAGTTCCTTCTTGTCGAAAGCTATACGTACCTGAACCTCAAAGTTGTTGTTGGGTAATCTGCGGTAGATGGCAAGCACAGGAATAGCGTTTGTCAAAGTCTGGTCTACAATCATTCTCGATCTTTGGTTAAACTTGTCGATAGTTGTTGCCGTCAGAGCATTGCTCTGGCTATTGTCGAGTTTTTGCTGCATTGCCGTTACAAGTTCGGTCTTCAACATTGCTGCAAGTTCTGTCTGTGCTGCTGCTCGTGCTGCTGCATAGCCTGAGTTGTACGTTCCTGCTGTCTGCTGTGCCGTCTGCATGATATATCGTTTTGTGACGTTTCCGCTTTCGTCTGTTGTCAGTTCAGCGCTGTAAAGCTGGCTTCTCGTCACCTGTTGTGCTATGTCTACGTCTCCGGCTGGCACTGTCCATCCCTCAGCCTTAAGTTCCTTTGCTTGTTTCTTTGCCTGTTTGGTGGGTTTGGCGTTGAGCATTTTCATATTAATGGCATTGAGTTCCTGCTGTTGTCTTGCCAGTTCCATTGCTGTTTGTGCGGTTGCTGTGGTTGCAATCATGATTGCTGCCACAAAAGAAAGAATCTTCTTCATAATCCTATTATTTTTTTATTGTTTATATTATTTGCCAGTTTAAGCAAGAGGGGCAGAAAAAGTAACCCTTAGATGTTGGAAAAAACATCATAATCAGTTGATTTCTTCCAGCAATGCCTTGGCTTCAGCCTGGTGTTGGCAATAATCCTTTGCCTTCAGGTATTTATGCAACTGTCTTCGGGCTTCTTTTACGTCGTCAAGTTTCACGAGCAGATAGATGTATGCCCAGCGTAATTCGCTGTTGGTGTTTCTCTCCAATTCTTCTTCGTAAACCAATTCCTCATCGTCGAATTCCACATCCTTTCCATATAAATCTTTCAATGCTATATCTGAGGTGTGCAGAGCCTTCTTCGTAACGGTCAAAGCCTGTTTGTAGTCTTGCCGATTCATTAATTTGGTTATCTCAGCAATGTCGGCATTTCCACTACGATAGTCGCTGAACGTAGGCTGCGATATGCCGGTTTTGTCCAAAGGCGATATTTGCATACGCCACAATGGTACTAACACGAGCGTCAGCAATATCACTGCTGCCATTGCTGAGACGATGCTGGTGTATAGTCTTGCTGTAGTGCGTCGTGCCAGACGGTGCTCCATTTCTGCCATACGCTCCAGCTTCCTCTTTCTCTCTCCGAGCCTTGCCACAATTAGCATAGTGTCGGCATCGGCGACATTGGGATTAAATTTCTCTTCATTCATAGCATGGGTTGTTTTAGATGTTACATTTACGAAACTCTTCTGTTGCCATGCTCCGCAACGTGTTCATGCATTTGTTCTTGGCTGTCTTCAGACCGTTCTTGCTCGAACTTCTGTCGCTGCGCAGCATAAGAATCTCGTCAAGGCTTTTACCTTCGTAATAGAACATTGTGAGGATTTCTACGCAACGTGGCGAAAGGCGCTGTATGCAATCATCCACAATACGTGCTTTCAGCGTGTCGGCACTCTCTTCACAAGGCATCTTCATCGTTTCGGAGTGTTCCGCACTGTCGAAAATCTCGCCGTAATAGTCGAGTCGTTCGCTGCGTACGAGTTCGCGATATTCCATCTTTGCGAACGCCATCACAAACGTCAGTAGGCTGCATGTCATCGGATGTACCTCACCTGTATGTCGGCGTCGCACTACATTACCGTCAGAAACAGATATGGTACCATTGGTCATTTCTGTCCATATCTTCAGGAAAGCGGTCTGGAAAATCTCCTGTTTGCGGTCCTTGTCGAAGAAAACTTCCTTAAAATGGCGGTCAAAATAGCTCCGTGCTGAAGCGTAGAACCATTCCTCCATGTTCTTGTCGTGCCGCCAAATGCCCTCCACCACCTCTGCATCGGTATGGTTACGGCGCATCGTTTTCATTTTTAGCAACATTCCTCTAAGTTTCTTTTTACTTGTTTATATGTTAAAACACATCTGGTATGAAAGTAACCCATCCTGCCGACACTTATTGTTCTTTATCGGGCAATACTCTTATCATCAATGTTTGCACCTGCAGATCAGGATCATAGTTAAGATGTTTTTCCAACCAATGGTTAAACTTCCTGCGTGTCATCGTACGCATAAGGTCGGCATTGATGAACGGATTGGGTGAGAACACCACATGCACATAATTAATTTCCGGTTCTTCGCCACAAGTCATCTGATAGCCGTTTTCGTCGTTTTCGAAAAAGATATGGCGCTTGTCCTTGCCCACACGAAACGGCATATCGTCATTACCGATGTATGGCAGGATGCACACCACCGTGTTGCGGTCCTCGAAGAACGCTGCCATATAACCCGCTTTCGGCGAACAGAACGACATTGCGAAGCGGTCGCCGGCAACGTACTCGCTGCTTTCATAGCGGTCGGATGTGCCGTTGCGCAGTGTTTTTGCCACAAATTCCACGGGAGCATATTCTATTGGTGTTGCGTAGAAGTCGACGGTGACATTCAGCGTGAACATATTGTCGGCATATACAGGCTCCGAAACCACAGGAGCATTTATGTGTCTCACCAGTTTGCCTTTAACCTGAAGGCGAGACATTTGGTCGAAGCGGTCGCCACGGTTCGTGAGTTCAAGCAATGACTGCGATGTGACAGTGGTGCCAAACTTGTCTGCCAACGCCATAACAATGGCGTTCTCAATGGCTTTGGTCCTGGCTTCGTCATACGAAATACTGCCTGAATATGTATAAGCATAAGTTCCTCCGCATCTTTCCTGCTTGACTTTGGCAAGCAGTGAGGAGGTGCAGAGGAACAATATAATGGTTATGAAGACTATTCTCTTCATTGTGAATCAGATTAGAAGGTATAGCCTAAGGTGAGGGATAACATTGGGATATTATATTCATCATCATAATATGATTCGATATAAACAGTCTTATTTATAGAATAAAACCCAGTCACACCTATTACGACATGTTTCAACTCTAAAGCCAAATCGATTGATGGACCTACAAGGAATGCTTCATTATAACCAGCCAATGAAAAATAACCTCCTGCAACACCTAGTTTCGGCACAAAAAGACAATTGTTACCTATTCTTTTACGATAACCCATATTAGCATGAAGCATAGCAGCTGTGTTATCACCTTCTGTGGCTAATTGCACTGCGGGAGAAAATACCCATAAGCCGACATTCTTAAGTGATATATTTGCTTGAGCAATGATTGTATACGGATAACCTTCAAGAAAAGCTCCACCAGCTCGCACATTATAAGTATTCTGTGCATTTGCTCCAATGGCAGTCATTGCCATTGCCAATGATAAAAGAAATTTTTTCATAATCGTTTTTTTTTTTTTAGAATTTAATATTTTTCCATGTATTCAGCATCTTAGGCGAAACAGTCACACAGGGTGTCTGCTTCTTGCCTTTTGCCACAATCGACTTGCGCATTACGTTCTTCCTCACATAGTCGTAGAGTTCGCCGTAGCTCACCTCGCCTTTCGTGTCCTGTAGTTTCTTCATGATAAAGTAGGAGAAGAGTCCGTGTGCCTGTTCTTCGTAGGCAAGAGCCGTCTCTGTGCCTGATGCCGCTGTGAGTACTACAACATTTCCGGTCACCGCTTCTTGCTTTACCACTGGTGCGATGCCACGGTGAGTTTCGTCAAGGGTTGCCACATTCTGACGGTCGTTACCGCTAAAACAAGCGTCAATAAGCACAAGCGCACTGTTGAGAGGAAGCTTTCCGAGTGAAGTATATATTTCTTTAAGGCTATAGCCGTTATTCACGTCGTTGATGCTGACATCTGCAGGGATAAGCTTGCAGTTGCCTTTCTCGTCAGGCACTCCATGTCCGGCATAATACACAATGAAGTTGGCGTCCTTACCATACACATCTGCCACTTCACCGAACCATTTCAGCATTTCCTTCATCTCCAGATATTTGGCGTTTACGGCAAAGCGTATGTTCTCTCGTGGCAGTCCTAAAGTGCGCAGACAATATTCCTCGAAAGTCTTGCCGTCCTGAGCTGCATATTTAACGTTCGGGGTGTCCTGATTGGCATATTTCTCATTGGCTACAATCAGGCAGAACGTGTTTTCGCGGCTCATAGAACTTCTCGGGATGTTCATGTCGATGTCTGATGTGCCGGGTGTGATGCTTGTGATTTTAGGAGCCGAAGGCTTTACACTGCTAACTTCATCTTTACCTGCAGCTGAGTCATCGCCATAATTGCTAAGGTCAATTCCTTCTAAAGGATCAGAATAAGTTGGAACAACTGCTTTAGTATAGATTACATTACCTGCCAAAAGGTCTGACTCGTGGATTGTGGAAGGCATGTTGAATTTTGTCGTAGTTTTTGGATTGAATGCTTTCTTACCCACTTTCTCAATAGAATTTGGAATATAAATTTCTGAGAGCTTTGTAAACCAAAAGAAACAATAATTAGAAATCTCTGTGATGCCTTGCTCAATCACTACTGTGCGAGTTTTATATATATTTGCAATTTGGCCTAAATCAACTGTAGAAACTTGCAGTGTATGGCCTCTCTTGTCCTTTACTTGTGCGGGAATGACCACCATAGCGGCTTTGTTGTCGAAGCCTGTTATGACGGCTTTGCCATCATTTACCTTGCATTTGAATGCTATTCCGCGATTGAAATAGGTGAACGATTCGGCTGAAACATTAATTGCCAGCATCAAAACCATAATAAATGATAACAGCTTTTTTGTATTCATATTTTTAGTGTTTTGTTTGTTAAAGTCATTTTCGTATAAAGGTAACCCATCTATCGTAATTTATTTGCGTCCTGTCACCATCGGTGTTTGTCTGATGCGGCTCTCGTATGTACTGAAGATGTCGGCAAGTCTCTTTTCCAATGTGCTGCGGCTCATGTTTATTGTCTTCCTTCCGAGGGTGTAGAGGGCGTACGAGAGTTTGCCCACTCGCTTGCCTTTCACTTCCGAACTGAGTTGGTAGGGTTTGCAGGCACTTATTGTCAACCACTGCTCTTTAATGGGTTTTGCTGAATGAGTACCTGGTTGTCGTGGAATATTGAATTTTATGTCCACTCCTCTGACACATTCATCGTCGTCGCCGCAAGTGGCATCACCGCTATGACAGGCGTCAATCGCTACTATAAGTTGGCCTTTGCTACCGATGCGGCGCCTTATCTGTTGAAGAAACACAGCCACCTCATCATCACTGAAATGTCGTTCGCCACGGTCTTGTGGACAGTAAGTCATGTTTGCGTCGTACGGAATCCACGACTCGTCCCACTCTGAGTGGCGTCCTGTCCAGCGCATTGCTTCGTCGCCGTCAAGGTCTGTCATGAGTTGCCCATGTCCCGAATAGTGTATATACACGATGTCGCCCTGTTTGCAACGGGCGGCAAGCTGCTTGAAAGCTTTCACCATATTAGCCTTAGTGGCTTGCTCGTTGCGTAGCGTGGCAATATCGGTGAAGCCCATGTCTTGAAGCATATTCACCACATAGTGTATGTCGTTGTCACCATTTATCTTAGCCCAACGTGTATCTAATTGTTTGCCTAAACCGAACACTAAAGCACGGTGGACGGCACCGCAACATGTTGCAGCACTACACAATACCATAATGACTGTAAGCACGAATCTGCTCATAGTTGTCGTTTCTGTCGTTTAAACGAGTGTAATATAATAATGGGTTAGTTTGTGAATACAAAAAAAAGCGTGGAAACTGTATATGCTAAAACGACAATGATTCGACTTGATGAATTTTGACGATAATACCTGCAAATAACTGATAATAAGGAAAGAAAGTGCAAAAACCAAATCATAAATAGATTTAAACGAATCATAGTTTATTGGGGATATGTGGGAACATTTACGGGAAAGATATTACCTTTGTGGCTGAAATAAAAAACATAGGAACATGAAGATTACCATCATCACAAAGGAATGCAAGACCAAAGACAAAGACGCTCCTGCAAAAGCCAATCTTTGTTTTCGACTCCGAGATAAGGATGTTGACCTCAAAGCCCGTTCCGACATTGAGGTTATGCTTGACTATTGGGACAATGATGCACTTTCCTATCGAAGGACAAAGAAACTACCATCTGACGAGCAGAAGAAAGTCAAGGTTTTGGTGCAGACCATTACAACGGCTCTTAGCGAGCAGTATAACTCTGCGACTGCTGATGTTGCATGGATGAAGAATGTGATTGATGAATGTGTCAATCCAACTTCAAAGTCAACAGAGACATTGACTACAGTTGTTTCGAGAATGGAACAATACATTGCGGAACATCCCATGAGTCCGAAATCAGCACTCGTTTATAAACCAACGATCAAGAAACTTCAACGCTATGAAGCCTACAAGAGGGAAATAGAGGGGAAGAAAGGCTTCACGCTCTATTGCGAGACAATCCGCCCCGAAGAGTATCTTGATTTTCGTGAGTATGTCATAAACGAATATGTTCATTACAATGACTACCCAGAGTTTTATGAACAGTTCAGCCTTGACATGCACCCTCCCAAGCAGATGTCAAGCACACAGATTATAGGTATCATGCATCATCTGCGTATTGTTGGGCATTGGTGCATCAAGATGGGGTTTACAACAAACCGCTCATGCGATGCGTTCACTATTCCTGCAGCGGTACAAGGCACACCTTTTTATCTGACGATAGAAGAACGTGACAAGGTTTACAATGCAAACCTACATAACAAGCCAGAGTTAGAAGTGTATCGTGACTTGTTCATCTTCCAATCAATGGTGGGTTGTAGAGTCGGAGACCTGTTTTCTTTTACCAAAGACAATATAGTCGGTGACATATTGCAGTATCTTCCACACAAGACCATGCGCAAACGGTCGCAGACCGTGAGCGTCCCGCTTACCACAAAGGCTATGGAAATATTAAAACGTTACGATGGCAAGCAAGAAAAGCTTCTGCCGACAAAGCAAGTGTATCAATACAACGAGGGCATCCGTGCCGTGCTTCGAGAATGTGGCATTAACAGAATGGTTACTATCCTTGACACCGTCACAGGAAAGGAGGTTCAGAAGCCAATATGTGATGTCGCTACAAGCCACATGGCAAGACGCAACTTTATCGGCAACCTATACAAGAAAGTGAAAGACCCCGAGCTTGTGAGTTCCATGACAGGACATGTAAACGGAAGCAGAGCTTTCGCCAGATACAGAGAGATTGATGAGGAAACGAAAGTAAATCTTGTCAACCTCATCAACTAACGTTTATACAATCTACCAGTCATACATCATTATATATAGAGTAGCATGAAAGTAACAGCATTCATCCGAGAAACCTCGGCAAAGAACAACATAACCGACCAGGCGCACGTTTATTTCCGTGTGCGTGACGGCAAGACTGACATCAAGGCTGTCAGCGAGTTATCCATCAACCCTAATCATTGGAGCGCGGAACGGCAGGGTTACAAGACACGTGTGGCTCTTGTAGCGGAGGCAAAGCGCACGGCATTCGACAAAGCCGTGCAGGACTTGACGGCGCTTATATCCGCACAATATTATCATGGAGCGGACAGCCGTTGGCTAAAAGGTGTTATTGAGGAGTTTCACCATCCTAACATCAACATCCGCCAAGGCAGAAAAGGTGACGAATACAGTCTTGTGTATCAATGCCAGCAGTATGCCGAGAACCACCCAATGGAAAAGGAATCTATAAGGCATCATGAGCATAACGTACGTAAGTTGCAGCACTTCGAGCGTTTCCAAAGGGAAATTATGCGTAGACGAGGTTACACCATGCGACTTGATGCCATAACAGCCGATGACTTGCGTGAGTTTCATAAATATCTGGTAAACGAGGCTGGATATTATGAGCATTACCCTCAAATCTTCGATGACATAGAGGAGCGTTTCAAACCACGCCAACTAACGGAAAATTCCATCAATACTATATTCAGAAGAATACGCACGGTTGTGAACTGGTGTTTGAAGCATAATATTACGACAAACGACCCTTTCGCCACCTTTGAGATGCCTAAGGTGCTGGACAGCCCTCCATTTTATCTTACACTTGAAGAGCGTGACAAAGTCTACTATGCCGACCTCAGTAACGAAACGCCATCCACACAAGTATATCGTGACATATTCATGTTTCATTGTCTCATCGGCTGCCGTGTGGGAGACCTTGAAAAGATGACACGTGCCAACATCGTTGATGGTGCTGTGGAATACATTGCTGAAAAGACAAAGAACCACAAACCACGCACCATCCGAGTACCGCTCAATGATAAGGCGAAAGCGATTCTCGCTAAATATGCAGACCTTGAAACGAGGTTGTTGCCAAAGATAAATCAGAACATATACAACCGTCAGATTAAGAAAATTCTAAAACTGCTCGGCATTGACCGCATGGTGACTGTTATTGACAACAAGACTCGTGAGCCTATACAGAAACCAATCTGTGATATTGCGACAAGCCACACTGCAAGAAAGACGTTCATCGGCAACCTATACAAGAAGGTGAAAGATCCAAATCTTGTTGCATCTCTTTCGGGACACACAGATGGCAGTCGAGCTTTTGCACGTTACAGAGAAATCGACAACGAGATGAAACGCGAGCTGGTGAAATTGATAGACTGACCTATTGCGAGTTTGCCTAAATTGCGTTTCAAAAACGGATATTCAATAAAAACGTTGGCGTTTAGAAGAAAATACTATACCTTTGCAGACGAACAAGAACCAAAAATATAATAAAAAGGTTTCAAAAATATGGTACAGACATCAAGCCAAAGCACTGTAAATAAGATAGAAATGAGGCTTAGAGGGAAAGGGCGTGGTTCGATAGTCTTTCAACAAGACTATGCAGACTGCGGAACACCATCAGCCGTGAAGTCAACATTCCATCGAATGTACACCGACGGAATGTTGGTACGGTTGGCTCATGGCATTTATTATTACCCCAAAGAGGACAAGGAATATGGACTTGGCATTATCTATCCGTCTGTTGAAGACATTGCCCAGGCTATAGCCAAGCGAGACAAGGCGAAGATTGTACCGATGGGAGCATATGCCTTGAATCGTATCGGATTGTCCACGCAGATGCCCATGAATGTCGTGTTCCTGACCAACGGCGCACCACGTAGGATAAAGATCGGAAACGGGCGTGGCATCCTGTTCAAGCATTCGTCTTCGGGCAAGAACTTTGCCTATAAATCAGAGCTGATGATGCTTGTTGTAACAGCCATGCGCGCCATAGGCGAGAACAAAATAACCGACGAGGAACGCAACGTGCTTATAGAGCACGCAAAGAATGTAAGCGACAACGATTTCAACCATGATATAAAACTTGCCCCTGCATGGGTGCGCAAAATACTAATTACGAGATGAAATTTATAGATATACCAGAAGACAGCCAGAGGCAAGCCATCAACACCGTGGCTTTGAAGACAGGACTGCCACCATCAAGCATTGAAAAGGACTGGTGGGTAACACAAGTGTTGAAAGCCTTGCACGCCTTACCGTATGCAGAACATATTGCTTTCAAAGGAGGTACAAGTCTCAGCAAATGCTGGAACTTGATAGCCAGATTCTCCGAAGACGTGGATATTGCATTCAGCAGAGAATTCCTTGGCTTTGGCGGTGAATTGTCGAAGACTCAAATCAGCGACAGGCTGCGTCGCGCTGCCTGTTCTTTCGTAAGGGAGAAGATGCAGTACGATGTGCAGAAAGCTTTAATGAATTTGGGCATACGGGCTGATGCTTTTTCCGTGGATGTTGTCATCACACCTGTTACAACAACTGACCCAGAGGTGATAACTATAACCTATCATAGTTTGTATGAAGTATCGCCATATATAAAGAATACGGTAAAGATAGAAATCAGCGGCAGGTCGATGATGGAGCCGATTGAGAAAAAGGCTATAAACGCTGCTGTTGACACCCTTTTCAGCAAAGCACCATTTGCAGAAAAGCCTTTCGAGGTGAACGCTGTCATTCCAGAGCGTACTTTCCTTGAAAAGGTATTTCTGCTGCATGAAGAGTTCAGGAAGAACGAGGTCAGAGTGGAGCGTATGTCTCGCCATATATATGATTTGGCAATGATGATGGATTCTGAAAACAAGATTGCTGACCGTGCAATCCACAACGAAGCCCTGTATAAGGCGGTACTTGAACATCGCAGAAAGTTCATCGGACTTAAAGGATTCAACTATGATGAGCTTTATCCTGCCACATTATGTATCGTGCCCAACGAGGAAATTGCAAGACTATGGCAAGATGACTACAAGTTCATGTGTGAGCACATGATTTTCGGACAGGTGCCTTCTTTTGAGGAACTGATAAGCAAGTTGTCAATGCTCAACGAGCAAATTAGACAGTTAAATTACCGAAAGGCATGAACATAAACGAACTCGGCGAGGATCTTGAACAGCAGTTCGGCAAGCCTCGCAACATAACAGAAGAGAACGTTAGGTTCATGCTTTCGCTCATAAAGGAAGAGTTCGATGGAACGAAAGTGAACGAGAATGTCGAAAAGCCAAGTCTTGAAGCCTTCGGCATGACCATTCTTGCTGTTATGTCATACCAAACTACACCTTGGGAAGAATTGGCAAAGAAACCTTCAATCTACAAGACACTCAAATATATTGCCATTAGAGGAAACTGCCATTATGACGAGATGGAGGCATTGACCAAGGAACTGATAAGGAAGCACTTTGATGGCATTACCCAAAAGATGGTATTAGGGTTCTTGAAGATTATTCGTGGGGTGTCGAATGAGGAACGTCCGACCAAACTTATTGAATATACTCCATTCCCAGCACAATACTATGCTATCCATTACGGACTTCACCAGCTTATCAGAGGTGAACATCCAGATGATGCAGCCGTCATTATCCATTGCGCAATAGAGGACGGCATATTGTTCCCAACAATTCCTCGCAGTCTGCTGGTCGATGAGTTCAACCTGAAGAAAAGTAGTTTCGACAAGTATTTCAGTAAGTATCATATAAACTTGGAATACGAGTCCGATGCTGTCAAGAAACAGGTTGAGGAGAAAATCAAGTATCACAGAAGGTCGTTACGAAATGCCATAGGCTACAATGTCACCGATAAAAACCATGTACACTTCTACGACCGCAAATTAGGACGCAAGAACTTCCTTTCTATAATTATTGCATATTGTCGCAGCATATTTCGTTTCTGACAATCTGCTACCATTTACAATCCTTAGCCAAGCGTAAAACAGCATTTGGCTAAGGATTTTTGATGTTGTCACGTTAATTCCATTAACAAAGAGTAGTCAATAGTAGTCGCATCCTACTGCCTATTCAAATCTCATCGAGAGCCGTCAAAAGCCATATACCTTTGCACCGTCAATCCGACAAACCAGCGGATTGGCGGTGTTTCTTTTTTATCACGCTGCGAGAAAGAGCATCCTGGTTTACGAGCAAGACAGCGTATGTATAACGAATATCAAAAGAAAAAATATGGTTGACATCATGTCATTGACAAAGATGGGAGGACAGGTAGCACTAACCGTTACTCCCGATGACCTTCACCATTTTGCAAATGCTCTCTTGGCGCAGTCACGCAAGGAATGGGAGGAACAAGCTACGTCTGCTCGCAAGGAAGAATCTGAGGAAACCTTTCTTACGACAGAGGAGGTTTGCAAAATTTTCAATGTATGTCCTGCTACTCTATGGCAGTGGCATCGCACAGGCTACTTGCAGCACATCAAATTTGGCAACAAGAACATGTACCCTGCCTCGGCAGTCAAAGCCATTACACACGCTCGCTCCATGAACGAAACAGTTGTAGGCTATTGCAAACGGAAGAGTAAAGTGGACAAGAACTTGCCTAATGCTTACGACAACGATAGTAAAGAGAGCGTATGACATATATCGAATACATGAACCAGCTTTGGCGTTCTGCTTTGTTGTCGCCAATGCCAGCGAGTGAGATAGCCTTGTTTGCCTACCTTGTGAACGAGAGCAACAAGCGGTATTGGAAAATGCCGTTTGCGTGCTCCACAACAAGAATATGTGAAGACTTGCGCCTATCAAGGCAAACTATCATCACGGCACGGAAGCATCTATCCGAGCGCAAACTTATCACTTTTACAGAAGGCAAATCCCGCCATCTACCGTCCAATTACACACTGCTTGAATGGACAGATAACTTGACAGTAGGCTTGACGGATAACTTGACGCATGGTTTGACACAGGACTTGACACATATTAAAGATAAAGACAAACACCAAAGCAAAGATTCTTTTATAAATGGAAGGTGTGAGATTTTTGACAGTAAAAACGGAGGTGTATATGGAAATAGGAAACGAAAAGAAAATCGCAGGACTTGTCCAGTTCCTGCGGAAGGGACGGACTATGACGGGGCGTTTTAGACTGCCTATGTTGGAGGAGCAGGCATACGAATATCTTCTGGCAGCATATATCATGGAAGTACAGCTCCGCTATCGCAAGTTTATCTATAATGGTTTTGTTGAAGAGCAACTCAAACAGGTAGCCAATTGCCTGACTGCGAACACTGCAAAGTTCGGAATCGTTCTATGTGGCGGATGCGGCAACGGCAAGACCACTATGCTCAAGGCATTGCAGAACCTTGTCAGGCGATTGGAAATCCTCAAACCGAACCTATCGCCTAATGCTGGACATAGTTCTGATAACTACTATAGTTTTACCATTGTCAATGCCATGCAGATTGTACAAATCCGCAAGACGGACTATAATAAGTTTTGCAAATTGGCGGAAGCTGATATATTAGGTATAGACGATATTGGTACTGAACCTGCTGAAGTGCAGGACTACGGCAATTTCATTTATCCCATCAAGGAACTCTTGGCTATGCGGTATGATGCACAACTGTTCACGGTCTTCACCACAAACCTTGAGCCCAAGGAAATCCGTCAGCGATATGGCGACCGAATTGCCGACCTACTCAACGAGATGATGACAAAGGTGGTCTATCGTAATCCAACCTACCGGACAGAAAACGCACAGATGGCGGAAAGTAAAGGATAGAGGCAGTCTTTCGTGAGAGAGCCGACTTTTTGCAAAAGTCCATGAACATAATAGGGACTTTTAGATTCACCTGCTGACGCTGTTCACTTAAAAAGTCCTTCTATTATGCTCAGGCTTCGCCCGAGACCTGCTGCCATTATACCGAGTTACGCCTTTTACAATGTACAACAAGACAGAAATACAATATGCAAAGCAACATACCACGTGCCGCTATCCATGTCGGCAAAGACAAAAAATCATTCTCCGCCCAAGTGGGCAACGAAGCCGAGCGCAGAGGCTGGGACGAGAATGTTTATCGGCTGAAGAATGCCGACAAGGAGAAGAACAATCATTACAACTTCTCTCGCAAGAATCTCAACTTCGAGATAGTCAAGGATGGAAAGATTGTCCCTCTTGGTTCCAATCCCATTCCACTACACGAGCGTGTCCAGATGCGCCTTGATGAATTGGGATTCAAGCCATACATGGATGCCAAGCATCCCGACCAAGTATCAAAGAACAGTCCGAACTGCACTGTCGGCATGATATTCAGTGGCGACCACGACGTGCTGTACAACCTCGCTTTTGGCAACCAAAGGATAGACACTGCCAATCCTGATGCAGATCATAGCCACATCGTATTGCAACAAGGCATTTATAAATGGGCAAAGGACACCTACGACTTTGCCTGTCGAAAATGGGGCGAGGAGAATATTATCAGTTTCGCAGTCCATTGTGACGAAACAAGCATCCATGCCCATGTACAGACTATTCCAGTGGAGAAAGTCAAGAAACGTGGACGCATCGGCAGTAAGTATGTCAACAAGAACAATCCCGACATAGTGCTTTCAACTAAAGAATGGAGAGCATTACCCAAAGAGGAGCGAGACAACTACACCAAGCATACTGCCTCAAAGGATTATGTTGAGCGTGTGTCTTATGCCAAGGTGTGGGGAGAGACGAGAAAAGCAAAGTCGGAATATCTCTCGCAACTTCATACAGACTATCACAATGAGGTTGGCCGCAAGTATGGTCTTGCACGCGGTATCCCTTACAATGATCTGTCCCCAGAAGAAAGGCGTGGACGCAGGCACAAGGACAAAGTTACTCTTGAAGCAGAGCGTCAGGCGAGATTAGCTATTGTAGAAGCAGAGAAACTAAAGGCGAATATTGAAGCCGAGACAGCCATCATCACGCAACAGAAGGAGGTTGCACAAAAGGAACTGAAAACGGCACAATCGGGATTTCTTGCCAAGATATTCCAACCTGGTAAGTATAAGAACGAAGAGGCTACAAGGCTCAAAGAGTCGTACAATGCTGGAGTCAAGGAAACCATTAATAATTTTATCAAAGCATCAGGATTGCGATGTAATGGCGAACCTACAGCGACATCATTGGGACAACGTTTTCGCATGATATGGGATAGCAACAAGAGTCTTTCGCAAGAACTGAAATCAAAGGATGCCATCATTTTAGAAAAGGATGCAAAAATAAAGAGCCTTAATGCTAAAGTGACCACACTTACTGAGGAAGTAAATGGGCTTAAATACCGATTGACTCTAATTGATGCTGATGCTGTGGATAGGTTGCAAACCGCCAAGAATGCAGAAACGACACGTGCAGACAAAGCAGAGAGTGAATTAAGGGGACTTCGGTCTGATTATGAAAGACTCTCCTATAAGTGGAACGAAATATGGAAGGAACCTGAGTATAACGATGCTGCAAAGATGGTCAAAGTTCGAAAGGAAGAAGAAACTCGTCTCGCGGAAGAGGCGAAGCGTGAAGAGCAAGCAAGAGAAAACAGACGACAATCAGTGCTCGATAGTCTTGTCGCTAATGGCAAAGATAGCCTAAGAAGTTTCGCTCTTACCGACAGAATAGATTTCAACGAGCAAGAAGCAAAGTCAATCTACTATGGCATCATGGCTATTGCTCAAAAGTTCGACTTCGACCTATGTACAAAAAAAGGTGTTTCATCTGCCGTCTGTAAGTTTCTCGATGCCCTATCTTGGAATGGCTGCACGGACTTCCGCACGGAGTGCGTCACCAACTGGACGAAACTATTTGCCGAGAATAACAACATATACGATTCTCATGTCATCAACAACTTCATCTCCTTCATCGACTATATGTCATGCAGCGCCAAAACCAATGTCACTACCGGAGGTTCAAACGGCTGTGCGGACCAACTCACCAATTGGGACGGAACACAAAAAATAGGATTGGGTGCATTGCCAAAGAAAAAAAGATAAAACCTTTATGGTGTCATCATAAAAGCACCTTCTTTTTGCTGTTTTGATATGACAAAAAACATCTTTTTTCTTAAATGCTTGGTTAATTAAAGGATTTGTTTAACATTTATTTTTTAGTCTAAGAAAAATTGTGTAATTTTGTCTTTGGATTATCATGTTTCAATTTCAATATTGGGTCAAGACGAGTTCTTGTAAAAATATCATGAGACAGCTCACGCCGCGTGGAGCATGGCGAAATCGAAAGACATATCTATGCGAAGCGGGCTTTGGGTGGGACGATAATCCAAGACATATTGAAGGCGTTTACTCGACGCTCTGTTTAAGGCAGTCTGTAATCTAGCAAATTAACATTAATTGTTGTCTGTTCAACGGCGTAGGCTCTGCGTTACTCTTTCCACGATGTAACGGTGATGCCAGATGCCAAGAAGCGACGGGACGAGTAACGAGTACGGATTCTGCGCTTTTTCATTGTATAATCAGACCTTTTTGTGGATCCAAAGGTTGCTAATACCCATATGAGTATGAGGAAGACGAAAAACTGCAAGACTTGTGTCATGAAGCTCTTCAAAAGATTCAGAACACAATATGGCCATAAGAGCAAGTCTGATACCGATGCGATATACCAATCACATTATCATGACTCTCACTCAAATTTTACGCCATCGCCTACAGCAATAATATATTCCAGTGAACTCGAATATATTGCGCGATGCATTAAGGACTCCCCGAATATTGAAACGGGAGGTCAACTATATGGTGCTTGGACTGCATCCGGAGCGCCAAGGATTATTTATGCCATTGGACCCGGTCCGAATGCTAACCACGAATCTGCATTTTTCAATCAAGATGTGGAATATCTGTCAAGGGTTGGAGCCAAGTTAAAGGAATATGGCCTACAACATATAGGGGAATGGCATTCTCATCACAAATTAGGCTTAGCTCGTCCAAGTGGACATGATGCGAGTACTATGCAGAATTCCATAGAGCAATTAAATTTGCATAGGCTCTGTTTGTGTATTGGAAACATTTCAGACGCAGGAGAAGTATCGATTCATCCGTTTAATTTCGTTACAGGAGAGCATTATGTTGATGCGCAATGGGATGTAATCACTGATAAAAATCAATTGCGTGATGTCATTGACCGCGATTTGGCAGGATTACTGATAAATCCACAATCAAGTAGCGTTGTATTTGCCGAAAGGTATTATACACCAAAAGCACAGCCTATCGGATATGGCAATAGTTGGTTTAGCGTTCCTGAAAATCGTCAGGAATTCAATATTATTATAGATAGATTAAAGGCTCAGAGATTTATAAAAGAAGTTAGCCCTCAAATCAGCCAAGATGGCGTAATTTCTATCAAAATTACTACTGAGCGATTTGCTGAAATTTTGACATTCCCAAATGATTTCGCCGATTCGCCATTTACAATACAACGAATTTCATTTATTGAAAATGATGTCACAGAATATACACCGCAAGATTGGTTTATACCAAGTGGTGGCATTGTTGATACATTCATAGTTAATTACGAAAACCATTTAAAACTGCACCCATGATAGATCCTAATCGACTTGCATTAGAAAAAGAGGTGTTTTCAAAAAAATTACCTCCAAACATGTATATGTTCCAAAATATAGGCACAGAGGACGAGCACTTATTGATTGGTGCAAGGACAAACTCTCGTAATGTCTATACGCTGAAAATCATGTTGAAAGATTTTCCTAACAGTGTACCATATGTATACACAACTAAACCACTGAAAGATAGAAATGGCAACCCATTACAGGTAAGTCACGAGCTTCACAATTATGGGACTGACGAGAATGGTACACGCATATGCCACTATCCGGATGACTGTTGGTCTCCTCGCGTATCACTTTACAAAGTATACATTAAATGTCGTTTGTGGTTGGAATGTTACGAAATATATCTGCGTACAGGTCAATCAATCGATAAATTAATAAAAGAAATCAATCGCCAAGGCGGTAACTAACGATAATACAATTATAGCTATGAACGATCCAGTAATACAAGGCTCTAATCAGGGAGTCTCTACCCAAACTACAAGCACCCTCAAGGATCTTGTTTTCAACCCTGAAACGGGAGATTTTGAACAAGTCGATCAAGGCACGGCTCACGAAGGTGATACCGTAACCAAGATGACTGAAGATGGCTTTGCTGCAAAATGAAATCGGTTTATATAGATAAGGATGACCTACTCGCATTTGTTGGTAGTAACGAGACTGTTGCTATCGGCTATTCATACGAGTGGGAAGGTGAGGATGTTGCACATATTCACCTGAACAAGCTTGACCATTCATTTGGTCAAGTTGGAAAAGCAGTGTGGATCAAGGATGACGATATCACCGAACAGCAACAGTGCCAATTTTTATTGCACATAAAATCAGAATCAGAAGTGCAAGTGTTTACCGGCAACGGTGATGCTTGTGATGCTAATTTCATCCCATCGCAGTCTGAGATGTACTCGAGGGCGAAGGGCATTCTCGAAGTAGATGTTCTCAAAGATAAGCGAGTTATGATAATAGGCTTAGGCAGTTTCGGATCTCAGATTGCTATTGAGCTTGCCAAAGCTGGCGTAGGTGAATTCGCCTTATTCGACTTTGATAGGGTTGAATTGCATAATCTTGCACGTCACACTTGTACTATTAAGGACTTAGGTCGCCTCAAGACTGATGCCATAAAAGAAGCCATTCTTGGCAAAAATAAATTGGCAAAGGTCGACTTATTCCCCATTGATATAAATGACAATGTAGTATTAATGGATGATGAGATGGCAAAAGCAGACCTTATAATTTGCGCGACAGATAATAACAAGAGTAGATTTACTCTAACAAATAGCTTGCTGAAACACAACAAGGTCTGTCTATTTGGTCGCGCAATAACAAGAGCTGAAGGTGGCGATGTATTCAGACATAGACCAGGAGGTCCTTGCTATAATTGCTTAGTTGGTTCTGCTGCTCACGCTTCTGCGTCAGAAGAGATTACAAACCGAAGCCAGCTTCCTGCCTATGTTTCTGAGGCAGAGGCTAATGCTGTAATACAAGTGGGATTGTCTTCGGATATTGAGCCGATATGTAACCTTATGGTTAAATTAGCTCTTGTTGAGCTTGGTCGAGGAAAAAAGTCTGGCATTGAAGCATTAGAGAATGAGCTAACATACGACTATTATATGTGGGCAAATCGGCGCGAAAGGAGACATCAAGCGTGGGCTCCATTTAATAATGCAGTGCAAAAACCAACGATCTTACGCTGGTATGGCGCACGAATCAACAAAGACTGCAATTGCCCAACTTGTTCTACTTCGGCTATACTCGACACTGGCGAAGATCTTAATATTGCCGGACTTCTCGATAATACCGACTTACAAGACATAGAACTTGATAAAGATTGATAATGCAGACTATTGACTATACTAAATTTGGTGACACATCAAAAGCTATATTACAGCGAGCCTGTAATTTAGCAGCAGATTCACATTATGATGAGGTCGCTACATCCATTTTGTTAATTGCGATGGTGCAAGAAGCAAAAGAGATGGTTCGCTTTGTGTTAGACAGACTAAATGTTTTATATACAGATTTCTGTACACGACTTAGCGAACGCCTTCAACAACTTACAAGGTATAACGCCTCAACCCCGGAGTATTCATCGGATGCAATGTCTGTTCTGGGGTACGTTATATCAAATCAGAGGGGGAATAATGTGACTATTCATCCTGAAACATTACTTTTAGCTATCGCTAAAAAGAGTATAGAATTAGCTCCATTATTTCAACAATTCAATATTTCGACAAATCGACTGACTGAAGCAGTTAACACATATGCCGAGGGCAATAGAATTTCAAGAAATTCTGATGAGGAATCTTTACATCTTGATAATTTGGAAAAATACGCTCAAAATCTGCGCAAAGAAGCCGAAGATGGGCGTTTAGAACCCACAATCGGTCGTGATGAAGAGATTCGCCGAATATTGCAGATTATATCTCGAAAGACAAAAAATAATCCTATTCTCATTGGAGAGCCAGGAACGGGGAAAACAGCGATTATAGAGGGACTTGCAATCCGTCTTAATAGAGGCGATGTTCCTGATGATATGAAGCAGCTGCAAATATATAGCCTTGATGTGGCTACATTAGTTGCAGGGGCTTCAAGACAGGGAGAGTTTGAAGAGCGCCTAAAATCAGTGATTTCCGATTTAAAAAAGGCACCATGGATTATTCTGTTCATTGATGAGATACATCTTTTGTTAGGTGCTGGAAGAAATGGCGGTGCTATGGATGCTGCAAATATCTTGAAGCCTGAACTTGCCAGAAACGGCCTTAAGGTGATAGGTGCGACAACATTCGATGAGTACAACAAATTTTTGGAGTCTGATCAGGCTTTTGCAAGACGCTTTCAGCGAATCGTTGTTGACGAACCAACAGAAGACGCTTCAATATCTATACTTCGTGGAATTAAAAGCAGATACGAAGCTCATCACAAAATAAAAATTATGGATGATGCTATCGTCGCTGCTGTTAAGTTGTCGACTAAGTATATCAATGATAGATTTTTACCAGACAAAGCTATAGATGTTCTTGATGAAACAGCATCAAGAATGAGAATAGACCGTTCATCAGTACCCACGGAATTAGATAGATTGACAAGATTAGTCCGTCAAAAGGAGATAGAGAAGGAATCGTTAATCCAAGATGGCAACAACTCTTCACGTATTGAGCCTTTAAATCAAGAAATATCTCAACTTCGCGAGCAAGAAAACGTCCTTAACGCTAAATGGATAAACGAGCGTCGACAATTCGACAGACTCCAAGAAGGAGAAAATGAGATAGAACAATTACAACGTGAGCGAGAAAACGCAGAATCATTGGGACGATATGATGAAGCAGCACGGTATAATCGAGAAATCGAAACTAAGAAAGAGCAACAAGCCGCGTTAACACAAGAACTATCAGATCTTGAATCTCCACTACTAAAGTTGGCCTTAGATGCTGAAGATATAAAGGAAACCATAACGAAATCAACAGGTATCCCAGTTAGCTCTGTGACTACCGATGAATTGGATAGATTGTCAAATATGCCGCAATCTTTGCAAGTATCTGTAAAAGGTCAAAACCAAGCCATTGCAAGCGTTTCAAATGTAATAAAACGCTCAAGATTAGGTCTCGGCAACGAATCATCGCCTGTAGGATCATTCTTATTTATGGGTACAACCGGTGTGGGTAAGACCGAACTCGCAAAAGCATTAGCTGAATACCTGTTTGGTAGTCGAGATATGCTAATTAGAATTGATATGAGCGAATATCAGCAAGAGTACTCTGTTTCACGCTTGTTTGGTGCTCCTCCCGGATATGTTGGATACGACCAAGGTGGGCAATTAACAGAGGCCGTAAGACGTAAGCCATACTCTGTAATACTTTTGGATGAGATAGAAAAATCGCACCCAAAAGTCTGCGAGACCTTACTACAAGTACTTGACGATGGTCGCATGACTGACGGGAAAGGAAGAAATGTTAATTTTAAGAATACAGTGATAATTATGACATCTAACCTCGGTGCAGAAGTCATATATGATTCTGTATGTGCCCAATCTGAAAGTGTCAAAGAAGAGCTGATTCAGAAATTAAAATTACGCACGTCTCCTGAATTTGTTAACCGTATTGACGACATTATAGTTTTTAACCCATTGTCGCCTGAGATTTTAAGGCAAATATCAGATAAAGCTGTTAGTGACTGTGTCAAAAAGCTTGAACGAAGCGGATATACAATTGTATGTGATGAAAATGTTGCTGGTTACATAGCGACAGGCATTGATACAAGTATGGGAGCAAGACCTATAAAAAGAAATGTTAATCATCTGATATTAGACGCTATTATTGATAGCATACTTAATGGTCGGCTAAATAAAAATCAGCCTATAACCATCAGTGTTCACAATAATGGACTAATGTTTTCAAATATTGAGTAATCATGGCATTAGTATATAATGAAGCAACAGGAAATTTTGATGATGTTCAATCACCACCAATAATACGTTTCTTTAAGATTGCAGAATCTCTTCCATTTTACGTTGGGGATAATATCACCATACAATGGCAAGTAGATGAAGCTAATCACACTTACATTGATGATGAAGAAATTTCCGAGAACAGCAAGTCAATCAAGCTTGAAACGGCAGGACAGCATACTATAAAATTGAAAGCCACTAATGCAGATGGCATTGCTGAGCGTGATATCGTATTAGATGCGGTTAAATGTCCTACATTTGAGATAAACGCTTCGTCAACAGTCCTGCATAAGAATAGAAATGAGAATGTGGTTTTCAGATGGGCTGTAACAGATGCCTGTCATCTACGCATAATTAAGGGTAATAATCCTATAGAAGTGCCTCTTACGGGTGAATTACAGGAATCACCGCAAGAAGATCAACTATATGTATTTGAAGCTACGGGCTTAGAGGGTAATCGCAAATTTGAACATAGAATAAACATACGAGTTTGCGAAGCCTCTTCCGCTAATTTTAAGGCCAGTAGGTTATTCTCTTATCCGAACTTACCAATTAAGTTATCATGGGAAGTTACCAATGCAGATTCAGTTTCTCTGGATGGTATTGGTGAACAGCCTCTTATTGGTACGTTAGAGGTTACTCCGGGCACAGATCAAACATACAAACTCCGTGTGAATGATCCTTTTGGAGAGCACATTCATACGCTGACGATTCGCATGTTGCCACTCCCAGTGATAAAAGAGCTGTGGGTGCCAGCGCCTAAAATAAATGAAAATATCGCGATTAGTTACAAGCCGCCTAAATTCGATGTAAAGGTTGAAGTCCCAACTTTTAATTCACCATTGGTACAGGTGAATATGCCAAATATACCGGCTCTGAGACACAGTCCATTCTATGTAAAGCAGGATGAACACCCTAAGAAAAAATCGCGAAATCCGATCAAGTCATTATTCTCTTATTTCTTTGACAAATAATAAATTACGATATGAGTAACAACAATCAAACAGATATTCAGCACGCTAAAATCAGCGGATTGAATGAATTCCTTTGGACATGCGCCGGTGTAAACAAGGCAGTCTTGCGCAAGTGCCCCAGTGACTACGCAAAGTATGCTGGCATAGGTGGCACAATCCTCTTTACTGCACTGATGGCTATGCTATCAGGTGGCTATGCAATGTATTTCGTTTTTGAAAACACATACATTGCGATTGCATTCGGTATCTTCTGGGGCTTACTGATTTTTAACTTAGACCGATTCATAGTAAATACAATGTACTCGGATGGTAAGCACACCATCTCTTGGGCTGAACTTCAATCAGGACTTCCGCGAATAATAATGGCCATATTCCTTGGTCTTGTTATTTCCACTCCTCTGGAAATGAAGATTTTTAGCGACCAGATTGATTCTCAACTTCTTGAAGACAATGGTAAGCGCATTCAAAAAGGCAAAGGTGCATACCAAAGCTTATACGATGAATTAGATAAGTATGAGCTACAAAAACATAATATTGAGGCTGAAGGCCAAACATTACAAAAACGATTATTAGAAGCGCAAGAAGATTTGCGTAAAGAGGCCGAAGGTTCTGCTCTTAGTGGGAAAATAGGACATGGGCCAATTTACAAGGATAAGGAACGATATGTCTCTGAATGCCAAGTCGCAGTAAATAAGTGGGAAGCAACAAAAAGATCAGATATTACTAAATTAGATGGTGATATAGAGAAAGCAAAGGAAGCGATAAGTCGTCAAGAAAAACAGATAAATAAGGATGCCAACCAGAATGGCTTTGCCGTAAGATATGAAGCATTCAAGAATGCGACTAATCCATCAGAACACACTTCATTATATATAGTTTCAATAATGATTACGTTGTTGTTTGTCATTATTGAAACTGCTCCTACATTCTTCAAAATGATGATGGAAGATGGACCATATGATTACTTACTTAGAGCAGAAAAACATAGAATTAAGGTGCTGTCAGATAAGAAGATATCGGATGTTAATGATGAAGTAAATACTTCTGTCAGAATTTCTACAATGAAGAATGAAAAGCGATTGGAGGCAGAAACAATTGCTAATCAGGATATTCTTGAGAAGATAGCACGAGCTCAGGCAGAACTACTTGAGACAGCAATCAATGAATGGAAAGCTATCGAACTTGAGAAGATTCGTCAAAATCCGAGCGACTATGTAGTATCGTTAGTTCCACCAAGACGAGAAATGGAAGTGTCAATAGATGCAGAGGGTAATCTCTCGGAATCAGGACACATCCCAACAGATAGTGAAGCGTCGAATGAAATAATTTCAGATGCAACTCCTGAGGTTAGCTCGTCTGACACAATGCAAACTGCGTCAGATGCACCAACTGAGGGTGGAAATGAAGTATCTGATACGACTGAGCCAAGCGAAGGGAACAGTGACAATAACGATAATCAAACAACACAACAATCATGAAGATTCCAGGCGTAACATTTTCGTGGAAGCGTGCACTGGGTGTCACGCAGGCCAAGCAACAGATTGCTCGTAAAACGGGCATTCCCACATCAAAAGCCGGTCTTGAACGCAAGATTGGCAACATGATTATCAAATCTCTCTTTGGTAAAAAGTAGCAATACTATTTACAATACAACATGGTGACAGTATCAATGGCGCTCCACCTCTTCCCATTCCGAACAGAGTTGTTAAGACCCTTCGAGCCGATATTACTGCGAACGCGGGAAAGAAGGCCATTGCCCCAAAACGGTTTACGCCAATAAAAACTATAAATTTTTAGAATACAAAATGATGAAAAAATTATTTTTCAAAATTTGGTAGGTAGCGTAGCCGACTGCCTACCAATTGAAACTGGTCGGCAAAAAGTTCTTTAATGACACAGAACTTTTGCAATTTTGTGTCGCAGTGGCTGACATATTGGTAACAGCTTTTTAGTTGGGTTGCGGTGTCCCACTTACTCCTGATATGGCTATCTCCGTCATTGCTGACGTGAAAACTATATGTGAGTACTTTAAAGAATTTGTTTAAGCAACCGGGGTGCATAACGGCAGTCCGTTATGTGCCCCTTCCTATTTTACCTAAAATCCGCAACCTGTAATATTCTTGATATCTGGGGTTACGGATACCTCTCTTAAACGACTCGTTTTCGTAAAGAATCCTTATGATGTAGTCGCAAAAGATGAAATCCCCTTACCCCATGATGCGACTTGAGGCAATACGCAAAAGACCACGAAGAT
>OOCI01000830.1_pt1 | contig 26082 bp, 31 predicted proteins | sample 1671761 | NCBI WGS metagenome assembly OOCI01 (sample SAMN06348190, study PRJEB24527) | human gut metagenome | biome: human gut; feature: ankylosing spondylitis patient; material: feces | host: Homo sapiens | place: China | collected 2015-10
AACCCGACCGACGAACGACCGCCCGTCGGACGGCCACCTTCCGCGGGCCGGGACTCCGGCCCGCATCTGATATTTAGAACCTGCACCGTTCACGCACGTTCGCAAGCATGACTGCATGATTCCCTTCAATATGCGTTAATGGTTTTTCGGCATTTTCGGCCACCCCCTGATTTCGGTTAAATAGGGTGTCGGTGATGAAGCTCAGGAGGGAAACCCAATGGTCACCAAAACCCTTGAAGACATACCAGGAGTAGGACCAGCCATAGCAGAAAAACTCCGTGAAGCAGGATACAACGAGCTGATGGCCATTGCAGTCGCTTCCCCTAAAGAACTCGCAGAGACGTGCGAGATAGGGGAGAAGAAGGCTGCGGACATCATCGAAGGTGCCAAGCTTTGCGCTGACATTGGCGGTTTCGAGACAGGAGAGGACATCCTCGAGAGACGCAAGGCCGTGACTAAGCTCACTACCGGCTCCAAGGCGTTCGACGAGCTCCTCGCGGGAGGACTGGAGAGCCAGTCCATCGTGGAGTTCTTCGGAGAGTTCGGAAGCTGCAAGACACAGGTCTGCTTCCAGCTCGCTGTCAACGCCACCCTTCCGGAGGAGAGGGGAGGATTGGACTCGGACGTCATCATCATCGACACAGAGAACACGTTCAGACCCGAGAGGATCATCCAGATGGCCAACTACCTCGGAGAGGACCCGGACGAGGTCCTCAGGAGGATCCATGTCGCCAGGGCGTTCAACTCTCAGCACCAGGTCCTCCTCGTGGACAAGGCCATGGAGCTCGCCCAGGAGACCAAGGTGAGGCTTCTGATCGTGGACTCGCTGACATCGCACTTCAGAGCGGAGTATGTGGGCAGGGGAGCGCTTGCGGAGAGGCAGCAGATCCTCAACCGCCACATGCACGACCTTCTCAACTTCGCGACTGTGAACAACGCGGTCATCGCCGTCACCAACCAGGTCGCGGCGAAGCCCGACGCTTTCTTCGGAGACCCCACCCGGCCTATCGGAGGGCACATCGTGGGACACACGGCCACATTCCGTATCTATCTCAGGAAGGGGAAGGCCGGAAAGAGGATCGCCAGACTCATCGATTCGCCCAACCTGCCCGAGGGCGAGGCTGTCTTCATGGTCACCGAAGATGGAATAAAGGACTGAAACCTAACCCGGGGGCATGAGCCCCCAATTCTTCTTCGAACTGTCCGGGGAATCCAAGGACATGCCGCTCGCCGAGGCGAAGAGCTGCCTCGAGGCCGAGACGGATTCCTACGAGATCGTCAAGACGGGACCCGGATACTTGGTCGCATCCTTCGACGAGAGGTTCCTCCCCGGGATCGCCGACCGCATCGCCCTTACCCACAGCATAGGGCGCTATCTCGGCGAGTACACCCCCGACGACATCTCGGGACTCGAGGGGACGGTCCTTCCCGAGGGAAGTTTCGCCATCCGCGCGAAGAGGTTCGAGGGCATGATGAAGGACGTCGACTCGCAGGGGCTCATCAGAAGGATCGGCGGCATACTGTCCAAGCACAACGACGTGAACCTCCGCGAACCGGACATCGTCGTGAGGATGCAGATGTGCGACGGCGTGCATCTCTACATAGAGCAACACGTCACGGACACGGACCTTCTGGAGAAGCGCAAGGTCGGAGAGAGGCCGTTCTTCTCACCGATATCGCTCCACCCGAAATACGCACGCGCACTCATCAACCTGACCGGCGTGCGGAGGGGCGGAACAGTCCTGGATCCCTTCTGCGGAACGGGAGGGATCGTGATCGAGGCGGCGGAGATGGGCATGAAGGCAGTGGCATCCGACTTCGACGAGGAGATGGTCATAGGATGCCAGGAGAACATGGACTTCTACGGCCTCGAACTCGCGGACTTCGACACCATCGATATCGGGGAGATCGGCGACAGGTTCCCCGGGATGGATGCCATATGCACCGATCCGCCATACGGAAGGTCCACCAAGACAGGCGGAGAGAACATAGACCATATCTACGCCAGGGCCGGCGAGGCGATACCGAAATCGCTGAAGAAGGGAGCGAAGGCCGGGGTCGTCCTGCCGCACCCTGTCGAGTTCGACTCCATGACGCTCGAGAACATCTACCTGCAGAAGGTGCACGGATCCCTGTCGAGGCACTACCACATCTTCAGGAACCGAGTCAGTCCGTGAACTCGTCGGTGACGTCATCCCATTTGGTCACCACAGGATCCCATCCGTCGAAATAGGCGCGGAAAGCGCTGTAGATCGCGTGGAAGTCCTTCGTCTTCATCCTGTAGTGACGGGCGCCCCTGTCGCCTGAGATGCTTATCTCGGCGATGTAGCTGGGGCGCAGGATCATGCCCGCGTTCCACATGGACGTCTGTATGTAGTCCTCCCCGGATTCCCCCTTGGAGAGGACCACGAACTCCGTGTCACCCGATGTCACCCCGGACAGGGCGGTGCCTACTTCCTCCCAGTTCTGGGTGGGTCTCGGCTCCTCGGAGTCGGTCATCAGGTAGAACTCCATGTCCATGCGGAGAACGCTTCATCTTAAATATGGTTCGTGGCCGGATTGTCCCGCCGTTACTGCATCGGGTTGGATGGGTCGCATGCCTGGCACTGTCTGTGGAAACACCTTATTTATAGTGCACTCGCATAGTACTGACGATGCCTTCACGGCACCATATCGCGGGATGATGTTCCCGAGCCTATGATTCGGTGTGATAAGAAATGACAGTCAAACAGTACCTCCTCGACAGGATGTCCGAGGGAACCCTGCATGTGGCCCTCCTCGACCCCGACAAGCAATCTGCGGAGAAGGCCGGGGAAATGGCTAAACACATGAAGGAGGCGGGAACCGATGCCATATTCATCGGAGGTTCCACGGGAGTGACCGCGCAGAACCTCTCCGAGACTGCCAAAGCCATCAAGGAGGCCTCCGGTCTCCCTGCGATCCTGTTCCCCGGAAACGCAGAGGCGATCTCTCCCGACATAGACGCCCTGCTCTTCATGAGCATGATGAACAGCTCGATCACGGACTGGGTCATGGGTGCACAGGTCTACGCTGCGCCCTACATCAGGAAGCTCGGTATCGAGACCATCCCCATGGGATACATCGTCGTCGAACCCGGGATGAAGGTCGGCGAGGTCGGAAAGGCGAAGCTCGTGAAGCGCGATGATGTGAAATCCGCCGTGTCGTATGCGCTGGCTTGCGAGATGTTCGGCATGGACCTGGCATACCTGGAGGCCGGATCGGGAGCCGGACAGCCTGTACCTCCCGAGATGATCAAGGCTGTGAAGGAGTCCATATCCATACCTCTCATCGTCGGCGGCGGAATCAGGACGCCTGAGGCCGCGGAGGCCGCCAGGAAGGCAGGCGCCGACATAATCGTCACCGGCACCCTCATCGAGCAGTGCGACGACGTGGAGAGACTGAGAGCCGTCGTGAAGGCCGCAAAGGGGATCTGAGACAATGAGCTACGAATACGATGACACACCGTCGTACAACACCCCGATCTCCCCCAGGTCGCCCATGTGGCTGACGCCTGAGGAGAGGGCCGCCGGAATCCACAAGGATCTGAAGATCGCGGCCAGGAGGTACCTCTGCCCCAACTGCGGAAGGGAGTTCAGCCTGTTCCAGTCGAGGGCTGTCGCATGCAAGGCCTGCCCGCAGGCCAACCAGAACTGCCCCTATGTGAGGTGCCCGTTCTGCGACAAGGAGTACCCGATCAGCGGGTTCGTGGTCCCCGAGAGCAAGGAGGACCAGGTCCACATGTCGCAGTACGCCGACAAGGTCTTCAACAAGTGGCAGGACTCATTCGGCAACAACAGAAGATGAACCCGGCTTCCGCCGGAGGATTCTGAAATGGACCGGCACCCCGGCTTCCCGGGGTGTGCGGTCATCTCTTCTGGATGCAGAGCATCTGAGGATGCCTGTTCATCACCGCGGCGAGATCCATCGGCCTCGGACGCGCCCTGTGCATGGAGCCGCCGTTCTCGGGATCGTATGCCATGACAGCATCCACCGCCGCCCTACACACATCAAGCATCGACGCTGAGCCGTCCATCATCTCCCTCGCCACGGCGACTGCGTCGGCCACCGCACGGGTCTGAGCTGTGTCGAATAGTCCCGATACGGGCACATTGACCTTGTACTCGCCGATCTCGACGGTCCTGACACCCTGGGCGGAGGTGCTGACCTCCTTGCGCCCCTTCTCGTAGACGATGTTCTTGGAGACCGGATACCTCGTGTTCGGCCTGGAATACGACCTCCCGGCATCCTTCCTGTCAACCTCGATCCTGCGGACCCTGTACCCGTCCATGAGCAGGACCGTGTCCGCCATGGACACGGCATCCCTGTCCCCGGCGACCATGAGGGCCGACACGCCGGCCTCCCCCATCGAATGGCCGAGTTCCGACACGGGGATGAGCGGATCGTCGTCCGCCATGAAGCCCCTCCTGAGAACGCACGGATTGGAGTACTCCTCATCGAGGATGATGAGCCCGGCACCCATCTCGACAGCCTCCGATATCGACACCAGCTCGGACATGGGGGATGGAACGGACGGCATGTTGACGGCAGACGAACCCTCGGCCGTCGGCATGAAGGAGGATACGTCCACGGAATCCGCCGGACGGCCTGATTCGGCCATCACATAGGCGGCATCCGGGACCGTCACGACATACTCCCTCCCGTCGCCGGGTATGTGGTCGTATATCCCGGAGAACACAGCATCCGCCAGCACGGACTTCCCGCAGCGGCTGGATCCCGCGATGACTGTGAAGCCGGCCGGGATGCCCATGCCGACGATCGGCTCCCCGTTGGGGACGTCGATGGTCACCTTCAGGGAATCGTCGCAGTCGAACGGCACCGCGTCCGTCATGGGCGCAAGGTCGTCATCCCTCCTGGGAAGGATGGATCCCACGGCGACGAAGGACGCCAGCCCCATACCCCCGAGGCTGGCCCTGATGTGATCGGCGTTCTCGGCTGTCTGGAGGTGGTTGTAGAGTTTGGCCTGCTTGTACGCCCTGAACATCATGGATTCGGCGACTATCCTGCCGATCCTGCCGAAGATGAGCTCCTCCGTGGCCATCGCGTTGACCTTCCCGCCTGATGACGGCAGGTCGGCCGTGAAGGAGACCTCCACATAGTGCTCGGTCACAGCCACGCTGCCCCTCTCCACGATCTCCTGCCCCGGACGCGGGATGTAGACCTCGCCCCCGTCCGTCTTGGGTATCGGGGAGCGCGCGTAGGTGCGTGCGCATTCCCAGAAGCGCCTCGCTATGAGATCCCTGAGGGCGGTCCTCCGGGATTCGTTGGAGTAGGTGTCCTCCGGGAATCCGGCGAGCCTCATGGGCACCCTGACCCTCATGCGGCTGTGACCCGCTCTGTCGTTCTGGACCTCATCCACCAGGAGCTCGAACGCCTCGGTGGTGAAGTTGTTGGTTATGCCCTTGTACTTGGCGAAGGGCTTCCCGTCCGCATTGCGGAGCGTCTTGTGGAGGATCTCTTCGGATGCCATGTCAGCGAATCTCCAGTAGCTTGGCGTCTATCCTCGGGTCGGACACTGTCCTGACGGGGCCCTCTCCGACGATCTCGCGGATGACGACCTCCATGACGAGCCAGACCACCATCCTGACACGGAAGCACCCGGTTGACGAGCGACCCTCCCTGCCGATGGATCCGTGCATGTGCATCACCGGGTTTCCATCCTCGTCCGGGAAGACCGTACCCGTCCCTGTGAGCTCGCTGGGTGCATCCACTGTGCAGACGATAGGGACTATCCTGTCCCCTACGGGCATCGTCGGGCCCGAAACGTAGCGGGAGCCTGCGTCGACACCGCCCACTGCTGTGACCGTGGCGCATCTGACCCCGTTCTCCCTGCAGAATGATTCCACGGATTCGTGGAGGACCTCGCCCTCCTCAAGACGGAGGACGAATACCCTGCCCTCTCTCATCTCGGCCGATCTCATGGACGGCCTCAGCGCCAGCGGCTGTACCTGTCCAGGAGCTTGCAGATCTTGTCGTGCTCCTCCTTGGTCAGGTCTCCGGATTCCAGGAAGGTCTTGACGAAGTCCTTGGCATCCTTGGTGGAGACGCGGGACGCCTTGGCGATGACGGATGCCAGGAACGACGAGGCCTTCGACGGGTCCATCGACGACGCCTCCAGGATCTCGTTCATATCGTACTTGAACGGGTTGATCCTGTGGGTGTTCAGCATCGCCTGCCTCTTGGTGGACTCCTTGGTCCTCTGCTGCTTGTTCTTCCTGGCCCCTTTGTCGCCGTACTGTCCGGACGGTGCCGGATGGTTGACGACGACCTTGTTCTTCTTCGCTTCACCTGGCAAGAATATTACTCCGTTGAGCGTCGAATCTACCGACGATATTTATATTAATCGCGTACGCGCGGAAGCTTCGGACGCAACCATAAAGACACGTACCGCGTTGCTACGGGCATGCCGGAACAAGACGGCCACATCGCGGGCGACGTGCCGATGCGTCTCCGCAGGTTCGCCATGCTGCTGTACATAGCCATGCTGCTGGTGACATTCTTCATCGCGATCGTATCCCCGTTCTTCGGGGAGACACGCGACCTCGTGCTGACCCTGCCGGTGATCGTCGTTCTGGCGATGACCATCTTCACCGACAGGAAGGGCGTCCACATCCCGCCGCTCATCGTCATAATGATGTGCCTCACGTTCTACATCTGGGTCATAGGCAGGGCGCTCACGGACAGCGCGATACTCGCTCTCGTGGTGAACTTCCTCGTCGGGGTGAACTTCGGACTGCTGGGCCTGATACTGGTGTACATGTTCCTGGGATCCGCACCCGGGACCCGCGGCGAGAGGCCGCTGATGGTCATGTTCTTCGTGCTCTCCGTGTCCGTGTCCATGTACACCGTCCTGAGGGTGTTCCAGTACTACCTCGGGGACGTGATGGAGACGATCGACCTCCCCACGCTGATGGAGGAGATCGTGATGGTCATCCTTGGAACGGCAGTGGTCTGCATCCTCTACTACGAGGATGACAAGCACGACCTCTTCAAATACACGCTCGGATCGTTCATGGAGATCAACTCCGAGGCCCTGGGAATCAGGGACATGGAGAAGGCCGAGACCCTCAGGCTCATCGAGTCCGGGGAGTCGAACAGGCTGGAGTTCAAGTCCACCCTCCGCACGAACCTGGAGACGGGCGAGACGGACAAGAGGATGGAGAAGGCCGTCCTGAAGACGATAGTCGCCTTCCTCAACTCCGATGGCGGAGACCTGCTGATAGGGGTTGCGGACGACGGATCCATATGCGGCGCAGACCTTGAGAGCTTCGAGAACAAGGACAAGATGGGGCTCCACCTGACCAACCTTATATCCAGCAAGATCGGGAACGGATTCCTCCCGTACATCAGGTTCGATATGCTGGACTTCGACGACAAGGTCGTCATCAGGGTGAGATGCGCTCCCTGCCCCATACCCGTCTTCTTCAAGGACGGGAAGATCGAGATATTCTATGTGCGCTCCGGACCGAGGACGGAGGAGCTCACAGGGATGACGCTCCTGACCTATGTCAAGAACCGCGAGAACGACAAGAGGCTCAGGAAGCTGAGGAAGAGGTTTGCGGACATCGGGCCAGAGGCGTCCGTACAGAGGGACGACGACGGGTCCGACGGGTCCGATTGAGGTTCACTCCTTGTCCTCGTCCTCCTTCATGAGGTGGAGGGCCTTCTTGGCCTTGGACAGGGACCTGGAGATCAGCATGGTCATGATGACCGCGATGACGGTCACGATTATGGCGTAGACGAACATGCCGACGAGGTCGTCCTCCGTCCCGAACACCTCCTTGATGACCGCCTTGATGGTATCGTTCCATGCCAGGGCCGCAACGAGACCGAAGGCCGCCGTAATGAGCGAAGCGAAGGTCTCGAGAAGCTGAACCTTGAATTCGTCAGATTTTGCTGACATGGATAACGAATGCAGATGCATCGGATATATTGGTATGCGCTCAAAGGCAGGGTCCGGAGTATGGTGCGGGAGAAGGGATTCGAACCCTTGAACCACTAAGGACGGGATCTTAAGTCCCGCGCCTTTGGCCAGCTCGGCCACTCCCGCTCATGGGCGGTATCACAATCCCCTTTAAATAGAGCGGGTTCTGAAATTTATATCGGCAAATGCATGTTCCAGGCATGTCCTACAGGATCCCCTCGGAGGACGAGGTCGCCAAGGCCATCGAGAACGTGCTGGTACGCACGCCGCATCTGGGTTCGCAGAGGCAGCTGTGCGACGCCGTCTCCGCGGAGCTGATGTGCATGGACACGGACTACCGCATCGGACCCGAGAGGATCAGGAGGATCGGCATATCCAGACAGCTCCTGAAACTCGAGATTAGATACGCCGACCGCGGGAGGCCTGCCGGGAAGTGGTGCCCCGTATGCGGCTCGATACTGCTGTCCGTGAGGAACAGGACCCTCGAGGGCAGGACCGTGGAGCTCATGCGCAGATGCAAGGTCTGCGGCTACACAGCCAAGGGGAACACGTCCAAGCCTGCCAGGTACGTGATCGACAGGAGGTTCTGACACGGACCGCACCGAGAGGGCCAGGATGCTCCGCGAGGCGGAGAGGCTCCTCAACGAGGCCGCCGACCTGATGGATGGGGCGCTGCGCATGTCAGGCATGGAGATGCGCGCCGAAGGCAGGTCAGAGGCCGTCAGGAGGATGGCATCGGACCCCTCAGACGATGGGAGCCTGAGGAACCTGGCCCTGGACTTGGAGACGCTCGAGGACGACCCTCTGTGGACCCAACCGCTGGTGTCCCCCAAGCACATGTTCGACCTCTCCGGCGATGAACATCCAGAGCGTCGCAAAAGTTTTTGACCACCACTGGCAATCACTTCGCCGAGGGCTCAAATGAAGATTTGGGAGTTTGCGAAAGTCAACGGTTCTTCGATCAAGGTGGACAGCTGGATGTCCGACACCATGGGTCTCGTCGACGGCGGGTGCGTCTACAGCACCCTGTTCAAACATCCCGCCGCGGGCCCCAAGGACTATGAGATCATCCTCTCCGTGTTCCCGCAGGAGAACTACCGCACGCTCACGCACATAACGATGTACCTCGATGACGTCCCGGGATCCAGCGCCCAGGCCGCCAACTTCCTCGCAGCCAAGGAGATCAACATCCTCAACTCGGTCTCCCTCAACGGGATATCTGATACGGTCATCGTATGGAAGCTCATGGCCGACATGAACTTCGCCGGAGAGGTCGACATCCTCAAGGAGGAGTTCGAATCGCTCAAGGCGAGGAACGACCCCAGCGTGTCCAAGATCAAGAGGATCGACTTCAAGCCCGCCGAGATCGGAAGGCTGTTCAAAGGAAGCAACAGCGCCGACGGTAACAAGGTGGAGATCCGCCGCGGATATCCGTCGAGCATCGTCAACGACTGCTTCGACGTCTCCGACCAGTACGGGGACATACTGCCCGATATCAACGGCAAGAACGTCCTCATCACGATGGATGCCGACTCCTGGATCCTCTCCATCACGTTCTTCAAGGAGGACACCCGCCTCGTCAAGGTGGGCATGGAGATCCCGGACTGCCCCGGGAGCATCACCCAGGCCCTGTCCGTCATCGCCGAGTGGAACGTCAACCTCATCTCCGTGTTCAGCAAGGTCAAGATCTGCTACGAGACCATGTATCTGGAGCTCGTCATGGACATCGGGAAGAGCGACAAGTCGTTCCGCGAGATCTGCGACCTTCTCCCTGGGGCCATGGACGGCCTCAACGGCGTGTTCCTGGTCAAGGAGCTCACAGAGCTGAGCTGAGATGCGCATACCGAAGACGTCGCGCAGGCCCGTCGGACCTCTGGAGGAGATCGTCCTGGGGCGCGGGGACTACGTAGCAGGAGGAGCGCAGAGCCTCCCCTTCCTCCAGATGGACGGGGCCAGGCGCAGACGCCCCCTGGTGTTCGGAGAGGTCACCGACGACCTTGGATCGTATCCTGATGTGGCATCCGATATGTTCTCCGGCAGGCAGACCGACCCGTCGGAATGGTCGGTCATGTGGAAGGAGATCGGTGCTGACGGGATTCTCCTGGATCTGCATCACGGATCCGCGGACCTCGTCCGCAGGATCTCGGAAAGGACCCGCATGCCGATAGCCGTGAGAGCCGACAGAGACGTCCTGGACCGCCTCGATGACGTGGATGACACGGTGATGATACTGATCGACGGAGCTGCATCGGGGCATCACGCCATCACTGCCACCGGCGGGTCTGCCGATGAGATTTCATGCAGGAGCTCCGAGCTGGAAGCCGACGGCGCCAGAAGGATTGTCCTCCTCGTCTCCGGATTCGCCATAGGGGACGGCCTCTCCGAGGACGTCCGCCTGACGGAGGAGCTGAGGAGCAGGGCCCTCGGAGGGGAATCCGCCCTCAGGCACCCCATCGTCGCAGACGTCACCGGCTGCTGGAATCGCGGATTCTCCGACGCCAGGGAGGCGTCGATGTGGGAGGCCGAATCAGCGCTCGCGGCCATGCTGGCCGGTGCCGACATCATTTTCGTGAGAGGCCCCGGCGCGGCCGACATGGCGCGTGTCTACGGAGAGGAGCTGGCTGACCTGTGATACCATGATGGCTGAGACAATTGACGGAATCGTGGTGTCGTCCGAGGACCCGTGCTTCGCGCTCTCGGTGTCCGACATCCTTTACGGCGACATGCTGACGGACCGCATCACATCCATCCGCGGCCTCGCTGATGCCTTCCCCCGCCTCAGATTCGTATGCGTGAGGAACGACTCCATGGATGCGACCATGTTCGCTGCGGCTGCCGAAGCTGCGGCTGATACGGGACTGGGGATGATCCTGGAATCCGCGGACCCCGTGTGCCTTGCAGCCGGCATAGCGGCGGTCCCGGGACACTCGCCTCTCATCTGCATGACCGACGCCGACCGCCTGGGGGAGACTGCGATCCTGTCCGTCGCACGGGGATGCCCCGTGTCAGTCCCCGGCGGAGATGTGGAGTCCCTCATGGAGAACGTTGAGACGGTCGAGGGCTACGGGGTCGGCGGCATCGTTCTGTGCCCCGGATACGGGAACATGAAGGGATGCCTCGAGACCAACACCGACCTGTGCCGTCTCGCGAGCCGTGGTTTCGAACAGGCATGCCACCCCATCCTCACCCGCACATGGTCCGGGGAGTACGCCCTGTCCGTTGCCTCGATCTCCGTCATGCGCGGTGGCGCCCTGATGGTGCTGGACGACCTGGATCGCGGCTCCTGCGAGGTCCTGGAGACACTCATCTCCAGCCTGGACTCGGAGTCAACTCTTTAGACCACGATGACGATACTGGGTCGATGTACATCTCGGATTTTCGCAGGACGGACACTGTCTCGTACCCAGGCTTCCTACTGTCCGCGGTCGAGGTGTCCGACGGCTCCGGCGAGGGAGTCAGCGAGGTCGAGGTCGCCAACACGATCTACAACGACAGGGATTCTCTGGACGGGGTCCTGTTCAGGGGATGCGGAAAGGACATCCTGGAGTTCGACGGGATCCACAGGCTCATCAAGAACGTCATGCCGAAACACATCATCTCCGTTATGGAGACGAACGGGAAGCGCCCCGATACGCTGGATGACCTCATCGGCGCCGGATACATTAACGACGCCATCATCGTGCTCGACATGTTCCCTGTGAAGACACAGCAGGAATCGCTGGAGATCCTCAGGAAAGGCGACTGCAGGTTCGGCGTCAAGCTCTATCTGGACCCGGAACGCCTGACGCTCGAGGACGCCCATAAGCTCATCCACAGCATGAGCGGCGCTCTGCAGGTCCAGCTCAGACGCCCGGATGCTGAGGGCGACAGGAAACGTTACCGCAAGAACGATCTTATGGCCCTGGCCAAGCCCATACGGGCGGTGGCCAGGGATGTTAAGATCTATTGATCACCTGCAGAAGTTCGCGAGCACCGCACCATTGGCGGCGCCCAGCGAGCGGCTGCTCTGGTTGACGTAGGTGTGAGGCACATCGACCTGCTCCTTGAAGCGGGCGATGACCTTCGGATCCTTGGCGAAGATGCCTGCGGACAGACCGCACTCCGTGTCCTCGAGCTCCTCGAAGGCGCGGTCCAGCGACTCGACCACCTTTATATTGAGGATCGGCAGGCCCGAGTCCATGTACCCTAGCTCGTTCTCCTCATCGAGACCCGAGACGACGATGGGCGACACGTAGAGCTCGGACGGCGCATCGACGGCACCGGGGGCCTTGGAGATCGTGAAAGGCATGTTCTCCATCGCGAGGTCCTTGAAGCGCTTGACGGCATCCTTGCTGATGATCGGCCCTGTGAACGCTGTGTCGTTCACAGGATCGCCGACCTCCAGGTCCTTCATGATCTCGGAGATGTTCTCGATCAGACGCTTCTGGTCCTCGGCGGTGACTATGACCTTGGAGCAGGAGTAAAGACGCTGGCCGCTGAAGGCGAAGGCGGACTCGACTATGTCCCTCGCGGCGGCCTTCATGTCCGACGGCCTGTACACGATCGCGGGGTTCATGCCCTTGATGTCGTTGATGAACCTGAGCTCATCGTCCACCTGGAGAAACATCAGGTCCTCTAGCCTGTCCCCGGAACCGCTGGCGGCGATACCGGCCACACGCATGTCGTTGGCCAGCTCCTCGGTGGATTCGTCCTTCCTGTCCACGACGAGGTTCAGCACGCCTCCTGGGAGACCATACTTCTCCATCGCCTCGTAGAACGAGTACACCGGGGTGGGGCAGTACTTGGACGGGTTCATTACAACGGAGTTCCCTGCGACCATGGCGGCCACCGCATATGCTATCGGGGACGCCATCGGCGAGTTGTGCGCCGATATGACGGCCCAGACCCCGAACGGCTTGCCCTTGTACGATGCGGCATCCGTGAGTATGCCCTCCAAGGCGGAGATGAGCGAATCGACCTCCGACAGGGCGTCCTGACGGACCATCCCGGCCGACACCGTGACCATGGCCGCGTAGTAGAGCCTCCTGGCCTTCAGGAGGTTCAGATACTTCTCGAAGTATGCGGCGCGCTCTGCCACAGAGACCTTGGACCACGACTCGAAGGCTGTCTTCGCCGCAGTGACGGCCTCGACCATGATGCCCTCCTCGGGCTCCTGGAACCTTCCGTAGGTGATGGATTCGTCGATGGGGCTGGTGATGACGAACTCGGTGCCGGATGCCACCTTCATCCCGCCGTAGTAGCTGGGGAAGTCCCTCTTCTCTCCAGAGAGGAACATGTCGATCTGCTTCTCGTACTCCCTGCCCTCTTCGGTGGTCTGCAAATCTGGATAGTCTGCCATGATGACGGTCGTATCGGGGATGCAGGATATGATGATGACGCCCAGTTCGATGGGAATTGATAGAAGTTGTATGGTGGACCCGGCCGGATTTGAACCGGCGACCTCCGCCGTGTGAAGGCGACGTCATAACCCCTAGACCACGAGTCCGATACGCCCCCCGAGAACATGGCCTTATTTAAAGTTAAGCGCAGAAAGAGAATGAAATAGATGGTGGGCCCGGCCGGATTTGAACCGGCGACCTTCGCCTTGTAAGGGCGACGTCATAACCCCTAGACCACGGGCCCGTGATTCTTGGAATATGACGGTGATATAAAAAGACAGTCGGTCGGTTTCATAGGTAGTTAAATACAAGAACTACATTGAAGGCTGCACTGCGATTGTAGTCCAGCGGTTAGGACGGGAGCTTCCCAAGCTTCTGACCCGGGTTCGATTCCCGGCAATCGCACCATAATGTTCTCACAACAACACGAATGCCGATGATCCCATCGAAAAAACGGTGAAGTCGCGATCTCTACGATCTGATGACCGCCGCCCCAGACGGGACGGCGGCTAAGGGGTTTGGAGGAAAACAGCGGTGTCCGACCCTTCTCGGCTCAGCCCTCCACTGTCCTGATCCTTATGGACTGCTCCACGGGGATGACGAAGATCCTCCCGTCACCGGGGTTCCCCGTCTCGGAGAACCTTCTGATCGTGGTTATCACACGGTCCAGGTCCTCGTCGTCGATGACCACCTCAATCTTCACCTTCTCGATCTCGTCGACGACGAACTCGCCGACCCTGGTGGTGAACTTGAGTCCCATCTGCTCCCCGCGTCCGGTCACGTGGGTTATCGTCATGCCGCTGACCCCGATGTCCTTCAGAGCGTCCTTGACGCACTGCAGACGCTCGGGCCTGATTATAGCCATCACCATCTTCATCCAATCACCTCACATGACATACGCCGGCTCACCGTGCTCTACGGTATCGGCACCGATCATCTGCTCGCTCTCGGTCATGGCCGCACCCTTGCCGGTCCTCTTCATCACGATGTCGATCACCTTCATTATGACGAACGACACGACGAAGCAGTACACCAGCGTGATGAGGACCGAGGCAATCTGCCCTCCGAGGAGGTTGAGGCTGCCCTCGACCAGTCCGCCGTACTCGGTGCTCCCATAGGTCGTGACGGCGAATATGCCGACGGAAATGGCACCCCAGATGCCTCCGAAACCGTGGACGCCCATGACATCCAGGGCATCGTCGATTCCAGACCTGTTGCGCATGAAGATGATCCCGAAGTAGCACACGACGGCTGCGACGGCACCTATTATCACGGACGCCCACGGGTCCACGTATCCGCATCCGGGTGTGATTCCGACGAGTCCTGCGAGGACGCCGGCGCACAGACCGGTCACGTTGACGCGTCCGACATGGAGATACTGGATGATGAGCCACACGATGGTGGACACACAGGACGCGATGAACGTGTTGATGCCGGCGAGGATGGCGATGTCGTCGAAACCTCCGGCGGAGCCGCAGTTGAATCCGAACCAGCCGATCCAGAGCAGGAAGCACCCGATAAACATCAGTGGTACGTTGTGGGTCCTTCCCTTGGATATCCTGTTGCTCCTCTTGCCGATGGCGATCGCAGCGGCGACACCCGAGATACCGGAGCATATGTGGACGACGGTCCCTCCGGCGAAGTCGATGTTGGGGAGCCCGATCTCCGCGAGCGAGTGTATGAGACCTCCGCCCCAGACCATGTGAGCCATGGGGGCGTAGACGAACACCGACCACAGAGCCAGGAAGGCGAGGATCGCGGGATACCTTACCCTCTCGGCGGTGGCGCCGAACACGATGCATGCGGTCAATATGGCGAACGTGCCCTGGAACATCATGTATTCATACGTCGGGACGGAGCCGTTGCCCTCGCTCACCGACAGGCCGCTGCCGAAGATGGCGTCGAATCCGCCCACGAGCGGTCCGTCGCCTGTCAGTGCCAGGGAGTATCCAACAGCCCACCAGATTATCCCGGCGACGGCCATGACGCCCAGGCACTGTGCCATTATGGAGGTCATACTCTGCTTCCTCAGCATGCCGCCGTAGAACAGCGCGATCGCCGGCGACATGATGAAGACCAGAAGCGTGCAGAACAGGATGAACACGGATGAAATCGTGTTCACGGTGGAGTCGTCGATCGCCGCCGAGACCTCAGGTATCACGAAGACCGTGATAGCCATAAGGACGGCGAAACCGATCGCAGCCATTCCGATCATCCTCAAATCAAAGTCACTCTCCGATATTTGTTTCCCGATTCTGGGATGAATTAGACAAATGTCTAATCATATTTCAAGATATCCGTGATGTGACTAGAAATTGAAGCCAATTTTGATGAAAATCAATGAAAAACAACCATATTTCGATAATATGGCATAGATAATGATGGAACAATAGACATTTGTCTATTACGTCGTAGATGTTCGAACGGATCGGTGGAAAACTGGGAAAGGAAGGTGTTTGGGGCGACCCCCTTCCGGGGATCAGAGGAGGCTCTTGGCTTCCTCGGGAGTCATGTCCAGGGCCTTGAGCATGTACTCCAGGGCCTTCTTGCCGTAGGGGGCGCGGGCCTTGGGGTCCTCCATGATCTCGCCGTAGGTGGCCATGACGTTGTTGTAGTACTCGATGGCGAACTCGGAGTACAGGGACGCGGACATGGACTCGTCCATCTCTGCCGCCTCGCAGTACGCCTTCTCTGCCTCGTCGTATTTGTTCACGGAGATGCAGAACAGTCCGTACGACTGGTAGTAGTCAACACGGTCGCCGTCGAGCTCGATGGCCTTCTTGTAGGCGTCCATGATCTCCTGGGTATCGACCTTGGCTCCGAACATGCCGGAGGCGTAGTTGCCGCACTCGGCCTTGTAGTACCAGACCTCGGCGTTGTCCGGAAGCTCTGCTGCCAGCTTCTTGAACGCCGTGTAAGCTTTCTTGAAATCGCCCTCGTCCATCGCCTTCATCGCATTGGCGATCTTCTTCTCGGGGGTAGCCTCTGCCATGAGGAGGCGGTTATCGTGAACCGCATATATACCCTTCCGAAAATGCTTATAAACGGTTGTCCGAATGGATTATCATGGACGGTTGGATGAGAGCACTGGATGGGGTGGATCTGGACGGATTTGACCTGCGTGAGACGGCCCTGCCCGAATACGACGGATCGACCGTTCTGAAATGCCGTGAGCTCTGCGAGGGCAACCTCTGCGGCAGGTACGGGACGTGCTGGGCATGCCCTCCCGGATTCGACGAGCACATGGACACGCTATCCAGGGACTACGACTCGGCGATCCTCATGAGCCGGACCTTCCCCTGCGATCCGAAGGACAGGGAGACGGTCGAGGGCTTCAACTCCCTAATGAAGGCGGCGATGAGACGGGCCATAACCGCCCTGCGCGACGCGGGGTTCCGCTGCAGGGGACTGGCGGACGGGGGATGCGACCTCTGTGCCGAATGCGCCTATCCGGAACCGTGCAGGCACCCGGATCTCCTCCTGCCCTCGATATCGGTCGTGGGCATCGACATGTCATCGTACCTGGCGACAGTCGGCGAGAGGTTCGAGTTCAGGGATGACGCGGTCACGTTCTACGGTGTGATCCTCCTGTCGGAATGATGCTGTGACGATATGCGCGGTGCGGCTGCCGTGCTGATGGGCATACGGCCGGGCGCCATCGGAATTATAATGCACACGTGCACGCGCGACAAGCCTTTTAATCAATATCTCGGATAACCGCACGAAGGTCTTGACGATGGACAGAGAAACCGTTGAGAGGGTCGCCCGTACGGCCCACATCAGACTCACAGAGGAGGAGATCGAGAGGTACAGCGCCGACCTCGGCGAGATCCTCGGATACTTCGAGCTTCTTGACGAGGCTCCGGAATCGGACAAACGCGGGATCAACCCCATCGAGGTCGCGGACGTCCTCAGAGACGACGAGCCCCGCATGGAGATCGACGCCGACGTACTGCTCCGCGACATGGACACCTACGAGAGATACGTCAGGGGGCCGAGGCTGTCATGAGCATGAGGTCCGTTCTAGAGAGTCTCGAGTCCGTGAACTCGAAATACGGCATGTTCCACGACAGGACCCACGAGGTCGATCCCGGGGATGCGAAGTTCCTGTTCTCCGCCAAGGACAACCTCACCTCCAAGGACATGGAGACGTGCGCCGGATCGAGGATCCTCGAGGGGTACCGCCCAGCTTTCGACGCCACCGCCATCGCCAGGATGAGGGAGGCAGGCGGCATGCTCATCGGCAAGACGAACATGGACGAGTTCGGGTTCGGAAAGTTCTCCACCAACTCCGGATTCGAGATACCCAGGAACCCCTACGACCTGGAGAGAGCCTGCGGGGGCTCATCCGGCGGTTCCGCATGCGCCGCGGCGGTGTTCGAGGACCACGTGTCGCTGGGCGTTTCCACCGGAGGGTCGATCTGCTGCCCTGCCAGCTTCTGCGGGGTCTACGGAATCGCGCCGACCTACGGCCGCGTGTCCAGATACGGGCTGATCGACTACGGCAACTCGCTGGACAAGATCGGGGTGCTCTCCGCCAAGGCCGGCGACCTCAGGAAGTACATCGGGGTCATCGCAGGAAGGGACGAGAGGGACCCCACGTCCTGCGTGCAGCCCGAGCTGAGGAACGAGGGCAGGAAGATGAAATCCGTCGCCGTCCCGAAGGAGGGCGTGGAGGGCCTGTCCAAGGATGTGGAGGCCGCATTCAACAACGCACTCGACGAGCTCAGACGCGTGGGCATCGACGTGGAGACCGTCGATATGCCCTCCCTGAAGTACGCGATGCCCGCATACTACGTCCTCGCCACGTCCGAGGCATCCACCAACCTCGCCAGGTACGTGGGCATGAGGTACGGGAGGCAGGACGGCGACCTGTCCCTGAAGTTCGACGACTGCTTCTCCGGGGTCCGCTCCAGATACTTCGGCGACGAGGCGAAGAGGAGGATCCTGCTCGGTACGTTCACCAGGATGGCGGGCTACAGCGACAGATACTATTCCAAGGCCAGGCAGGTCAGGCAGATCGTCATAGACGATTACAAGAGGGTCCTGAAGGACCACGACGCCGTCCTGGCTCCCACCATGCCGTTCACGGCACCCAGGTTCGACGACATCTCCAAGATGTCCGCGCTGGACAACTACAAGGCGGACTACCTCACGGTCCCCGCGAACATCGCCGGGACACCGCACATGTCCGTCCCCTGCGGATACGGATCCGACGGAATGCCCGTGGGGATGCAGTTCGTCGCCGACCACTGGGACGAGGACGTCCTCTTCTCCATGGCGGAGGCCTGGGAGAAGGAGTTCGAGATCAGGAGACCGGAGGTGTCCGCATGAAGATAGGACTCGAGATCCACGTGCAGCTGCCGACGAAGACCAAGATGTTCTGCTCCTGTCCCGCCACCGAGGCCCCGGGACCCAACACGCATGTGTGCCCCACATGCCTGGGCATGCCCGGATCCAGGCCGGTGCTCAACAGGAAGGTCCTCGAATACGGGATCATGCTGGCCAAGCTCCTCGGATGCAAGGTCGCCGACACCACCTGGTTCTCCAGGAAGACCTACTTCTACCCCGACATGTCGAAGAGCGTCCAGATCACCCAGTACGACAACCCGATCGGGGAGGGAGGTGTGTACTACCTGAACGGCAAGAAGCCCATCAGGATCACCAGGATACACGTGGAGGAGGATCCCGGGAAGACCAAGAGGGTCGGGGACCTCTCGTCCCTTGTGGACTACAACCGCTCCGGGATACCCCTGGCGGAGATCGTCACCGAACCGGATATCTCCACCCCCGCCGAGGCGAGGGAGTTCCTGGGACAGCTGATCCAGGACATCAGGTGCGTCATCGACCTTCCCGGCGACGGGGAGCGCAGCATAAGGTGCGACTGCAACATCTCCGTCGGGAAGGAGAGGGTCGAGGTCAAGAACGTCACCGGACTGAAGAACGTTGAGAAGGCCCTCACTTTCGAAGTGGTCCGCCAGACCAAGATCCTGAAGGCAGGCGGGAAGATCGACAGGGAGACGAGACGCTTCGACGAGGAGCGCGGCGTCACCATCAGCGTCAGGAAGAAGGAGTTCGAGGCCGACTACGGCTACATAGACGAGCCCGACCTCGGAATCTACCATATCAGGGAGATGGCCGAGTCCATCAAGATCAGGGAGAGCCCCCAGAAGATGACCGTCAGGCTTGCCCAGCAGTACGGCATCGACCAGAAGATGGCCAAGCAGCTGGTCAACACCTCCGTCGAGCTGGCAGAGCTCTTCGAGGACGTCGCCGCGAAGCACGGGACCCAGAGCGCCGTCAAGTGGGTCGCCGGACCTGTGAGCTCCAACTGGAAATCACTAGAGACCAGCAATGCGGATGTGCGCGGTGTCGTCGGCATAATCGACAGGTTCGTCGCCGGCGAGATCACCGACACGGAGTGCGGCATCGAGATCAAATGCCTCATGACCGGCGAGGACCTGGAGTCCGTCAAGGGTGCCTCCGGCGACCTGGACAAGCTGGTCAACGACTACCTGGACCAGAACCCCGGGATCATCGACGACTACAGGAAGAACGACAAGGCCGCGAACAAGGCCATCGGATTCGTGATGAAGAACTCCAGAGGGAGCTACTCGTCCGCAGAGGTCGTCGAGGCTGTCAAGAGGAACATAGAATCCAGGATGTGACCACTATGACCTCGCGCGGCGTGCTCGTGGTCGCCCATGGTTCGGAGGAACCTGGCGACCGCCCGTCTGCGGAGGTCCATTCGGCATCCGTCGCCGAGAGGCTCGGGATCCCCTGCTACTACGGATACCTGGAGCGTCAGGAACCCATACTCCAGGTCACCCTCAACAGGATGATATCGGACGGCATCGAGGAAGCGGCGGTCGTCCCGCTGTTCTTCGCAAGGAGCTTCTTCTCCGAACACGTCGTCCCGAAACTGATCGGACTCCCCAAGGGTTCCAAGCACGGGACGATATCGAGGAACCCGGGCACGATGAGGGTTTCCGTCTCAGGTGCGCTGGGCGACCATCCGCTGATGTCCAAGGTCATGGACGAGGCATCCGAGGGCCTTGACCCGAGGATGACCGCCATACTGCTGATAGGGCACGGATCCATGGACGGCACGAGCCTCTCGGCTGTCGAGGGCTGTGCGGATATGCTGCGTTCCAAGGGTTTCGAAACCCGCAGCTGCTTCCTCGAGATGCAGGCCCCGTCCGTCGAGGAGGGGCTCGGGAACGCTCTCGGCCTGGGCTTCGGACACGTGCATGTCATACCGATGTTCATATCATCCAGCCCCCACACATCATCCGAAATACCGGATGCCCTGGGACTTCCCGAGGGATGCAGTGAGCGCGTCGCCGACGGCGTCAGGATAACATACGGTCCGGAGATCGGAGGCCTGCAGTCGGTCGCGGACATAGTCGCTTCCAGAGCTGAGGAGGCGTTCTCCTCGTTCGACCGCTAGACCTCTCAGTTCCCCTTCTTGGTCGTCTTGGTCGCCCTGATGTTCTTGATCCCCATTATCACGGATGTCCCTCCAGAAGGATTTCGCCGGACCACCGTACCCTAGCGGCCCGGCGTGCCGGTTCTCCGGCACAATGTCACTGCATGGTACATCCCGTGTTGCGTATATAATGATTTAGGATTTCCTAAAATTATTATGCGCGATGAGTGAATGCTCCGGACGGAATATTAAGAATCGAAGAAAAGATGGAGGGGGATACCCCTCCGGTTTCCGGATCACTCCTCGGACAGGTCCTCGACATCGCTGAAGTCGATGTCGCCTGCGAGGGAGATGATCTGCAGCTCCTCGAGCTTGTCGTCGGCGACCTTCTCGGGGGAGCCGTCCAGCAGGGAGACCGCCCTCTTGTTCTTGGGGAACGCGATGACCTCCCTGATGGTGTCCTTGTTCAGGAGGATGGCGCACAGCCTGTCGACTCCGATGGCGATACCTCCGTGGGGAGGCGCACCGTAGCTGAGGGCCTCCACGAAGAATCCGAAGTTCTCCTCGATCCTCTCGTCATCCAGTCCGAGCTTGTGGAACACTGCCCTCTGGAGATCGGCGTTGTGGATACGCAGGGACCCGGAGCCGAGCTCGTTGCCGTTGAGGCACAGGTCGAAGCAGGCGCCTCCGACGTAGTCGTCGTCCAGGTCGTTCTGCGGAAGGACGAACGGGTGGTGGAAAGCGTCGTACTTCCCGGACACGGGATCGATCTCGAACATGGGGCACTCGTCCATCCAGAAGAACTGGAACTGGTTCTCGGGAATCAGGCCGAGGTCCTCTGCGATCTTCTTCCTGACGAACCCTCCTCCCTCGTAGGTGGCCTTCCACGGTCCGGCGATCAGGAACAGCACATCGCCCTCCTCGGCGTTCATGGTGGTCTTGATGTTCTCGAGGATCTCGGGAGTGAAGTACTTCGTGATGTTGGACTCGAGCTTGCCGTTCTCGACCCACATCCAGGTGAGCCCTCCGAGGCCGACCTTCTTGGCGTAGTGGATGTACCTGTCCCTGTCGTTCCTTCCGATCTTGTCACCGGCGATGTCCTTCTTCAGGTTCATTCCGGCGACGATCCCGCCCTCTGCGATGACGTTCTGGAAGATCTTGTACGGGGCGTCCTTCACCACATCGGTCAGCTTGACGTACTCCAGACCGTACCTCATGTCGGGCTTGTCGGAGCCGAACCTCTCCATCGCATCGCGGTAGGCGATGTGCGGGAACGGGGTTTTGAGCTCCTCGTTGTACAGACCCTTCCAGATGTACGACATCATGCCCTCGATCATGTCCTGGATGTCCTTCATGTCCACGAAGGACATCTCCATGTCCAGCTGTGTGAACTCGGGCTGCCTGTCCTTCCTGGAGTCCTCGTCGCGGAAGCACCTGGCGACCTGGTAGTAGCGGTCCATGCTGGCGACCATGAGCATCTGCTTGAACAGCTGCGGGGACTGGGGCAGGGCGTAGAAGGTCCCGGGGTGGACCCTGGACGGCACGATGTAGTCCCTGGCGCCCTCGGGGGTCGACCTTCCGAGCATGGGGGTCTCGATCTCGAGGAACCCGTTCTGCTCCAGGTACTGCCTGGCGAGATGGACGAGCTTGCTCCTGAAGACCATGGACTGGATCATGTCGGTCCTCCTGAGGTCCAGGTACCTGTACTTCATCCTAATGTCCTCGTCGGGCAGGACCCCCTCCTTCTGATCGCCCAGCTCGAACGGGGGCAGGGCGGACTTGTTCAGGAGCTCGGCGTCGGTGATCAGCACCTCGATCTCGCCGGTGGGGTTCCTGGCATCCTCTGTGCCCTCGACCCTCTTCCTGACGACACCGTTTATCTGCACGCAGGACTCGCGGGTGAACGTCTTCATGACGGCATCCAGCTTCGCGGCGTCAGCGCCCGCGGGGAGGTCCTCGGGGTCGAAGACGACCTGAGTGATCCCGTATCTGTCCGCGAGGTCGATGAAAGCGACTCCGCCGTGGTCCCTGGAGAACCTTACCCATCCCTGGAGGCAAACCTCCTTCCCGAGGTCCGAGGACCTCAGCTCACCGCAGGTGTTTGTTCTTCTCATAAGAGCGCCTCTATTGTAATACGGGTGCGATTCTGGAATCCATATTTATAGGGTCGCACGGGCGCACATATTGTATAAGGCGGAGCGACAGGGACATGGGATGCGTCACTGTCCTACGTCATCGGTCTCCCCGACCTGCACGATGTAGGCGGATCTGTACCTCTGGCACTTGACGACCCTGGTCTCCACAGGGTCCTCTGCTGCCTATCAGTATGGCGGCCAGTATGAACAACGGTTCGACATCGATCACCGCGTCGTCGGCCAATGGTCTCCCGGCATTCCGAACTGTTCCATGGATATGAAGCTGCCTAAGTACGTGCATGGCAATCCATAGACCTGGTAGCCCGGGTGCCTCTGGGATTCACTTCTCGCCGAGGATCGGAGGGATGTATGTGAAAGGATCCTTCTTGATGTTCAGGATGACCGACGTGTTGGTCTTGTGGACGTCGGGGATCTTGTTGATCTCCTTCACGACCTCCGAGAACTCGTCCCTGTCCAGACATGCGATCCACGCTACGCAGTCGCTCTCACCGGTGACATCGAAAACGGCTATCACCTGGGGGATCTTCGCTATCTCGCCCTGGACCGTTGTCACGTTGTCCGCGTAGATGCTGACGAGCCCCATGTAGTCGAAACCGAGTTTCATGTAGTCGACGCTGGCACGGTATCCGTTGATGACACCCTTGGACTCGAGGTTCTTGACCCTCTGGATCAGGGTCGTGGGATGGACCTCCAGCTGCTTCGCGAGCTGCCTGTACGAGCCCTGACTGGACCTGCAAAGAAGTTCGATTATACGCTTGTCCAGTTCGTCGTAGTCAGACAGCGACATTTGTATCCCTTTCCATCCAAAATCCCTAAAGACATTTATTAACCTTCTGAGCGTTGGCGCTGGGCGTCAGGCGATACAATGACGGATGAGATATTCAGGCACGACGGCTACGTGTTCGAGTTCGAGGCCAACGTCGTCTCCGTGAACGGCGACGAGGTCATCCTGGACAGCACCGCATTCTATCCGGGTGGCGGAGGCCAGGTGTGCGACACAGGCTCCATCCGCGGGAACACCGTCACCGAGGCCTACTACAACAAGGACGGGGACATCGTCCACAAGGCACCCGGCAACGACCTCCAGCCCGGAGAGAGGGTGTGGTGCAGCGTCGATTGGGACAGACGCTACGACCTGATGCAGGGACACACCGGGGAGCACCTGCTGTTCTGCTCCCTGAGGAGGCAGTGCCCCGACCTCACGATCACGAAGATCATGATCTCCCCCGAGAGCAAGTACGTCATAGTGAACCACGACCTGACCTGGGAGCAGATCAGGGAGGCCCAGAGGTTCGCCAACCAGGCGATTGTCGACAACCTCCCGGTCACGAAGAGCATCATGGACAGGGACGACCCGGACCTGGAGAAGGTCAGGATCAAGCTGGAGAGGATCCCCGAGGACGAGGAGATATCCGTCGTCGCGATCGGGGACATAGACCTGTCCGCCTGCAGCGGAGTCCATGTGATGGAGACCTCGGAGCTGGAGATGCTGATCGTCGACAGGAAGGTGTCCGCCGGTAAGGACGGCATCGCCATCCACTTCAAGGTCGGTCAGTGCGCGAGGAACACCGCGGCCGACCTGTCCAGCATAGCCCTCGAGATCGTTGACGAGATCGGATGCAAGGTGGAGGACTCCCCGAAGGCCGTGTCGAACTCGAGGCATGAGCTCGACCTGTACGGAAGGCTCCTGAGGAAGGCGACGAAGGACCTGGCGGCAAGGATCCCGACCGAAGAGGTGGGTGGTGTGCCGGTGTACTCCGCGGTCCTCCCTGGCTCCGACCGCGCCGTACTGACCGACATGGCAGAATCGGTGAAGTCTGGCGGAGGCGTGGCCCTCATCGTCGGCGTGACAGACACCCTGTCGGTCATCATGGCATCCGGCAACCCCTTCGTCGACTGCAGGAAGCTTCTGCCCGAGATCCTCAAGCGTTTCGGCGGCAGGGGCGGCGGCAAACCCGACTTCGCCCAGGGTGGCGTGCAGGATGCGACACTGGCGGACGAGGTCTCAAAGGCACTGAAGGAGACGGTCATAGAATCGCTCACTTCATAAAGTAGAATAGGATTGGTGAGCGCATGCCTGGAATGAGGATGAACGACCGTCAGATGAAACAGGCCATGAAGAAGATGGGCATCAAGCAGAACACCATCGACGGAGTGACAGAGGTCATCATCAGGACGAACGAGAAGGAGATCGTCATCAGGAACGCGGACGTCATCTGCGTCGAGATGGGCGGCTCCAAGAGCTATCAGGTCTCGGGTGTCGAGGAGGAGCGCGCGCTCGGTTCCGCTTCCGAGGGTGAGGCGAAGGTCTCGTTCCCGCAGGAGGACGTCGAGCTCGTCATGTCCCAGACCGGATGCGACGCCGCGAAGGCCGTCGAGGCCCTGGAGGCCACGGACGGACAACCCGCAGAGGCCATCATCAAGATAATGTCGGAGTGATAGCAATGTGTCTAGCAGTTCCCGGAAAGATCGTGAGCATCGACGGCGACATGGGCGATGTCGACTTCGGAGGGGTCACCAGGAAGGCGAACCTGTCCATGGTCGACGCGAACGTCGGCGACTGGGCCGTGGTGCACGCAGGTTTCGCCATCCAGATAATGGACGAGGAGGACGCCCAGGAGACCATCAGGCTCTGGAACGAGGTCCTCGACAGCGGCGTGACCAGCTTCAACTGAGCCCTGCGGCCCCGGGATCGGGGCCGTGGACCCCTTTCATCTCTTCTTCTGTATCTTGCCGTCCTTCTTCTGACGGACGACCGTGGTGCCCTGGTTCGCGGCGACCTGCTTCGCGTAGGCCTCTGCCTCCGCCTTCGTCTTGAACTTCTTCAAGGCCTTCTGTGCGCTGGCCTTCTTCACCTGCCATCCGCCGTCAGGATGGGGCGAGACGAAGTAGGCGCCGTTGGACCTCTTCGGTGCCGCGTCCACGGCTTCGTCGGACGACTGGACCTCTGATTCCTTCTTCTTGAGTAGAGCCATTGTATCCCTCTGGGGGAATCGTCGGCTATGTTCTTATAATTGGGTCGGAACCCGTGCTGGATGGTACTGCGGCGACGGCATCTGATTCCAAGACCGCGGCAACGGCGCAGAGTACAGGGACTTTGCAGAAAGAATTAAATATGCGTCCGATATCCCATGTTTCGGTATGACGGCCATAGCG
>OOCI01000848.1_pt1 | contig 25592 bp, 22 predicted proteins | sample 1671761 | NCBI WGS metagenome assembly OOCI01 (sample SAMN06348190, study PRJEB24527) | human gut metagenome | biome: human gut; feature: ankylosing spondylitis patient; material: feces | host: Homo sapiens | place: China | collected 2015-10
GAAAAAGAACACATATCATTATCATTCAACAAGTCGTGATTATCGCTCATTTTAAAGCTCCTCCTTGTTGTTTTTATACTGCCTGCTTATGAAGATTTTTGTACCTGTCCTTTGCATGCGGCACACTACAGTCATCCATACCCTTTAATACAAAAGTAAGCTTGTATGGGTCAGTACTGCCATCCTCTGCAATCTCTCCGACAATCACCTTCTCCACAATGCTTTCAAATACCAGTCTGTCAAATTCATCCGTCACATCGGCATTCTTAAGCTTTGCTCTAATGATTTTCATATGGCTTGCAATATTCTTTTGGGACATAGCATTCTCGGAAAACAACAGCTTTTCTTCCTCACACTTGTCCAGTTTGTGATTCAATTCACTGTATTTTTCCTCATAAGCCTCTTTAGAAATTTTATCATCCAGATACATGTCGGTCAATTTCTTTCTCTTTTTTTCAAGAGTCGAAATTTCCTTCTCCACCCGCTTTAGCTTCTCAGTGCTGTCATCCTTTGAAATAGCAGCTTCCAATGAGGAAAGCACCGATTCCAGCACATCATCAAAATTCTCAGCCAGTAGCCGAAACATCTCCAGAAATGCATTCTCTATGATAACCTCATCAATTGCCTTGCTGTGCGGACAGTTTTCAATTCCTTTATTGGCTGCTGTCCTGCATTTCCATACAGGCTTTTTATGCTGTGTATCCTGATGATGGGAACGCCTTGTAAGATTCGTTCCACAGAAACCACACTGACACATACTGCTGAATGCGTACTTCCTTGCAAACTTGGTTCTTGCCCCATCGGACACATTCTCATTGGTACGATATCTACTCTCGCGAATCTCCTGTGCCTTGTTCCACATTTCCTCCGAAATAATGGGCTCATGATGGTTCCTTGTATAATATTTATTGGATTCCCCACGATTATCAAGCCGCCTCTTGGAAATCGGATCAACGGTATAAGTCTTACCCATAAGCAGGTCGCCCTTATACTTCTCATTCTTTAGAATGCCCCGGATACCGCTATCCGTCCACTTAACCTCGCCCTTCTTATTCACTTTGCCCAGCCTCGTAAGTTCCTTGGCAATGGTATAAGCACCATATCCCTGCACATACAAATCAAAAATCATACGGACTGTCTCAGCCTCTTTTTCATTGATGGTAATGCTTTTGTCTTCCGGGTGATAATCATATCCGAGACAACCATTGAACCCCATCAGCTCCCCTCTGGACATCTTCATCTGAACGCCCAGGGAAACATTCTGTGACAGAGATTCCACCTCATTCTGCGCCAGTGCTGATAGAAGTGATAACTGCATTTCACTCTCCATGGTGGAAGTGTCTATATTTTCTTTCTCAAATATGACTGTCACTCCCTTTGCCTTCAGCATTCTTGTATAAGAAAGCACATCCACAAGATTTCTTGAAAATCTGGATACCGACTTTGTAATAACAATATCCACCAGACCGTTCATACAGTCATCAATCATGCGCAAAAACTCATCTCTCTTGGTGGTCTTTGTTCCCGTAATGCCCTCGTCCGCATAAATGCCTACAAGCGCCCACTCCTTATTTGCAGAAATTTTGTCCTGATAGTACTCCTTCTGAGACTTAAAACTCTGCAACTGCTCCTCTGCATTTGTACTGACACGCACATATGCCGCCACTCGTTTTCTTGTGATGGTAAATGGCTTTCCCACCAGTCTTCGGTCCCTGATAACAGGGCCTTCAACTTTCTTAATTACTTCTACTTGTCTTTCTTCCATTCAAAAACTCCTTTCAAAAATATGTCTGTATACGTTAAGTAGGCAGCAACAAAATATCTGCTACTGCCTACACTTTAAATCATAATGAAAATGTTAACGAATGTGCGGATTATGCAGTCATAAAACTGATAACACCATATTCGCCCATAATATGAATTCTTGTTCTGTTGTACTCATCTTGCGTAATCAGTCCCTTACGAAAAATCCATCCCAACACCGCAAGCTTCTTACTCAACTCCAGCTCCTTCGTCATAAGCTAACACCCCTCTTTCCTAATAATCTGACTTATCACCTTCTTTCTGCATAAATGCTGTGATAATACACGAATTGCTGATAAGATAAAGTTCTTTTGGCTTCCATTCGTATCCTATGCCGTCAGCGTTACAGCTGACCTTTAGCTCATTGCCTACGGGCTACTCCTGCTCGAGTTCCTTTCCCACCTTTATTTAAGAATGCCTCGGCATTCTTGTGGCGAAACGCACACCGTGTGTAACACGGTAATTTCCTTGTGCGTTTCTGCCATCCGCCGGAGGCTTCTTTATGTGAATAAAGAAGTGTCTTCCCTCGCTTCTCCTGACTTTCCAGTTCTCCTCGCAAGGTCAGTTGGCATAAGATACAGCTCATGAATCCGTTTCCGGATTGTTTATCAAGGTTCAAAATACAAAAAGATTTGGTAGAACATTTGTTCTCTTTGTGTTATAATCTTCTTGTAGCCAAGCCATTTCTCTCATAGCTTCTGGTGGCTACGTTTTCATGGGTTAATGATACGAAATTTTGTCTTGGATTATCATTGACGGAAAGTTGACCGGAAGTTGACGAAAAAGATAGGAAGTGATGAATTGCAAAACCGCATTACATTCTCCAACGTAATCGGAGTGTTATTGGAAAATAAAAAGAAAACTTATGCACAGTACCAGATGATTGAAGACATCTTCTACGACTGCCTGTGCAACATGGAGTTATTTAAAAAAGAGGATTTTGAGAAAAATGTTACCTACAGCAGGTGGTGTACCGGAGAACGCCCGATACCCAAGGAAATATTGTGCTTTTATGACAATTGTGGATTTGACGGCATTCAGGATAATATTCAGGATGATGTAATTCCAAATCTTATCAATGTGCCAGCCACAAGGAAACTGCTTTTAGAATTGGTTATGGACAGTGTGGATGTAATTGGTACAAAAAAGGCGGATGAATTTGCCCGGATAACAGATGATGCCGAGTTTATTACTGCTCTTGTCCGTTACTCCATATTAAATAATCACGACAGCAGACACACCCTGTTATCTCCTGATTTGTCGGATATTCTGCTGAGTAACAAGCTTCCTTCTGTAAACCGCCATTTTCTCGGAAGAAAAGAGGAATTAAAGGTCGTTAGCAAAGCTTTGCAGGAAAACAATCTTGTATTTATCACCGGCACTGCTGGTATGGGTAAAAGTGAACTGGCAAAGACTTATGCTAAGAAGAGTGAAAAGAAATACACCAACATAATTCACTTATTTTACGATGGTGATTTAAAGAAATGTGTTGCTCAGATGGAATTTAGTGATGATACCGTGGACATGAGCGAAGATATGCTCTTTGACAGGCACATGAAACTATTTAAAAAGCTCCACTCTGACAGTCTCATTATTATTGACAACTTCAATGTTCTGCCAAAAGAGGATACTTTCTCTAAAGAATTTATAAAATTGAACTGTAAGATACTGGTTACCAGTAGGTGTAATATTTCACAGTACGAGACGGTAAAGGTTTCTGAAATGGACGCAGATACAGAGCTTATAGAACTGTTTTATAAGCATTGCCCTTCTGCAAAGAGTTCTGAAGATGTAGTAAAGGACATTATCCAGACTGTGGGCTGTCACACCCTTACTGTATGCCTGTCTGCATTATCCCTGATAGCCAGCGGCATGGAACCGGAAGAACTGCTTGCTGAACTGAGAACCTGTGGACTGAATATCGCCTCGGGGGAAGATGTGGAACTGTATAAAGATGATGATTTTACTAACGGACTGATAATCGAACATTTACGAAGGCTCCTACAACTTGGCAAATTGTCCAATCAGCAATTAGATATTCTTCGCAATCTGTCTCTGCTACCGGTTGCCGGCATATTAAAGAATAGCTTCAAGAACTGGATGAGACTTGATAACCTTGCGGATGTAAACCACCTTATCAAGTACGGATTTATCAACGAAGATACAGATAACAAGAAAATCAGCCTGCATCCACTGTTACAGGAAGTAATTTCCATTGAAACCATACCAACCGTGACTGCCTGCCTGACTCTGCTTAATAGCCTCCACCTTATCTGCCTGGCACATGGCTTGGAACTTCGCAGACCGGAAAATATCATTACTTCCCTTATCAGTGTATCAGAGCGCATTATAGTAGATGATGGTGCATATTTCTTACTGTTTTTACAGGATATGTTCCCATATCTGGACAAATACCTTGTATCGGATTACCTGACGAAACTAACTGATAAAATCAGCTACCTTATGGAAAAATACAAGCTGGAGTCTCCATGTGACAGGGCGTTGCTACTGGATTATAAGGCAGAGTGTTTTATGTTGAAAAAGGATTATGGAAATGCAGTTAAGAAGCGTGAAAAGGCAATCAACATCATGGAAAAGCTTCATACTAAAGATGCAGATATGCGAACTGCAAACCTGCTATCCAATCTGTACAACAACCTTTCCAACATTTATCTGCTAATGAAGCGTGGAAATGAAGCAGCCAATGCACTCCGTACAGCCTTTGATATCCGTATGGAATATGCACACTTGGGACTAACCGAATCCCATGATACCTTGCAGCAGATGATGAACCTTATCAATATACTGTTGCTGGCAAAGGATATGGACAATGCCAAGATTGTATTGGAACAGTATGAATCATTAGTGCAGGAGCATCTGTTAGATACCTCTCTTGATTATGGAATCTGCAAGCTGAGCAAAGGCATCATTAATATGATGGAAGGAACGCCGGAATCGGCTGAGGTTAACCTACTTGCGGCAGAAAGCATTATTGGTAATGCTGTTGGTACGGATAATGACTATATGAAAACTACTTATAGATATTTGAATAATCTGTATGCACGGTGGAAGAAGCCGGAAAAGGCGATTGAATATAGGGATAAGTTTCTTGGAGTGAAACAATCGGTTTTAAAACAATTAGAATAATATTAGTTTGTGACGCATAAACTACTACCACCACTAAAAATCCATTTGACAGTTTTTGCTTTCAATGGTATATTATCTTTAGTGGTTGCGCTGCGGAAACTTGCGATGCCCGCAGCCGGTGGAGTTCCATGCGTGGGCTCCACTTTTTTTATGCCCCAAAACAAAGGAGGATTCAGAGATGGCTAACAAAACATTTCTCACATATGATGAGCAAATTGAAAAACTGGAAAAAGAAAAACAGCTTGTTATTTCTGATCCTGAATTTGCCAAAATAACATTACAAAAACTTAGCTATTTTTCATTAATTGGCGGATATAAAGATTTATTTAAGCATAAGCCATCAGGGAATTACCTACATGGTGTCACCTTTGAAGAAATTACCGCCTTTTATTACTTTGATGAAGAATTGAGAACGCTCTTTCTTAAATACATATTACATGTGGAAAGACAGCTAAAATCCATGTTGTCATATTACTTCTGTAAAAAATATGGTGAACAGCAAACAGCATATTTAACCGCTGGAAATTATAACTATACACGCAAAAATTCCAGCAAAATAAATCGCCTGATTACAACCTTAAGCAAAACTATAGCCTTGCCTAGCAACTATAGTTATATCACGCACCATGCAAGGGTATATGGTAATGTACCTTTGTGGGTAGCAACCAATGCGCTTACATTTGGACAGATTTCAAAAATGTATCAATATTCAACTTCTGATATCCGCACTAAGGTCAGTCTTAATTTCGCCAACATGTCAGAGGTTCAGTTACATCAGCTCATTCGTATTCTTGCAAGCTGTAGAAATGTATGTGCCCATAATGAAAGGCTTTATTCCTTCCAGGTAAATGAAGCAATTCCTGATATGGTTTTACATAGTAAATTGCAGTTACCACAGAAAAATGGTCAATATACTATCGGCAAGAAAGACTTGTTTGCAGTAGTAATAGCTCTACGTTATCTCATAGATAATCAAGAATTTAAGCTGTTTAAAACAGACCTCAAGCGATTGATTAATTCTGTTCTCAAAAACTGCCCTCATATCAGTCAGGAATTGCTATTTTCGAAAATGGGGTTCCCTGCGAACTGGGAGAAAATTGTGCGTTATAAAAAGTAGTTGATTTCTTGCCATTTACAATTTATAGTATATGTGGTTGTGCTGTGTTGCTTGCGAGGCGCATGGCCGGTGGAGCTTCATGCGTGAACTCCACTTTATCATAGAAATTAAGCAAAAAATGAGGTTTGCCCAAGATTGTGGGGCAAACCTCATTTGATTCTTTCATCCCAATTAGGGTTATAGCAGCTCCCGATTACACTATTCATTCGAGTCTAATACATATTTATGTATCATCATCATTACACCGACAACCATATCAATTACACTTAAAATTTCATATACCGCTTCTTCATTGAAAATTTTCTCACTAAACTCTTTAACATATTCCCAAAAGTCTTTTAATGCATTAGCCGCCTCTTGTAAATCTCCCGAAACCCTTCCTACAACATATTCTATCAAATCCTCACTCTCTACAATTTCATGAAGTAGAATTAAAAGGTCTCGATAAAATGAATCTTTAAAAGACTCTATGCCATCTACACATTTTTCACATATATCAACTGAAATCACTTGCTTATATCGTTGTAAATATGTTTTTAATGTACTGACTTTTGCAATAGTACTGCACCAATTTTCATTTGCCATACTATTCTTAAATATTGTATCCTTGAATTCTTCTTCAAGCTCACATGGAATCATAGGTTTGGAAATTAAAGATTTTTCAGTATCCAAAATTTTATATAAAGGGACTTCAAATCCTATCATATTAACTGCATTGAATAAAACAGGAATATATACTATGGGTTTTTCTTTCATTTCCATGTGCCATCTATTACTTGAAAATTCAATAGCTTCTTTATATATCTCTCTTAGTCTCAGAACAAATTGAGCATATGCTTCTTCTAGAGAATCCTCTTCTGTCATTTCGCATTTGGATAAAACATATATTTTTTCCTTTGTTTCATATACTGTACCATCAATGAAAGTTGCAATTTTTTCTTTAATATCATCCGGATACAATACTCCCTTTCGAAAAGTTTGTTTTGCATTGTATGCTATTGCTTGCCCCCTTGGAACACTATCCAATACAATTCGCCAGACATTAACCATAGTCAACAAATTTTCCGCCTCTTGCTGACAAAAATTCTTATCAAGTGTACTATATGGCAAAAAAAGTGCATTGTATTCTTGTTGTAACTTAGAAATATCTCTTGCAGCACAAAACAAATTATACATTGCTAATCGTGGATTTTTTATATCATCCATACTCTTTTTGTTTAATCTAACCAACAGCCATTCTGCAAACTGATTATAGAAATTATCAAGCGATGTATATACATTTCCAAAAACTTTTCTGAATTTCTTATATTTTTCTACTGAAAGCAATTGCTGCACAGGATAGTCATCATCCGCTATATGCTGAGCAGTTCCTTCCGAGTATAAACAATAGGGATCCATTATTGTTTTGGGTAACATATTTTCATAAAAGATATGCTCACGAAAAATCATCATCTGCGATTCAACATGAGTCCATCGATCCTTTGTATAACGTCCCTTCTTGTATATATCATCAACTAATTTCATTGTATTTATAAGCAATGTATTTACACTACTTCGTACCAAATCTATTTCTTTCACATATTCCATCCACGAAGCTGGTCTTAGTCCATATTCTATCCTGATTTTTACCCATCCATTTACTTCTGAAGTCCATCGACTGTGCCTGTTACTTTTATGCATATGTAATTTATAATCCATAGCTTGTATCCCGACATCTGCAAGAAGATTAACTCCCAGCAACTCGATATCAATATATTCTTTATTCGGATATAGTTGCTGCAAAATATTCAGCATTTTTATTCTCCAATATTGATTTATGTTCTTTTCATCTTTCGGTGTAGCCTTCTCATTTAATATTGGAGGTACAAATTTACAACGCACTTCCTCATCCGTCTCAACATAAGAAACTATTTGATGCTCTCTTATTAAGCGTTGTACGAATTGCTCTATAGCAATATTACAAACTTCCAATAATGTTGATTGTTCATTCAAGCCTCTTATTGTATCAGCGCATGCCTGTATATCACCAAAGCATATAATGTTAGATATATCCTCTTTATTCATCTGTAACTCAACACTATAATTACGTTTTGCCATCCAAAATAACGAATACCCAAACATTGTTTTTTCATCATCTGACTTAGGCATAACTATTGGATGTTTACTTCCTCTAAAAAAGCAATCCAGCAATTTGTATTCAAGAGATAACGAGGATAATGTTTCTCTTACTTCATGAATTGTAGCTATAATGCTTTCTTTGTTCCCAGGCATATGCTCTAGCATTCTTTCTGCAATTATTTCATTTGATCTATCTATTCCTGTAGGATCCAATGGTATAAAACACAACCACCCCTTTCCTTTTTCTTCATTAAGTTTCCGAAAACAATGAATATTACTTTCAACATATTGTTTTACTTCTAGCCACAAAATTGCTTTAATTACTTTTCCAAATGCAATCCAATCTTTATAGTCATTTTTTGCAATCATTTGAATGTCATCCAATGAATACTCGTAATTTGTAAAATATTCCATTAAGATAATGCTCACATATTTTGATTCAACACAATTAAGAGCTTTCATAAGCGCTTCCTTTATGTTTATAACAGTCTTTGTCCGTAAAACATTGTAGATTATGTTTGCTCGTACTGGATGTAAAGCCTCCAATCTATTTCCATCAGTAGTAATTCTAAGTAAATACTCATCTGAAAACCTTTTAACTGCGGCATTCATACTATCGCACTTCAAAACACCCTTGACAGCATTAAAGTCTACCGAACACCCCAAGCTACCTGTAAAACATACTAGATGCAAAAGTTCTAACCATGAATCCGAAATTCTTTCCAACATCATTGCATCTATTTGCTGTTCAATACGTTGAGTTAATGTCTGGTTGTTTGTAAGCAAATATACAAATTCAATCAATGGACCCTTTCCGCCATACACATTCCACGCATCTTCAAAAGTTCTAAATGTTGCATGTGGTTGATTCTCTGTGTAAAAATCATATATCCAATGCGCTTCACCTTCTGTTAATTCTAATTCGATCACATTATACTGAACTGCTTTTCCGTTAAACGATGTAATATTATAATCTTCATCTCGAATCGAAATCAAAATAGGAATTTTAATTCCCCTCATTTGTAATTCTTGAAGCAAATATGCCCATCTGTTTTCCCCCGGTTGAACATCAATATAAATAATAAAATCATCCAAGTACTTTGAAAGTGCTATTAATGCTGAAGCAAGATTTTGAGCTTGTCCCTCAGATATAATGAAACGAATACAAAACACAAATTCTTCCGGATACATCTCTAATAGATATCTATAACATAATGCTGATTTTCCTTGTCCCGAAACACCTTTAACAATAGTTGCTTCATAGTTAAGCACCGAATTTTTAATCTCTTCGATCCACGTAGTTCTTAAAAAATCAAGATTAGACCTGATATGCATAGGATGCACTGAAACACCTTGCAAAAACTCATCTTTTAATTCGATATAATCCTTGTCCATTGTTAACTCACTTAAACGAATTAAAGACTTATCATACTCTTTAAAATAACCATCAATACCTGCTATGCTTGTACCTATTTTATGTATTTCTTCTTCCCAACTCTTTAAACAAGTATATCCTTTTTCCTTTGAAAGTTTGGAAATATATTGAACTAGCAACGACTGTGCCAGATAAGGAGCCGCCATAATAGGCATATAACTCTTTATCTGCTGATGAATTCCATCAGTTAATTGTTTTTCTTCTACTTTTTCAAATTTTAATGAATTTAATAACCATTCTGCTTCGTCATCTAATAAACCATGATTATCAACAAGTTTTTCTCTTATGTTCTCCTTTGTTTTTTCGACACCCTTTTCTAAGTCCTGTAATTCAACTCCTAAGTCTCCAAAATATACAACTTTTATAGTTTTGAAATTGGAATATTTAGAATGCAGACTACACATTCGCTTGAAAAAACCTTCACCGCCTTTTGATGTTTTTGTTGAAGATAAATGAGAAATTGTAAGAGCAGCTGTAATATTTTTTACTTGAACAGCTTCTATAACTTCCCCGTTATACTTAACTACTAAATCTTCAATATCTTCCGGATAATACTCGTAACCTTGAATATCTGTAACAAGTCTATATGCTATATAGAGCGTCTGTGACGAAAATCCTTTCCATGCTGCCTGAGCTCCTATATCAGATTTTATAAAAACATCTTTATCCATTCACAATCACCTTTCCTTACATTTAATCCATTTTATACATCTGCAATCACCTATCCCACTCTTGAAACCTATGACACTCAAGAATCTGATTTGGCGGAATCTCAACACCATTTTTACACAAAATTTCCTTTGTATCCGGTCCTATACAGATACACATATACGCATCATACAAATAACTCTTTACCATCTCTGATTCTGTATCAGAATTCCAACCATTATAAATAGTATCACTTACAGGAACCTTAAAAACTATGGCATATGATTCTTTAGATGCTTTCCACTCATCTGATAATCTTGTACCAAGCAGTGTATCGACATCACTTAATATCTCTGGTCTACAATGAACCCATCCACCATATACATCTTTTTCACTTATTGATAAAAAACCACATACCGTAAAATCATAGTAGAATTTTCTCCCTACAGACCATGCAGCATGTGCTTCAATGTCACAATGCGGTGGACATTTCCCATAAGATATGTCATAAACTCTTTTTTTGTATGTTAAGCGACAGGCTTCAATATCTATATTTATTTCATAATTTTCCAAAAATTGTCTCAATTCACTATTTGCAAATTCATATGCCTTTACCAAGTCAACAATTCCATGTTGACGTATCTGCCTACATTTTTCACTACTTGTGGTAATATGGGTTACAACCATCTCTAAATCATTTAAATCTGGATAATGACCTCCATGTTTAGTAATAATATTTCTCACATCATCATCAGCATATGTATAATCTATTCTGCCATAATTCTTATATTGTTCTGCCAACCAAATTGTCCTATTTACACCTGTTAATGTTTCAAGTGTGGTAGCTGCCTTCTCACTTGTTCTAATGTCGTACAGCATCTTCTACCTCCCAGAAAATTTATGTTCACTGTTAATATCAATTTTATCATAGATTTTTTCTATCATATACAAAAAATCTCAACATATTATTGCTATAAAACAAAAAACACCCCACTAACCATCACAGTTAGCAGGGTATTCATAGAACGCATAATCTCCAATTTACACCATAGTAAACTGAGTGACTTTCCACAATTTATACTTTTTTCTTTTTTGGTTTTCTCTCCGGTAACTCCTGATACATCTCTTCCACCATTGCCTGCAACGAAACTCTATCATCCAAAATGGTTACTGGTAACATAGGTTTTGCACCTTCATATGGTGGTTCCGGCTCACTGTCCGGCATATATTTCTTACTTGCCTCTGTAATCTTTACAAGAAAACCCTTACCGTAAATCCCGCCAAATATCCGTTCTTTATAATAAAAAATGTATCCACCCATCATAGGAATGTTTCGTATATCTCCCAAATCAGATAGTTGGTCCATTATGTAATCTGCAAGTTCTTTATTCTTTGACATAAATACCTATTCCTTTTTCAACGCTTGTACTCTCATTGCTACATTTTCATTAAATTCTTCATCTGAAAACTTTGGGTCTCTGGTATTAAACCATATCTTACACGGAACATCTCCACATTCTCCACAGTTTTGCATACATTTACTGTTTCTAACACAGTCATAAATCGGACAAGCTTTTCCTTCCGGTGCATGAAACACTTTTCCCGCACACGAATTACAACCATTACACATTTTTCCAAAGCAATAACACGCACTACAATCCGTACCGCAGACACTTATTAACTCTTTTTGATGCTCTTCATACCAACCTCTGACCACCTCAATCGGATGTTGAACTAATTGGGCTGTTTCCTCTATGGTTTTACCTTCTTTAAACTGCTTACAGGCAACAGAATACATACTCTCCGAAACCTCTATCAAATGTCCATCCGGGTCAAAAATATGAATTCCTCTTTGAAGCCAGGAAAAAGTTTTCGGCTCATGAAGTCTTTCCACCTGCGGATAAGAATTTAACAACTGCATAAATGCATCAAAATCTTCTGTCTCAAAATACAACTCCATGGTATTGGAACGAAATTTCATTGTACTGGCATCAAATCCGGCTATATGCTCCAATCCCTGTTGCAATGCTAATCCACAAGTCAAAGTTTTATTCTTACCTAAATCCACAAGTACTTCCTGCTGAAATAAACCCTTATAAAACTGCAAAGATTTTTCCATATCTCGTACTGCTATTACGGTGGTACAGTATTTCATAGTTTTTCATCCTCTCCTGCCTGTCAAAATTTGAAACTATTATACTAAATTCAAACGAAAACATCTTGTATATTTCCGACATCCTTAAAAGCCATTATTTTTGCATTATGTATATCCATAGAATGGTATCTCTTGAATTCCCGTAATAAGTGTGATTGGTCTGTATATCCAAATTTGTAAACCGCACTTAACACATCAAAATCCGGCTCACACAAAATATCTCTCCATAGGAATTGATATCTTATCAAATTGCTTAATTTTTTAGGCGTAATGCCAACATACTCATGAAACAATCGCTCCAACTGTCTGGTACTCACAAAGGATTCCTTTGCTAATTTTGCTATATCTAAAGAACCTTTATTTATCAAAATGTTCTGTATTGTATCGTTAACAACCGTATTTTCTCTCACATCAGATAATCTTTTAAGCAATACTTGTTCGGTAAATGAAATCTTTTCCTGTAAGGTTTTTAGTTCCAACAGTTTGGGGCGAATAATCTTGTCCAACCATTCAAACCTTGAATCCACATCAAAGTATCCATTCATGGTGGATTGCAATGAATCATCGCAAAACGCATATGCACTCCACGCATAAAGTCGAATAGCATAGGTTGATACCATATGACCTATGGTTCCGTTGCCATGTGCATGGAAACTGCAATCATTTACCCCACAGAGTCCTCCGGTTACGGTATTATCGGTATAATCTATATGATAAATAATATCCACACAAGTATCCGGAATTACTAATTCCGGTGCATCATTATTTTCGATTTGTATAAGTGGTTTTTCTGTTCCCCAATAACATCGGATGTAGGATTGCAATTCTTTAGAAGGGGAAATTTCTGTATAAAAGCTATTTCTTTTGAATGGAGTTGCCGTCAAAGGGCGATAAATTATTGAATTGTTCATATCCCACAACTCCTTTCGCATAAATTACTCTTTTCTTCTAATCGGATGCCTAATTACTGTCTTCCACTTCTCCGGTGCAACCTTTCTTGCATCAGACATATATATTTCATGATGTAACCGATTTTCATTTATGTCATTTTCATATCCACTCTTTTCCAGAAACGCATCCATAATCGCTACAGTCTCCGGTTCATTATCAAAAGGTCCTATATGCATGATTTGAACACATAGACCTTCATCAATTGTTAGAAATTCTGCTTTGGTGCAATCAACCTTTTTCTTTCTTGTTGCAGTTTCTACCGCCCACTCGAAATCCTTCTTTGTAATAAAATCAGGTAATCTAATAACAGAAATCCAATTAAATGAATCCTTATTCCCGTAGTCTGCGCCTCTTACATTTTCTTGCCACCAGAAACCTTCCAAGGGTGGGACTACATATTCAAAAAATCCTTCTATCTCATAATTTGTTTTATAACTCATTTTTAATGTATATGCAATCGCATACAACACTCCTATTGCCTGCTGGTATTCGCCATCCCGAGTGTTCGGATTACCTTTCCCTCTGACAGCAATATAATTAGCCGTCGGAACATTGACTATTTCAGGTTTATTCTTAGGCATATAAAATTCTTTGTATTCTTTCTTGAAATCAAAAGCCATTCCTTACACCTCCCGAAAATAGTAGGAATTGTACTTCGTTCCATCATGTCCTATTACCGATTCTTCGGATAAACAAAATCCTTTATGTTCTAAAGCTTTTATACGTTCTTTTGCAATCGAAATCGCCTTGGTTGCAATCATCTCACAAGCAAACATATCTCTCGTTTCTGGAATAATAAGCCCAAGAATATCCTCTATAATATCTTGTTTTTCATAATCACTTCTTAAATCCAGTCTAAGCAATCCGCAGTTATTGAAGTAATCCTTTGCCTTTCGGTTAAACAATTCTATTGTACCAATTGCACAGTTATCATTTTTGTCAATAATAGCCCACCGTACATAATATCTGTTTTGATATTCTCTCTTCCAAAACGCAATGGTATCCTTCATTTCTTCCATTGTAGTATAGTAAAAACCATTCACACAATTATCACTGTTAAAAAGCGGTACCGCATTCTTATCGGAATATACCTTAAGCAAATGCTCTGCATCTCCATCCTCAATTTCTCTCAGCAGAAACTTTTCATTTTCCATAACAGGAATTTGTTCATATACATCAATACTCATCTTCTTATTAACCTCCATATCGTAATTTGTTAAACATTAAATAACTTCATATACATTATCTCTCACAAATTACGACACCTATATGTCATAGTTTATTGTATAAAAAAAGAATATCTTTTGCACTATTAATAATCCGTTCTTTTATATGCTCCGGTTCGATAATCTCGACTTCTTTTCCCTGTGACAAAACAACACCTATCCACCATTGCTCATTCTCTACAATATGAATCTCCATAATAGCACTACCGTCATCACAGTTTTTTATTAGCTGTCCGTTTAAATATTCCTTTATTCTGTGTATCGCATTTCCACAGCATCGCATCCGAACTCTTATGGATATATTCTTTCCCTGATAGGAATTATCACAATCATTTAAAATATCCTGTGCCGACTTGTGCTCCTTGGAAAATTCATCTTCCATTATACAAACATCTTCCATCCGAACCAGCTTATAGGTTCTATAATCCTGTTTCGCCGTATTATAAGCCAACATATACCAAGCGTACCATTTGTAAATAACCGCTATCGGTTCTACACAATGCTGTCTTGTTTCTCCGCCATTATTTGTATATGTAAATCTAACCACTTGCTTATTCTTAACTGCAGACTGTAAAGTTTGAAGCAATTTCTCATCGCCTTCTCTTAATACAGAAAAATCCAAAATCATACCTATATTACTGTTCTTGGATATGGCTGTTATTTTCTCATAAATATCATCAGCCACCGGATTATTAGTAACCGTTTTTAATCCATTTATAGCAGTTGCAATATAGGCATATTCATCTTTCGATGCAAGTTGGTTATTCATTTTGAAATCACTTAAAATTTCATATCCACCATTTGTACCGGTAAGAGCACAAATCGGAATACCCGCCTGACACAAAGTATCGATATCCCTCTGAATCGTCCGTACAGATACTTCAAAATGCTTTGCCAACTCCGAGGCGGAAGACTTTCCATGATTTAGCAGATATAAAGTAAGTGCGTATAATCTGTCTGTTTTCATTACTACTTTTTCCTATCATATATTTTTCAAGAAATAAGCTACAATGCCAAGAAATTTCTTAGATAGTCCTATGTAGCCAGCTTTATGTTTTCTGAAATAATTAATAACTGAAATGACAAAATATGATATCACCTGAATAGGTAAACTTATAACATAAAACAAAATCAATATAAGTCCCCCAGATACAATCAATTTCAGAAAGAGCATTAATGTATTTGTCTCGTCATTATAATTCATTAAACTCGCGTATGTATTTCCTATTATTGCAAAATCCAGAGGAAGTTCTTGCACTTTCATCCCAGTAATAGTAAAACAGAATCCCAACACGGTGATAATGAAACCTAATGGTAAAAAAGATAATTTAAGAAATTCAATATTGTTGTCCAATATTTTTTCATAATATTGTTCATTTCTTCCACATTTTCTAGCCATTCCGACAAAGTAAAACAATAGATATAAAGCCGATGCTACAATAATACCCATACCATTCTCATTCGGCAATACTAATGCCAACAACGAAATTGCCGTATACGAAAAACAATATGTAAATAATGGTGTTTCATATCGCAAATATAATTCTTTTGGTTGTATTTTTCTCCACAGTTTTACAACTATCGGAATATTCTTGATTTTCGGATATTTTCCACTTATAAAGTGCCCCAGACTTATAAATGAATTGCCAAATATACTATCGTAAACATATCCCGCTATGTATACTACTGAAATTAACATAACGAATAATAAACCAATTAAAAATATCATTATCACTGTTAATGACAACAATTTAATTAATAATTCAAGTAATACATCCATACCTTTTCCTCTGTATCAAAATCATGTTTAATCACTCTTTTTATCAATGAGCTTCTTCTATATCACAAATCTATTTAATCTCCAATAGTTCCTTGGAGTCCGTTTCCCGTCCCGCCAATTCTTCCATTAACAAATTGTCGTTCTGTTATTCTCTCTATTTCAAACGCCACAACACCATACTGCATCTGTTGTTCTTTTGAATAATATTCCTCCATATCTGCTGGATTAGCAGTTGTAAGATTTTCCTCTGTATAACCACATTTTAGCAATGGTAACGCTTGATATAATTCAGTAAAATTCTTAAATATATGTATGCTTTTAACACTTACTACAAGCGGTTCGTCAGTCTTAGTATTGACAAATACTATCTTATCACCTATTTTAATACATTGACGTTTTTCATCATATAATCTAAGTTCATATGTCTTTTCTCCACATAAAATCATACGAAAAGGATTGGGACGTAATTTCATCGTGTGTTTCATATTTATAATCCGCCTTTCTGCGAAAGGCACCAATGCGCCATGAAACGTCTTGGCAAACTTTCGCTTTTCTAATCTATCTTCCTTCTGATATTATTCCTCTATAAGACTGACACACTACAGAACACGTGGAGGTGAGTGGCGGGGCTGTATAGCGGCGACCTCGCATTTTTATTTGTTGTCGGTCATCCGTTAAGGCATCAATGATTGGCGCATAACGTAGCCCGCAAACTTATCTCTTCCAAAGTCGACTCGATTTTGCCGGATGACCAGTCACTGTCAGTTTTAAACTTACAATCATCAGGAGGTACTTTTATTGTCGTTTAAAATTCTCAAAAATAACTGCTGTGGCCTTGATGTCCACAAAACCTAGATTTATGCCTGTATCGGCATAACAGATTCCCTGAAACGTACCGAGTATAAAGAAGCCCGCTTCTCTTACTTTACCAAAGGTCTGCAGGAGCTGTGTGACTGGCTTTCTAAATACAACTGTACGGATGTCTGCATGGAATCTACCGGTAAGTACTGGATCCCTGTTTTTAATATTCTGGAGAAGAATAACATCTGGGTTACTCTTTCCCACCCCAAATATACCAAACCCCAAAAAGGCAACAAGACTGATCGCAAGGATGCCAAGTGGATCTGTGATTTATACATGTGTGGAATGGTTAAACCTTCCTTTATCCCTCCTGTGGATATCCGCGAATTAAGAGATTTAGTAAGATACCGCTTCAAACTTACCTGCATGATTACTGGTGAGAAGAATCGTGCTCATAACTGTCTTACTGTTTCTAATTTAAAACTGGATGATGTCTTTTCTGATATATTTGGTAAATCTTCTCGTTCTATTACAGAACAGATTTTACAACACCCAGGGGAAACCTTTGATGTGTCACCTTTTGTGGATCGCAGATGTAAAACTCCTATCGAAGAAATACAAGCTGCTGTTGATGGTGCCATATCCAACGAACAAGCTGTAAAGCTTAGACAATGTTTAAATCACATCGATGAATTAGAAATGCACAAAGCAGAAATAGAACGGGAAATCTTTCGTCTCAGTGATAAGTATGAAAGCGTTCTCAATCTTATACGAACCGTACCTGGATTCGATAAAAACCCATTGACTGCTATTCAGGTGCTTTCTGAAATCGGAGGTGATATGTCTGTCTTCCCCACAGCTAAAAACCTCGTATCATGGGCTGGATGCTGTCCCCGTAATGATCAAAGCAATCATAAAATCAAATCCACTAGGATTTCCCGTGCTGGTTCCTATTTTAAACCAGTTTTGGTGCAAGTTGCAAATGCTTTAATCAAATCCAAGAAACATCCTGAATTTACAACCCGTTATCGACGTATAAAAGCTCACCGTGGTCACAAGAAAGCAATCATTGCCATCTGTCGTATGATCCTGACCGCTATCTGGCACATACTCTCAGATTTAAAGCCATATACATCTGAAGACTTTCTTGAATCGCGACCTGTGAATAAATCAAAAATATTGACTACTTCGCAGGCACTTAATCTGCTGAAGCAGCGAGGTTACATTATCAAAGATGATGTTGTTCCTGTTACCTGATTAGGTGTTGTGTATATATTCAATTTTTAAAACCGGCTGCTTAGGTGGTTTATTTGCTATACCCTTTATTTCTTGGCTGTCTTCTACTTATTTGTTTCAAACTTTACCTCTGTTTATATTCAAAATACTTGCCCATGCCACGATTAAGGTCAAAACCAAATTTCTTATAAAACCCTTCTTTTCCTTCCGCTGCCGTAAGACCTACACTAACAAATGTTCCCGGTTGAATCTCTCGTTGAATATGGTTCAAAAGCGCATTTACAATGTCTGTACCAATTCCTTTTCCCTGATATTCCGGCATGACAATAATCTCCTGAAGATACCAATACATCACTCCATCACCCACAAGTCTACCCATGCCTATAACTTCCTCATTATGTATTGCAACAATATCAAACAAATCATTCTGCAAAGCCCTTTCCACCTGATCTATTGGCCTATCCCTAAATCCGGTGGCAACCTTCAATCGTATAAAATCCTCTGCTTTTAATTGATTTTCACATAAGCGGTATTCGATTTTCTCCATACCTTCCCTCACTGTTATAAAATTGCCATCTTTCCATCTCAAAAAAATATTTCTTTTTGTTAAATCATCTGAAAATGCTTCATTGCATCCTCAATTGCTTTCGCTTTCTCTTCTGTACATCCCGGTTGCCTACTGTTCTCAGACTTTGCTTCGTTATAATTCTCTCGCTCGTTAATCCCATGCTTTTGCTTTACCTTGGCAATATTGAGATTCGTCACGTGAAATCCGTACTTTTCCTGCACCCAATCACGTATCTCAGCATAAGTTGCCTTTGTCTCTGCACTTGTAGCATCAATCTCATCAAGATTGATCTCTATCTCGATATGATCATCAGCTTTTTGTTGGGACAGAAGAACAACCGTCTCCACATGCACCGTCATCGGAAATAAATCAACTCCTACTGCCCTTTTCATCTCGTATCCTTTCTTTGTCAGGTATTTAAGATCTCTCGCAAGGGTTTCGGGATTGCAGGAAACATAGACTACACGGTCAGGCTGCAGCTTCACAAGTGAAGACAGGAACTTCTCATCACTGCCGCTTCGTGGCGGATCCATGAACACAACATCAACCTTTTCTTGTTTGTCTGCAAGCTCTACCATGAACTCACCGGCATCCCGATTATAAAAGCGGATGTTGTGAATATCATTCTGCTTGGCATTGATAATTGCATCTTTTACGGCATCTTTATTTAATTCCACTCCAATGACGGACTGCGCCTGTCTGGCTGCTACCATACCGATTGTGCCGGTTCCACAGTAAGCATCCAATACCTTTTCTTTCCCAGTCAGACCTGCATATTCCATTGCTTTTCGGTATAACTTTTCCGTCTGTTCCGGATTTACCTGATAAAATGACTTGGGTGAAATTTTAAAAGTAAGCCCACACAGGCGATCCTGAATATAGCCTGGACCATATATTACCTGTTCTTTTTCTCCAAGAACCATGCTTGTCTTCCTGTCATTTACATTTACAACGACTGTTGAAATCTCCCGATGCTCTTTACGAAGTGCTTTAACAAAGTTATTCTTGGAAGGCAGAATGGGCGATCCTAATACCAGAATTACCATGATCTGTCCTGTTGCATGTCCTACACGAATCAGCACATGACGCAGCAGTCCATAACCGGTATCTTCATCATAGGTTTTAATCCGAAAAGAAGGCAGCAGCATCTTAATGGTCTGGATAATTGCACTGGCTTTTTCGTTTTCGATCAGGCAGCCTTCTGTAGAAACCACCTGATGCGTATTTTCCTGATAAGCACCTGCCAGGATATTTCCCTTACGGTCACGATCAAATACCGCATGCACCTTATGACGGTAATGATAGGGATTTTCCATTCCAATGATTCCCTCAACCTTGCCAAAGGGACGTAATAACTGCTCTAAGTCCTGCTGTTTCTTCTTAAGCTGTTTATCGTAATCCACAGAAAGATAATTGCAGGCTCCGCATTTCTTTTCAACCGGACACATGAGAGAGGCACTTGGTTGTTGCATCGGTGACTGATGTTGAATTTGATTTCTGACTTGCAATTTTTTCTTTTCTAGAATTTCTTTTTTCTCTTGCACTTCATTCTTATCTAAATGCGTGCGGTTATCTTTTCCATTCACTGCTTCTTTCTTATATATTTCCTGCCTGTTACCTGTTTTTTGTTTCTTACCTGTCTTATATTTCTGATCTGCTTCCTGACTCTTATCTGCCTTATATCTCTTATCTGTTTCCTGACTCTTATCTGCCTTATATCTCTTATCTGTTTCCTGACTCTTACCTGTCTTATATTTTTTATCTGTCTCTTGACTTTTACCTGACTTTTGTTTCTTATCTGTTTCTTGCTTCCTATCTGTCTTTTGTTTCTTATCTGTTTCTTGCTTCCTATCTGTCTTTTGTTTCCTATCTGTCGCTTGCTTCTTATCTTTCTTCTGCTTGTTATTTTGATGTTTCCTATGTTCCATACTCATGACCGTTTTCTCATACCCTCCTTCTTTATTTGTGGAAATTCATTCAATTATATTTTTGTGGGTATAGAAAACTTTTTCATCACCTTATCCTCATGATTTTTATTGTGAGGGTATCGTAAACTCTTTTTCTATTTTATACCCACGCCTACCAACTGCTCTGGATATTTGGTTTCATTTTTCTTTCTCATACCCACACCTATCAGTTTCTTTGGGTATTTCACTTCATTTTTCTCTCTGATACCCTTCTCAAGAAAATTCACTGGGTATTCTCTAGCATTATTTCATCCCATACCCACATTTCTTTTATTATACGGGTATTATAATCAACTTTTCCGCTCTATACCCACATCTATCAAGTTCTCTAGATATTTTATTCCATTTTCTTTTTCTATACCCCGACTCAATCCCAAGGAATCTCCAATATAACTTCTGCACAAAGAAAACGGGTGCCCATTGAGCACCCGGTAACTTATCTTTCATTCTCTTTCTTTTTGCGGATTTTCACGGAGTCAATTCCATTGACAAGCTCGGTTGCCTTTTCAATGTCGGCTTCATTAATTCGAATTGTAAAAATATTCTTTCCTTTTTCATTCTTTCCAAATATGCGGGAGAATAAGGAACGATCCTGCCATTCAATAAAGTAAGAAATCCGATTCCTTAAAAATAATTTTTCAAGCTGTTCCTTTGCTTCCATGCTATAGGCTCTGCAGAAATCCACCTCTCTGCTGACCATTCTTCCTGTTCCATTCTGTGTTGCCATCAAACCTCTCCCTCACTTATTGTAAACTTATGTTAACTATTATATTCCTGTCGCTTTCATTTTTCAATCATAAAATGTAACAGTTCAGCCATGCAGAAATGATTGTGTAAGATGACCGTGGGAGCTTGCTCACTAAGGGCAGCTTACACAATCATTTCTATAGGGCGGACGCCCGACATGAAATAAGTTGCCGGAAAGTACGTATATTTGTTAGCCAATCTGTACAATCCGGCAGCTTATGAATAGGCATGGCTGAACTGTTACGAGATAATTAAAAGTTATGAATTGACAGAAATGGGAGGTCTCAGATGAAAATATCTGTATTTTATGATCATATCCGGGAAGCTGCAGAGCAAAGTGGAAAATCCATGGATGAAGTTTTTCAGAAAGCAGCTTCTTTTGGAATTAAAGGAATTGAAATTGAAGATAAAGTATTAATGGAAGAAGAAGAGAAGATCTTTAAGCTGCTTCAGGATCATGATATGGAAGTCAGCTGCATTTATGGATTTTTTGATTATTCTCATGGAAATGATCTGCAGAGAGGATTTGATCTGATTGATTTTGCAGATGATCATTCCATTAAAAAAATTATGATCATTCCCGGATTTTTAACAGATAGGGAATGGAAGATTGCTTTTTTAAGAAACCGCTGCGTAAAAAAGATGATCACCGGTTTGAATATTTTGTCAAAGTATGCAAAGGACAATGGAATCCAGATGGTTTTAGAGGATTTTGATGATGCGCCGGCATATTATAAGGATGCTGCGGGACTGAAATTTTTCCTTGCTCATGTGGATGGACTCAAATGTGCATTTGATACCGGTAACTTTTTATATAGTGAAGAGGATTCTTTTGAAGTATTGCCAGAGTTTTTAGGGCAGATCGGACATGTACATTGTAAAGACCGGACCTTTGAAGTGAAAAAGGGTGAAACACCCAAAGCTACTGTTAAAGGAAGAGAGATGTATTCCTCTCCGGTAGGAAGCGGATGTATTCAGATGAAAGAAATAGTTGAAAAAATCTTAGCTTCCGGATACGACGATTATTTTGCAATCGAGCATTTCGGGTCCTGTCAGCAGCTACAGGATATTGAAATATCTGCTGCATGGTTGAATCAGTTTAAAACAGGAGGCTGCATTGATGATTAAGGTAACAGTATGGAATGAGTACCTGGAAGAACTTAAATATGAGCATGTTGCAAAGGTTTATCCGAATGGAATTCATGAATGTATTCGTGAGTTTCTGGAAAAGGATCCGGAGATTCAGGTTCGTTGTGTAACCTTACGGATGGAGAATCAGGGATTGTCAGAAGAAATTCTGAATGATACGGACGTATTGATCTGGTGGGGACATCAGGCACATGATGAAGTAACCGAAGAAAATGTCCAGAGAGTAAAACAGCATGTTTTAGATGGAATGGGATTGATTGCATTACATTCTGCTCATTATTCCAATCCGATGAAAGAACTGCTTGGAACGAGTATGTGTGTGAGATGGAAGCATGGGGAAAGAGAAAAGCTTGTCTGTGTAGCTCCTTCTCATCCGATCTCAGAGGGTATTACTGAACCGGTTATTTTGGAAAAAGAAGAAATGTATGGAGAATACTTTGATATTCCAAAGCCGGATGATGTGATATTCTTAGGATGGTTTTCAAATGAAGAGGTATTCCGGAGCGGATGTACCTTTACCCGTGGATGGGGTAAGATCTTCTATTTCCAGCCGGGACATGAAGAATATCCGGTTTATTATCATCCACAGATTCAGAGAATTATTACCAATGCAGTAAAATGGGCGAAGCCTGTCAATAAAAGAAGTGAGCATTACGATAATGTTGAGGTGAAATAAATTTCATGATTACCAATAAGAATACCATTCGTGAAAAAGTAGATGTTTGTGTTGTCGGTGCGGGACATGCCGGATGCGAAGCTGCACTGGCCTGTGCAAGACTAGGACTTGAGACTGTGATTTTTACAGTGAGTGTGGACAATATTGCATTAATGCCCTGTAACCCGAATGTAGGAGGATCTTCCAAAGGTCATCTGGTAAGGGAACTGGATGCTCTGGGTGGAGAAATGGGTAAAAATATTGATAAGACCTTTATTCAGTCCAAGATGTTGAATGTATCCAAAGGCCCTGCAGTTCATTCACTTCGTGCACAGGCAGATAAGGCAGAATATTCCCGTGCAATGCGTAAGGTACTTGAAAATCAGGAGCATCTGACTATCAGGCAGGCAGAGGTTTGTAACCTGTTATGGGAAGAAGTACCGAATGCAGATCCGAATGGTTATTCCAAAAAGATCATTGGTGTTCAGACCTTTACCGGTGCTGTTTACGAATGCAGAGCAGTTGTATTGTGTACCGGTACTTATCTGAAAGCAAGATGCTTATGTGGAGAAGCAATTACTTATACCGGACCGAATGGCTTGCAGGCAGCCAACTATCTTACGGATTCTTTAAAAGAAATGGGTATTGAGATGCGTCGTTTCAAAACAGGAACTCCGGCGAGAATGGATAAGCGTTCTCTGGATTTCAGTAAGATGGATGAGCAGTTCGGTGATGAAAGAGTTGTTCCGTTTTCTTTTTCCACGAATCCGGAGGATGTACAGATTGATCAGGTTTCCTGCTTCCTTACTTATACAAATGAAAAAACCCATGAAATTATACGTGCTAACCTGGATCGTTCTCCGATTTATGCCGGAATTATTGAAGGCACGGGACCGAGATATTGTCCTTCCATTGAAGATAAAGTGGTTAAGTTTGCAGATAAGGAACGACATCAGGTATTTATTGAGCCGGAAGGACTCCATACGAATGAAATGTATGTTGGTGGGATGTCTTCTTCCCTTCCGGAGGATGTGCAGCTTGCCATGTATCGGACAGTTCCGGGATTGGAGCATTGCAGGATGGTCCGAAATGCTTATGCGATTGAATATGACTGCATCAATCCGAACCAGCTCTATCCTTCTCTTGGATTTAAAGCAGTGGAAGGTTTATACAGTGGTGGACAGTTTAACGGAAGCAGTGGTTATGAAGAAGCAGCAGTGCAGGGATTTGTAGCCGGTGTGAATGCAGCACGATATATTTTAAAAAAGGATCCTTTGATTTTGGATCGTTCGGAAGCTTATATTGGAGTTTTAATTGATGATCTGGTAACAAAGGAAAACAGGGAGCCTTATCGTATGATGACCTCCCGTGCAGAATACCGCCTGTTGTTAAGACAGGATAATGCCGATCTGCGTTTACGGGAAAAGGGTTATGAAATCGGACTAATTACAGAAGAACAATACCGGGCACTTTTAATGAAGAAATCCCTGATTGAACAGGAAATTAACCGTTTGAAAAATGTATTGATTGGTGCTTCCAAGAAGAACCAGGAGTTTTTTGAAAGTCATAACAGTGCAACCTTAAAGACCGGTGTATCTCTTGCAGAATTGATGTGCCGTCCGGAATTAAGTTATGAAATTCTTGCAGAGATTGATCCGGAACGAAAAGAGCTTCCTGCAGATGTAATTGAGCAGGTGGAAATTGAAATTAAGTATGAGGGATATATTGAACGACAGCTTCGCCAGGTAGAGCAGTTTAAAAAGATGGAAAAGAAGAAAATTCCATCAGAAATTAATTATGATGATATTGAAAGTCTTCGTCTTGAAGCAAGACAGAAGCTGAAAGCCTTAAGACCTGTTTCGGTAGGACAGGCATCCCGGATTTCCGGTGTCTCCCCTGCAGATATTTCGGTTTTAGTTGTTTATCTGGAACAGTGGAAATATCATCATCCGGATAATTTGTAACTATTCAGAGCCATGCAAATTATGACAATATGGACGTCGAATACTTGCATTCGTAAGGACATTTGGCATAATTTATATGGCGAAGTAACCACATGAGGTAAACTACGTTGCGTTAGCAACGGTTT
>OOCI01000860.1_pt1 | contig 25243 bp, 19 predicted proteins | sample 1671761 | NCBI WGS metagenome assembly OOCI01 (sample SAMN06348190, study PRJEB24527) | human gut metagenome | biome: human gut; feature: ankylosing spondylitis patient; material: feces | host: Homo sapiens | place: China | collected 2015-10
TAACGCATAAAAATACCCTCCTTACTGGTTGTCCAGTAAAGAGGGTACATATCAAATTTGCTCTGACATTGTTCTTATATTTAAAATTATCATCCGTATCTTTGCCATTATTGTTTTTCTTTTTTTCGAGTGATCTTGTCGCCCTTGATCTGGTCTGGCTGATCCTGTATGTATCGGAATCATATTCTTTCAGATCATTTATAAGGCCTTCCATAGCCGTCTCATACTCAACAAAACTCTCACCGTTGTCGATATGGATATTGTCCATTTGCAACATCACGCTGTATCCTGTCTCAACAGTCAGCACTGCACACAGAATGACCGTAAATATAATTCCTAACACTCTTCCGGCTCCTACGTTTTTCGAAAGCCTGCTTACGAGTGCTATCAAAACGGCTACCCCTACAATTAGCGCAGCGGTCAGCCATACAAGTTTGTTATCCTGGACTCCATGCAGATAGTTTACACCAAGCATAGCCGCACTAAATATCGCACTTGCAATGATAACCCGCCATTTTACAGCATTCAGATCCTCCGAGAGGAAAAATTCAGCGGCAAAGAATAATATGCAGAATATTCCAACATGTGAATATCTGTACCAATATGATCCAACCTCTTTGAACAGAGAAAATGCCATGCACAATGGATTCCAGTAAAACATGAGCAGCATTACCACAAGCGTGACAAATGCTAATATCTTCTGCTTTACATTGTGTTTCTTACCGATGAAGATTCCAATAAATCCTATCAGCGCCAGACATCCGCAGTACAGAGACACGCTTCCCTTCTGACTCTGTGCGCCAAGCGAATATCCGTCTATCACAGATGAAACATCACCGATAAATGACATGTCGAGCAGAGAGCCGAAATCAAGACTTCCTCTTACACTATAACGCATCGCACCTATCGTCGGAAGGAACAACACCCCACTGATCAGAACTCCCGCCAGCATTGAATATATAAACCGTCCAAGTTTTCCGGCAAAATCCTTTATGACAGTCTTCTCAGCCTTAGTATCCCCACTGTACAATCTTGAATATGCAAATTCAAACAAAAACCAGAAACAGGCAAATACACAGTTGATTCCGCCCATATACCAGTTGAACAGAACTGCCAATGCAACTGATACGGAAAGCATAACAGGCCTGCCACCGTTAACCACTCTGTACACGCCCAGCATTATGAGCGGTAACATATAGAAGCCGTCAAGCCACATTATATTACATGCCTGGGCGATTCCATACTGACTCACTGCATAGCTCACCGCCAGAAAAATGATAAGTGCCTGCTTTTTCACAGAACCATCATTCCACTCTTCAAATCTCCTGTTGAGATAAAATGCAAATGTCGCCGCCGCACAGGCAAGCTTTAACGTTATGATCACATGTACGAACAATACAAGCTGGGATTTGTCGAATAACAACAGCAATAAATTGAACGGGCTGGAAAGATAATAACTGAATACTCCTATGCAGGCCCCTCCTATAGATTTGCTGAAAGAATAATCTATATTATTTTTGCCGTCAAATACATCCTTCAGATATGCCAGAAAATCAAGATACTGAAAATCAGCATCCTTGGATGCGAGTGAGTGTACTCCGAACGGCACATACTTTTTTATATAAAACAGAAGCCACAGCAGGCAGAATGTGATAATGCCCGCTGTAAGCATCTGAATAACGAGCTGTTTTCTCTGTTCTTTCTCCATCGTATTCTTCTCCAGATTATTTAGTTTTAATATAATACTACACAATCTGTGAAAATACTATATAGATTAAAAATTTTTAATGAAAGAATTTCTAACTTTTACATACTGATTTATAACATATACCTACTTCGTATATCGAAACCATGATTCAGCGGTCCACTGCCCGATCCCAGATCCAGCATGGCCTCCAGGGCACCGGATATATATTGTTTGGCCATTCTGACTGAATCACTTACATCATATTCCTTTGCGAGATTTGAAGCGATCGCACTTGAAAGCGTACATCCTGTGCCATGTGTATTCGGATTATCAATACGCTCACCCGAAAACCAGGTGATATTCTCTCCGTCAAAAAGCATATCATTTGCATCATTTATGCTGTGTCCACCCTTTACAAGGACAGCGCAGCCATACTTTCCGTATATACATCTGGCGGCATTCTCCATATCAGCTACGCTCTTCACCGATATACCAGTGAGCGCCTCAGTCTCAGGTATGTTTGGCGTTATGAGCTTTGCAAGTGGGAACAGTTTACCGGTCATGACCTCCACCGCATCATCGCTTATAAGCTTAGCACCACTGGTCGCCACCATCACAGGGTCAAGCACGACATTCTCCGCATTGTATCTGGCAAGTCTGTCAGCTATCACATCAATAAGTTCAGGAACAGATACCATTCCTATCTTGACCGCTTTCGGCCGTATATCGGTAAACACCGCATCTATCTGGGCGCCAAGTACATCAGGGATAACGTTCATGATAGCAGTCACTCCTGTGGTATTCTGAGCCGTGATGGCTGTGATCGCACTCATACCAAATACGCCATTTGCCTGCATGGTCTTGAGATCCGCCTGCACACCTGCGCCACCTGAGGAATCGCTTCCGGCTATGGTGAGGACAGGCACAAGACGGCTTCTGTCAGAATTTATACTGCACAGCATGTCATCCATACTCTTAAAATAATGATCACAATGTGCTATAAGATCTCCCTGTCTGTCCCTGCTGGATTCGTCATAGAGACCGACCACAACAAATCCTCCGTTCTGTGCTGTCTCCGCCGCATGATATGCGTCCTCGAATACAAATGTATCCGAAGCCGGAGTTCCCATAAACTCAGCCGCCATCTCATATATCTTAGGTGAGGCTGCCTTGCCCACGCCCACCTCAGAACATGTAAATATCCTGTCAACATACTTCATAAGTCCCGTCCGCACAAGTGCTGCCTCAACATGGCATCTGTCTGTGGATGTTGCAACAGTGACCGGGATATCATATCTCTTTAAGAACCTCAGCAGTTCAGGCACACCTGACTTCGGCTCAACTTTATTTGCATAGAAATCGCGCACAGTCTCATTGATACCGTCTATAATCTCCTTCGCGCTGAGTTCAAGTCCATAGTGTTTCTGCATATATTCTGCGCCCTTCATCATGGTCATGGTGAAAAGCACCTTCTCAAGATCAGGTTCTGCCTGTATCCCCTGTCCCGCCAGATACATCTCTCCGGCATGATCCCACATAGGCATAGAGTCAAGCAGAACCCCATCCATATCAAATATCGCACCTTTTATATCACTGATAACTATTTTTTTCATATACACCTCTATATCATATATTTAGTCAGGCATCAAGCATATTCTCTACAGAAACCTTGAGCTCCTCTGTGGCCTTCTGTATGTCCTTTTGTCCGAATATGGCACTTATAACTGCCACACCGCATATTCCGGAGCCCGCAAGCTCGGCCACATTATCCTTTGTTATGCCGCCTATGGCAATGACCGGTATGGACACCGCCTCACAAATGGCCTTGAGAGTTTCATGGCTCACATCGTCTGCGTCATCCTTTGAACCTGTTGTAAACACTGCTCCTACACCAAGATAATCTGCGCCGTGCTTTTCCGCTATAATCGCCTGTTCGACAGTCTGTGCAGACACTCCAAGTATCTTGTCAGGGCCGAGTATCTTTCTGACGTCCATGGCCTCCATATCACTCTGTCCCACGTGTACACCGTCAGCATCTATATCTTTTGCTATGCTGACCTCGTCATTGATGACAAATGGAACTCCATATTCCTTACAAAGCTTCTGTATCTCCTTCGCCTCAGCGAGGAAGTCTTCTCTGTCGAGCTTCTTCTCCCTGAGCTGTACAAATGTTGCACCGCCGTCAAGTGCCTTCTTTACCTGATCATACAGAGTCTCTTCACCAAGCCAGTGTCTGTCAGTTACTGCGTAGAGCAAGAGCTCTTTCTCACTGCAATTTATCATACTATCCGTCCTTCCTATATGTTTCGATCCCGATCTGATGCAGATCCAGGCAATTATTAGACTTCCGTCAATTATCTGATTTCAAACTTTGCGCCCTGTTCAAGTGTATCCCCGTCCATATTGTATATGGCATCGATTATCCTGTTCCTGTATGTTGAATTACCCTCAAATGCCTGCAGATGGGAATAACCGATCTCCCCAGCAAGTCCCATGACCATGACAGCCGCTGCAGCAGCCTCAAGCTTGTTGTCCTGATTTGCCACAACATATGCTGTCATCATTCCTGAGAGCTGGCAGCCTGTTCCAGTGATCTTACCCATCTCAGGACGGCCGTTTCTGATTACATAACATTTCTCGCCGTCAGCAACAAGGTCTATTGCGCCTGTTACAGCTATGATAGATCCCGTTTCAGCAGATAGCTTCTTGACAAATGTCACTGCATTATCAAGCGTATCCTCCGTAACCGCATCTGCCACATCGGCATCAACACCCTTTGTGCTGCCGGAACCATATGCCAGAGTTTTGATCTCAGAGATATTTCCTCTTATAACATCAAATCTAATCTCCTTCATAAGTCCAACAGCCGTATCAGTTCTGAGCTTACTTGCTCCTGCTCCAACAGGATCGAGAAGTACAACATGTCCAAGTTCATTTGCCTTCTTCCCTGCCAGGTACATTGATGGAATAGTGTTCTTGTTAAGTGTTCCTATGTTGATATTCAGACCACCACATATGCTTGTGATATCCTCCACGTCACCCTCATCATCCGACATGATAGGACTTCCACCGCACGCCAGAATGACATTTGCCACATCATTTACAGTTACATAGTTTGTTATATTGTGTACCAGAGGTACATTCTTTCTTACATTTTCAAGGCACTCTTTTATCATGTTTTTCTGTCTCCTTTATATATACTCTGTTGTTTATCTGCTAATCTTTTTTGACGAAAAGCGGCCATACCATAAGGCACAGCCGCTTTTCTTATGCTGTATGTATCCCTACGCTGGCGCTGATCCAGGTCAGACCTGATCTACTCCTGGGCAGGAGGTACATCAGATGTACAATGCATACACTTTGTTGCTTTGATATCTATCTCACCCATACAGTATGGGCACTTTCTTGTGAGAGGAGCTGCCTCCTCTTTCTTCTTACCAAGATCCATAATCGCATTGATCCCCTTCATGATGACAAATATAACAAATGCCATGATTATGAAGTTGATAACTGCTGAAATAAACGCTCCATACTCGATATACTGTCCTGTATGGAATATCTGAAAATGTCCACCAATCTCTGCTCCACCGATACTGTTGATTATTGGTGTGATGAAACAGTCTGTAAAAGATGTAACCAATGACTGGAACGCTCCACCAATGATAACACCGATTGCAAGACTCATCACATTTCCCTTAAGGGCAAACTCCTTAAACTCTTCCAAAAACTTCTTCATATGTATCCTTCCAACTGAATACAGCACCAATCATAACAAACTTATATTATAATTCGGTGCCGTATCTTTTATTTATTGTTTCTCGCGCAATTGATATGACATATATCTACATTTGCTGTCATCGCTAATCGCACATCATCTTTTTTTACTTTCTTACAATAAGTGACTTGCCTGTCATCTCCTTAGGCTGAGGAAGTCCCATAACCTCAAGAAGTGTAGGTGCGATATCTGCAAGACATCCGCCCTCACGAAGCTCTACATCTTCACCATAGTTGTAAAGGATAAATGGTACAGGGTTAGTTGTATGAGCTGTATGTGGAGCACCGGTCTCATAGTTGATCATCTGCTCTGCGTTACCATGATCAGCACAGATAAAGAGAACACCATCAACCTTATCAATTGCCTCTACAGCAGCGCCAACGCACTTGTCAACTGTCTCTACAGCCTGGATAGCTGCTGGGATAATACCTGTATGACCAACCATATCAGGGTTTGCAAAGTTGATGATGATCACATCATACTCGCCACCAAGGATAGCTGCATTGAGCTTCTCGCTTACCTCTGGAGCGCTCATCTCTGGCTGAAGATCATATGTTGCTACAGCAGGTGACTTTACAAGGATTCTGTCCTCATTCTTGTTAGGCTCCTCAACACCGCCGTTAAAGAAGAAGGTTACATGAGCATACTTCTCTGTCTCAGCAAGTCTGAGCTGCTTGAGACCCTTAGCTGCAAGGTACTCACCGAATGTGTTGTCGATCTCTTCCTTCTTGAATGCTACAAGCTTGTTAGGTATTGACTCGTCGTAGTCCTTGAAACATACATATGTGAGTGGCATGCGGCCATTTGCTCTCTCAAATCCATCAAAATCATCACAGCAGAATGCTCTGGTGATCTCGCGGGCTCTGTCTGGTCTGAAGTTAAAGAATATAACTGAATCATTTGGCTTAACAAGTGATACAGGCTTACCATTCTCTGTGATTACTGTAGGAAGAACGAACTCATCATATACTTCCTTGTCATATGACTCCTGCATAGCTGCAACCGGGTTCTCAGCCTGAACGCCCTCACCTGTCACAAGTGACTTGTATGCAAGCTCTACTCTGTCCCATCTGTTATCTCTGTCCATTGCGTAGTAACGGCCTGACATAGATGCAACCTTACCTACACCAATCTCCTTCATCTTTGCGATAAGCTCCTCAAGGTATCCCTTACCTGATGCAGGCGGCGTATCTCTTCCATCGAAGAATGGATGAACGTATACGTTCTCAAAGTTCTGCTTCTTGCAGAGCTCAAGGATCGCATAAAGGTGTGTATTGTGGCTGTGAACACCACCATCTGAGAGAAGTCCCCAGAGATGAAGATCTGAATTGTTCTTCTTGCAGTTTTCTATTGCAGCAAGCATCTCCTCGTTCTCAAAGAAATCTCCATCAGCGATTGCCTTTGTGATTCTTGTAAGCTCCTGATATATGATACGGCCTGCGCCGATATTCATATGACCTACCTCTGAATTGCCCATCTGACCGTCTGGAAGTCCTACAGGAAGTCCTGAAGCTGCGCCCTGCACAAATGGTGCTGTAGCCATAAGTTTGTCCATAACAGGTGTCTTTGCAAGTGCTACTGCATTGCCCTCTGTCTTGTCACTGAGACCATATCCGTCGAGGACCATTAAAACTACTGGTTTCTTACTCATAATTTTTCTCCTTTTTATTTATTCCGGCTAAATGCCTCTTAATCATAATTCACTCATTTGAGATTATACTTATATAATGCCAATTTTTCAAGCTGTGATGACACGCTTTATCAATGTTTTTTTACAGATCGATGTCCAGTTCAACCGGGCAGTGATCAGATCCCATGATATCAGTGTGGATCTTGGCATCGACAAGCTTATCCTTCAGCCTTTCCGATGTGAGGAAGTAGTCGATACGCCACCCTGCGTTCTTCTCTCTTGCCTTGAATCTGTATGACCACCATGAATAGATATTCTCCTGATCAGGATAGAAATATCTGAACGTGTCGATGAATCCATCATTAAGAAGCACAGTCATCTTCTCTCTTTCCTCATCGGTAAATCCTGCATTCTTCCTGTTCGTCTTTGGATTCTTGAGGTCTATCTCCTTGTGTGCCACATTCATATCACCGCACACAATAACAGGCTTATTCTCCTCAAGTTTTTTCAGATATGCCCTGAAATCTTCCTCCCACTTCATTCGGTAATCAAGTCTCGCCAGCTCATTCTGTGAATTCGGCGTATATACCGTCACCATGTAAAATCCCTCATACTCAAGTGTTATTACACGTCCTTCATGGTCGTGTTCGTCAATACCTATGCCATTTGCTACACTGATTGGTTCTTCCTTAGTGAAGATGGCCGTTCCCGAGTATCCCTTCTTGTCTGCGTAGTTCCAGAACTGATGATACCCAGGCATATCAAGTGTGAGCTGTCCCTCCTGCATCTTCGACTCCTGTATACAGAATATGTCTGCATCTATACTGTTAAAAAAGTCTATGAAGCCTTTGCCGGCACAGGCTCTTATTCCATTTACGTTCCATGAGATAAGTTTTTTCATATTTGAATAATCCTTTCGTTTTTTGAGCACGATTTTATCTTAACGGCATGTCATAAATCGTGTTATAAATATCGTTCATTTGTATCACAATCTTATATATCACTGTTATTGCAACACCTTTTATTCTAACATAAATCATTATATACATATACATATATTTTAGACCAGCCCGCATTTGGAAAATGTCTGCATCTTATACCAACGCACATTTGACAAATGTATGTATTTTAGATCATCACATCTTTGACCATGTGTATGATACATTCACACAACACTGACATTTGCACAGTTTCATTGATGATCACTTACCAAAAAAAGATCATCACACGCTATACACATGTGATGATCCCTTATAATCCTGATTATTAACAAGTCATCACATTACGCAATAACCTGTATGGATAATGCCGTCAGATTACTTTCCGGCATTTACAACCTGACCGAAATCAGCCTTGAGTGAAGCACCGCCGATAAGACCACCGTCGATGTCTGGCTTTGCAAGGAGCTCAGCAGCGTTGCCAGCGTTCATAGAACCGCCGTACTGAATTCTTACCGCCTCAGCTGTATCTGTATCGTAGATCTCAGCGATGAGATCACGGATTCCCTTACATACTTCCTGTGCCTGATCTGATGTAGCTGTCTTACCTGTTCCGATAGCCCAGATTGGCTCGTAAGCGATAACCATTGACTTAACCTGATCTGCTGTTACGCCAGCGAGATCTGACTTGATCTGAAGACGGATCCAGTCCATAGTAACACCGAGCTCTCTCTGCTCAAGTGACTCACCACAGCAAAGAATAGGTGTGATACCAGCCTCAAATGCCTTCTTAACCTTCTTGTTGAGAAGAACATCATCCTCCTTAAAGTAATCACGACGCTCTGAATGTCCGATGATAACGTACTTAACACCAGCATCAACAAGCATTGCTGCTGAGATCTCGCCTGTGTAAGCTCCGCTCTCCTCGAAGTACATGTTCTCTGCACCTACAGCTACGTTTGTTCCCTTTGTTGCCTCAACAACTGGTACGATATCGATAGCTGGTACACAGTATACTACATCTACGTCATCATTCTTTACTAAGTCCTTTAACAGGTTAACAAGCTCAACAGCCTCGCTAGGAGTCTTATTCATCTTCCAGTTACCTGCAATAATCTTCTTTCTTGCCATTGTAATCTACCTCTTATATTTGTATTTTTTGATGAGTACCGGCCTGAACCGGCACCCACCAGTATAATCTTTATATCTCAGCGATATACAAATTACTTGTCGTTAGCTGCTGCTACACCCGGAAGCTCCTTACCCTCAAGGAACTCAAGTGAAGCTCCACCACCTGTTGAGATGTGACTCATCTTTGAACCATAACCAAGCTGGTTAACTGCTGCTGCTGAATCTCCACCACCGATGATTGTTGTAGCATCTGTATCAGCAAGTGCTGCTGCAACTGCCTTTGTACCGGCTGCAAGTACAGGGTTCTCGAATACACCCATAGGTCCATTCCAAACAACTGTCTTAGCTGTCTTTACTGCCTCTGCGTATAATTCGATTGTCTTAGGTCCGATATCGCAAGCTTCTTTGTCTGCTGCCATAGCGTCTGCATCGTATACATATGTTGGGATTTCAGCATCGATTGGGTTAGGGAAAGCATCTACCATTACAGAGTCAACTGGAAGAAGTAACTTCTTGCCAAGGCTTTCTGCTTTTTCCATCATTTCTTTACAGTAATCAATCTTTGTCTCGTCAACTAAAGAGTTACCGATTTCATATCCTTTTGCTTTTAAGAATGTGTAAGCCATACCACCACCGATGATCAGGGTATCGCACTTCTCTAACAGATTGGAGATAACGTTCAGTTTATCAGCAACCTTAGCACCACCCAGGATAGCTACGAAAGGTCTTACGGGATCTTCTACAGCCTTACCTAAGAAGTTGATCTCCTTCTCCATCAGGTAACCTACTACGTTCTGACCACCCTTAGCGGTGATGAACTTGGTAACACCTGCTACGGAAGCATGTGCTCTGTGAGAAGAGCCGAATGCATCACATACATACAGATCAGCCAGGTCAGCCAGTTCTTTGCTGAATTCCTCACCGTTCTTGGTCTCTTCTGCGCCACGGAAACGGGTATTCTGAAGCAGAACAACGTCGCCTTCCTTCATGTTCTCAACAGCCTTGGTAGCTGCTTCGCCGGTTACATTGTAGTCAGCTACGAAAGTAACCTCTTTGCCCAGCTTCTCGGACAGTCTCTTGGCAACAGGTGCCAGAGATTCGCCTTCGTTGGGGCCATTCTTTACCTTACCCAGATGAGAGCAAAGAATTACCTTGCCGCCATCGCCTATCAGCTTCTTGATGGTAGGCAGAGCTGCAACGATACGGGTATCGTCAGTGATCTCACCGTTCTTTAAGGGAACGTTAAAGTCGCATCTTACCAGGACTCTCTTTCCCTTTGCGTTAATGTCATCTACAGATTTCTTATTTAATCCCATGGTATTAACCTCCAATTATTTTAGTATCTAAAAAGGGCCCGGTCCTTGTAAGACCGGACCCTGATAGGTCTTTACGCGTTAACGCCTGTCGGCTTATGCTAACTCGCTGAAGTACTTGATGGTACGAACCATCTGAGAGGTGTAGCTGTTCTCGTTATCATACCAGGATACAACCTGTACCTGAGTATTGCCATCTTCCATAGGAGCAACCATGGTCTGAGTTGCATCGAAGATGGAACCGTAGGTGCTGCCTACGATATCGGAAGATACGATCTCATCGGTGTTGTAACCGAAGGACTCGGTAGAAGCAGCCTTCATTGCTGCGTTGATCTCTTCCTTGGTTACAGCGCCCTTAACTACTGCTACCAGAATGGTGGTAGAACCGGTAGGGGTCGGAACACGCTGAGCGGAGCCGATCAGCTTGCCGTTCAGTTCGGGAATTACCAGGCCGATTGCCTTAGCTGCACCGGTAGAGTTGGGAACGATGTTGCAAGCGCCTGCACGGCTTCTTCTCAGATCGCCCTTTCTCTGAGGTCCGTCAAGGATCATCTGGTCACCGGTATAAGCGTGAACAGTGGTCATGATACCGCTCATGATAGGTCTGCAATCGTTCAGAGCCTTAGCCATAGGTGCTAAGCAGTTGGTGGTGCAGGAAGCTGCGGAGATAACGGTATCTTCGGGCTTCAGGGTCTTGTGGTTAACATTGTATACGATGGTAGGAAGGTCGTTACCTGCGGGAGCAGAAATAACAACTTTACGAGCACCGGCAGTGATATGTGCGGAAGCCTTCTCCTTAGAGGTGTAGAATCCGGTACACTCCAGAACTACATCAACCTTTAATTCACCCCAAGGAAGCTTGCTTGCGTCAGCCTCTTTGTAGATGGTGATGGTCTTGCCGTTAACGGTGATGCTGTCCTCGCCAGCCTCAACGGTGCTTGCATACTTGTAAACACCCTGAGAAGAATCATACTTCAACAGATGTGCCAGCATCTTAGGGCTGGTTAAATCGTTGATTGCTACTACTTCCCTATCCCACATTTTTTGTATTTCTTCACCGCTGACAGGGTCTTTCGCGTAAATGCTTGCATCAATCTTAGTTTAATTGTTTTTACTCTACAAAAACATCAAAACTTAAGTCATAAAAACCATAATTTGTTAATTCTCTTCGTTTATTCCATTCTACTTGAACGTAGTATTCTCCCTTTTCCTTAATGAGCGTTTTTATGGATTCATATCCTATCTTTTGAGTAATCGTTATTGTTGGTTTTGCATTCTTAACAACTTTTTCATTTCTGTCCTTACAAACTTTAATATCCAATACTTCGTCTAAGTTTATGTAATCGCCTGTGTAAGACAATGTAACCGAATCGCCGTGTGTTATTCGCTTGCCGTCTGCCGGATTGATTATTTTTATATGTACTTTTGTGAAATCATCCCTGCAACCCGTAAAGCAAAAGAGCAGACAAAGCGTCAACAAAACCGAAATCAATATTGACAGTGTTTTTTTCTTCATTTTTTACTCCTTGTTGTTTATTTTATCTATATAAAGCCGCTTTTGCGGCATTGTTTTCAATCTTATTTTCGTTGCCTTTTTTGTATTCTCCGCTGAAAGATATTTTTGCCCCCTATTATCTGCCGTGTTATGTTTCTCTATTTGCAATTTCAAGTTATTTTCCGACGGCAAAATCCGACCGCGCCCGAAAAAAGAGTGCGCAAAAGGCGCCGTTTGTATCAGCGGCGGCGGTGTAATATTTTAAACAGCAAAAAACGGATTTGATTTTCAGCTTCCCCCTCTGATAAAAACGCTTATTTAAATAATTGGATTTTAAACCGCGCACAACATAGATACATTAAGAATACAAGAAAATTAGCTTAATTAAAAAAACCGTCAAACTCATCAAAAAGACAAATCCGCACCGCTCGTGAATAAATATTCCCGCATAAATGTGGATAACTATGGGGGATTTTTGTGGATAAGTGGATAACTTCTCCGATTTTCGCACATTTTCGGGCTTTTTGCGGGGGGCGGCGCGGCAATTAAGAAAGCATTTTCACATAAGAAGCCGCAGTTATTTCAGACAAAGCAGGCGGCGCGAAACAGGTTGTGGACAAGTCTTGCGGACGGTTATGCACTGTTTGTTTTATTTTTATTCTTCACAAAAAAAACGCGCCCCTTCAAAACGAAAGAGCGCGTCAGCGCCGATACAAAAAAGCCGCTCTGCGGGCTAATTTGCGGACACGAAATCCGAGCCGTCGAAAATGTAAACGGGGCTGTCGATTTTTTCCGCGCTGCCTCCCGAAACTCTGCACAGATAAGGAAATTGCCCTCCCCAATCGCAATCCACGGCAAGCGCAGTGTATTTGGCGAGATAGTGGAACGCGCAGCTGTCCGGATTGTTCTCAATGTAATTCATCGTCGAGGGTATGTAAATCTGCCCGTGAAAAGTTTCCAAAAGGTCGGGATTGTCCGACACCTTCTGCAACGTTTCGATAAATCCGTTTACGAAAACCGAAGAAATGTTGAACAGCGGTATGGCGTCAAGCCCCAGCGCGCTGCGCAGCTTGTTGACGGAGCGTTTGCAGCGCGGCTCCTGATTGAGAAACTCGGCAACCGCCGTTTTGTTGGCGTTAAACAGTCTCAAACACATTTCGCGCGAATTGACGCGGAGACTTTCCAGCCCGTCGACCTGCATTGTCATTTCTTCGGCAAGCGTACTGAAAGAGACCTTGCTTTGTCCGCCCGTGTCGTCGGCGGGGCGAGTGTAGATGTAAATCTCCGTCCTGTCCTTGCTTTCTCTGTAAAGCAGCTTCATTTTTGCGATAAACTCCGCAGTGTAAAATCCGCTCGGTACGTTCAGCTCGAACTTTTTTTCGCCATTTCCGCCGTCGGTAAAAAACTCAAGCTTGTTGTCCGTCTCGTTGAAAACGGGCGCCAGATGAAGCTGATTTTCCAGATAAGCTCTGCCCAGAGTTATGTAGGCGTAAAGAAAATCGTAAACGCTTGCCCTTCCGAGGTCAAGCTCGCCGTTTACGATGAGATTTTCCTTGAAAGCAAATTTGTCTCTTACTGCCGAGCGCACGGTGTTGACCATGCCCGAAAGCTGCTGCAAGTGCGACGAGGTGGGCTGCGCTTCCGAAAGAAGCGCAGCTACTCTCTGCACGAAATCCTCCTTGAAAGGCACGGCCTGTCCCGTGCCGTAATCGAAATCGGCTCTTAAAAATGCAAGAAATTCGTCTAAATCCATGTTATTCTCCCAAAATCAGATAATAGCCGTCGCCAAGCTCGGCGGGGGAAAAGCTTTCTTCCGACGAAATGCGCTCCGCACGAAATTTCTCGCCGTTTTGTTGAGAATCCACGACGGCAATGTCGTTTTCTTTGAGTTTCGACACATTGAGCAAAGTCAGGGACTGCGTGAAAAATAGATTGGGGCGGCTCCAAACGAGCGTGCCGTTGAGTGTTAAGTGTTCCGCCGACTTTCCGTCGAAGCTTATGTTGTACGCTTCTTTTCCGTCAAACAATGCTTTCATTCCTCTCACCTCACAAAAGCGTCGTGTTAAGCGTTATTGACAGCGTCGAAGTCGTATCGTCAAAGGAAAACATCGATTTAAGCAGCGTCGCAATTGTTTCCACCCTGTCGAAATCGGCAACCTTTTTTTCTCCGAGATAGCCGTTTTCCGAAACCAGAGCAAAACCGTTCTGAAAGCCCGTCACGGGATTGCCCAGCGTCATGGACGCCGGCTCGCCTTTGGGCAGACTGAACGTAAATACGGGATTGAGGTCTGTGCCGCTCTTTTGAACGCTTGCGTTCTGATTGAAAGGCACGCTGACTGCCTCGACGGTTATCGAAGGAGTGGCTCCGACGTCGCCGGTGTCGCCCTTGTTGCCCTGAACGCCCTGCAATCCCCTTTCTCCCGTGTCGCCCTTGTCGCCTTTTTCTCCCTTGGGTATGCCTATCGTGACAAGCGGAGCGTCCGTGCTGCCGCTTACCGCCACGGTAGGCGATGCGGAGGGAGGCAGGCTTGTCACCGCAAAGCTAAGCTGCGGCGTTGCGCCTGTGTCTCCCTTGTCGCCCTTGACTCCGTCCTCGCCCTTGTCGCCTTTGTCTCCCTTTTCTCCTTTCGCGCCGTCCACGCCTTTGGCTCCGTCCGCGCCCTTTGCGCCGCGCGGTATTCCGAAAACGACAACGGGGTTTTCCGCCGTTCCGCTCTGGTTTACCGACGCCGTCTGATTTGAATCCAACGTAACCGCCGAGACGGAAAACAACGGCGTGGCTCCCGTGTCGCCCTTGTCCCCCTTATCGCCTTTGTCGCCCTTGTCGCCTTTTACTCCCACAAAGGTGGAAACATACGTCCAGCCGTCCGTCAATTTTGCGAAAATTTTTCCGTTGTCCGCGTCGTCGCTTATTATTCCCGCAATATCGTTGAATTCTATTTCGGGATTGGAGAAATCAGCCTGCATTTCGGCTACGGAAAAATACCATTTTTTTACTGCGCCCGGTTCGCCTGTATCTCCCTTGTCTCCTTTTTCTCCCTTGTCTCCCTGCGCTCCGACGTCTCCGCGCTCTCCTTTGTCGCCTTTTTCACCCTTGTCGCCCTTGTCTCCCTTTTCGCCCTGCGGTCCCGTTTCGCCCTTTTCGCCCTTGAAAAGTCCGTCGGCTTTGTCCTCCAAAAGCCCTTCCGCAACCTGAACCGCATACTGCCCCGCCGCGACCGCCGACTGCACGTGCGCGTCAAGAGACTCCGCCGTGCTTTCAAGCTCGCCGAAAGCGTCAAGCAGCTTGCCAAGCATATCCTCCGAGGCGTAAGGCTCTCCGTCGGCGTCTATGGACTTGTTGACGAAAAAAGAAGCGTTGGAGCTGCGCGTCGACTTGAAAATTACCTGCTCCTCGCCCTCCTTTCGCGCGCACAGCTGAATATATACCGTACCCGCGTCGGACAGAATACAGCCGTCCAGCACATATTCCAACTGATTTTCCACTACGGTGTCCGTGGCTTCCTCCAACGGTCCGACAATAAACTTCTTGTTTTTGGGGCAGAAAAATTCCAGATAATAATCAAAATCGGCGTATTCCTGCGGAACGTCCACCCTGAGAGCCGTCGCTCGGCTTTCCCCCTGATTCAGCTCGGGCACCTGCGTCAGCCTTAAATTTTTTTCCTTGTCGAGGCTGCCGACAATATAATGTAATGCCAATTTCCCTTTTCCTCCTCGTTGCGGCGCGCCGCGCCGCGTCGGTATGACCTTGTTTTGCGACCTTGCACTTTCATTTTAACGCGCCTTTCAAGTCTGTCAACAGCGCAGTCCGAAAGAAAATAAATTTTTTTTCGTTTTTCTATAATAAAAAACTATTGAACCGCGTTTTTCGACGGCGTTAAAACAATCGTCGCTTAGATTTTGTTTCAGGAGAATTTTCCAGACAAAAAAAGACGCCGCGCAGAGAGCGACGTCCGCGCAGACGCTTTTCCCTTTGCGGGCAACCGAGCTAAAACAGAGGTTTTCGGCAAACAAAAAAACGGAAACGGAGCTTGAAGCGTTGCCGTCAAAAATAATTGACTCGACTTAAAAACGCGCCGCGCAGCAAACGGTTGACAGAAAACGCCCGACGCGCTAAAATTTAATAAATAAAAATTCGGAGCATAAGATGAATCTTAACGAAAACATCGAAAGAATACTTGTCTCAAAAGAAGAAATAGCCAAGCGGACGGCAGAGCTCGGCGACAGAATCAGCCGCGACTACAAAGGCAAAAGACCTCTCCTCGTCTGCGTCTTGAAAGGCTCCGTCATGTTTTTTTCCGACTTGGTTCGCCGTATAACCGAGGACGTGGAATTGGATTTTATGGCAATCAGCAGCTACGGCAGCGGCAGCACTTCAAGCGGAGAGGTGCGCGTGCTCAAAGACCTGGGCGTAAAGGTTGAGGGCAGAGATTTGCTCGTAATCGAGGACATAGTAGACAGCGGTATAACGCTGTATTACCTTACCAACCTGTTGAAAACGCGCGGCGCGGCAAGCGTGGAGATATGCACGCTGCTTGACAAGCCCGAACGCAGACAGCGCGATTTGAAGCCCACCACTGCCGCCGCAGGCGGCGGAGCCGGGCGGGATTCACTCCCGACCGGCGGTCGATTCCCCTCGGGGCCCCATCCGGATCATCGGTCCGGATGGGAATGGGCTACGGGCTGGATTATGCCGAGCGCTACCGCAATCTGCCCGACGTTTGCGTGCTCAATCCAAAAGCATACAGTTGAATAACGCCGATTTTTTAAGAGTTGAAAATCCAACTCTTTTTTAAAGTCGTCATCGATATAAAAGGCTGAAAACACCCCCGCGCATAAAGCGCGGGGGTGTTTTAAAAGGAGAAATGAATAAGAAACCTTCCGTAAAATCAGTTTTCGTCGCCGTCCAGCTCTTCCGCCTCGGGAGGAGTGTTGGCTACGCAGACCACCTTGGAGCTGTCGTCCTTGAATTTCATTATTCTCACGCCTTGCGTGTCGCGTCCGATTTTGGACACGTCGCGGGCGCGCATACGTATGACCACTCCGTTGTCCGCGATGACCATAATGTCGTCGTCGGGCTCCACAAGTTTGAGATTGACCAGCCTGCCCGTTTTTGCGTTGAACGTGCCCGCCTTTATACCCTTGCCGGCACGGCTTTGGAGGCGATAGTCTGTGATGTCGCTTCTCTTTCCGTAGCCGTTTTCGGAAACGGTTATGACCTCGCAGCCGCTTCTTACCACGGTCATGTCCACGACGGCCTCGTCCTTGTCTATTTTCATGCTTCTCACGCCCTGAGCCTCGCGCCCCATAGCGCGCACTTCCTCCTCGGCGAAGCGTATGCACTTGCCCGTGCTGGACGCAATGAGTATTTCGTCATAGCCGCGCGTCAACGCCACACCCACAAGCTCGTCGCCCTCGTTGAGCGATATGGCAATTTTTCCCACCTTGCGTATGGAGTCAAACTCCTGTATATCCGTCTTTTTGACAAGTCCGCGCTTGGTCGCCATAAACAGATATCCGCGGGCGTTTTCCTTGCGGGGAATAACCGTCGTAACCTTTTCGCCGTCGCCCAGTTGAAGCAGGTTGACAATGGCGCGGCCGCGCGCGGTTTTCTGCGCTTCGGGCACCTCATAGCCCTTTATGCTGTAAACCTTGCCGAAATTGGTAAAGAACAGCAAATCGTCGTGCGTGTTGGTTATGAACATATTCTCCACAAAGTCCTCTTCCTTGGGCTTGTGGGCGGTCACTCCCTTGCCGCCTCTTTTCTGCGCGTGATATTCGTTTACCGGCAGTCTCTTGACGTATCCGAAGTGCGTCATGCTCACCACGACGTCCTCTTTTTCTATCAGGTCGCCTATGTTTATGTCCGAATAATCCAGACTTATTTCCGTCCTGCGCGGGTCGGCGTATTTTTCCTTGATTTCGGACATTTCCGTCTTTATTATGTTTGCTACCTTTGCGGGGCTTGCGATAATGGATTTAAGCTCCTCAATCAGCTTTTCCAGCTCGTTCAGCTCGTTGTGCAGACTTGTGACTTCCAGACTTGTAAGACGGGCAAGACGCATATCCAGGATTGCGCCCGCCTGCTTTTCAGTCAGATAAAATTCGTTTATGAGCTTTTCCTGCGCGTCGTAGCGGTCGTCGGACTTTTTGATGATTTCCACCACGCGGTCGATATTGTCCTGCGCTATGACAAGACCTTTGATGATGTGGTGTCTTTCCTCCGCCTTTTCGAGGTCGAACTTGGTGCGGCGGACAATTACCTCCTTCTGATGCGCGATGTAACAGGAAAGTATTTCTTTCAGCCCCATGATTTTGGGCTGTCCGTCGGCAAGCGCCAGCAGAGTTATGCCGTTTGACACCTGCAGCTGCGTGTGCTTGTAAAGCGAATTGAGCACCACCTGCGCGTTTGCCTCTTTTTTTATGTCTATGACTATGCGCATGCCGAAACGGTCGCTTTCCTCGTGAATGTCGCTGATTCCGTCGATTTTTTTGTCCTTGACAAGCGTGGCGATTGTCTTGATGAGCACAGCCTTGTTCACCTGATAAGGCAGCTCCGTCACGACAATGCGCGTGCGCGTGCCGTTTGCATATTCCTCTATTTCGGACTTGGCGCGCAGAACCACGCCGCCGCGCCCCGTCTTGTAGGCTATTTTCAAAGCAGCGCTGCCCATGAGAATGCCGCCGGTAGGATAATCGGGCGCAGGCAGATACCTCATCAGCTCTTCAAGCGAAATGTCGGGATTTTCCAGCTGCGCGAGACAGGCGTCTATAACCTCGCCCAGATTGTGCGGCGGTATGTTGGTCGCCATGCCGACGGCAATACCGTCCGCGCCGTTGACAAGTATGTTGGGATAACGGCTGGGCAGCACGGTAGGCTGCTTCAAGGTGTCGTCGAAGTTGGGACAGAAATCCACCGTTTCCTTTTCTATATCCCGCAAAAGCTCGCCCGCGATTTTTGAAAGACGCGCTTCGGTGTATCTCTGCGCCGCCGCGGGGTCTCCGTCTACCGAACCGAAGTTGCCCTGCCCGTCGACAAGCGGGCATCTGACCGAAAAATCCTGCGCAAGCCTGACAAGCGCGTCGTAAACGGCTCTGTCGCCGTTGGGATGGTACTTGCCCAGCACTTCGCCGACAATACGCGCGCATTTTTTCGTGGGCTTGTCGTAAGTGTTGCCCATGTCGTTCATGGCAAACAAAATGCGCCTGTGCACGGGCTTCAAGCCGTCGCGCACGTCGGGGATTGCTCTCGACACGTTGACCGCCATTGCGTAGGCGATAAAGGACTTTTTCATTTCCTCGTCAACCTTGACCTTGATTGAAGTCGCGTTGTCGAGGGCTTTCATATATTCTATGTTGACTTTTTCTTCTTTCTTCGCCATTTGCGCTCTCCTTAAATATCAAGCTCCTTGACAAGCGTGGCGTTGTCCACGATGAACTGACGGCGCAGCTCGGGCTTTTCTCCCATAAGGACGGTAAAAATTTCGTCCGCCTCGTAAGCGTCGTCCATAGTGACCTGCAACATAATGCGCGACTCGGGATTCATTGTCGTGTGCCACAGTTGGTCGGCGCTCATTTCGCCCAGCCCCTTGTATCTCTGGACCACTCCGCCGCGCCCCACGAGAGCCAGCTTTTCGTTAAGCTCCTTGTCGCTGTAAGCATAGTGGTCCTGCTTGTTTTTGGTGATTTTGTACAGAGGCGGCTGCGCGATGAACACGTGTCCGTTTTCTATCAGAGGGCGCATATAGCGGAAGAAGAAGGTCAAAAGCAAAATTCTGATGTGGCTGCCGTCCACGTCCGCGTCGGTCATACATATGATGCGCTTGTATCTCAATTTGCTTTCGTTGAATTCGTCGCCTATGCCGCAGCCGAAAGCCGTAATCATGGATTTTATTTCCTCGTTTTCCAGAACGCGTCCGAGACGCGCCTTTTCCACATTGAGAATTTTTCCCCTTAGCGGCAGAATCGCCTGAAAACGGCGGTCTCTGCCCATTTTCGCCGTGCCGCCGGCGCTGTCGCCCTCGACGATATAAATTTCGCTGTAAGCGGCGTTTTTCTCGGTGCAGTCGGCAAGCTTGCCGGGCAGGGTTGTCGTTTCAAACACACCCTTGCGCCGCGTAAGCTCCCTTGCGCTGCGCGCCGCCTCCCGCGCTCTCTGCGCCGAAATACACTTGATGATAAGCTCCCTCGCCTCTTTGGGATTTTCTTCAAAATAAGTGCCCAGCTCGTCGTTAACCACGCGCGCCACGGCCGTGCGCATGGACGCGTTGCCCAGCTTGGTTTTGGTCTGCCCCTCGAACTGCGGCTCGGTCAGCTTTACCGAAACGACGGCAGTCAAGCCTTCTCTGACGTCCTCGCCGGCAAGCTTTTCCTCGTCCTTTAAAAGCCCCAGCTTGTGGGCATAATCGTTGACCACCTTGGTCAGCGCGTTTTTAAAGCCGTCGAGGTGCGCGCCGCCCTCCTCGGTACAGATGTTGTTGGCGTAGGAATAAATAATTTCGTTGTAGCCGTCGTTGAATTGAAGCGCGATTTCCACCTCGCCCTCCTTGACGGATTTGTCGATGTAAACCGTTTCGGTAAAAATCTTTTCCTTTGTGCGGTTGAGATTGTCCACAAACTCGGCAACGCCGCCCAAAAAGCAGAAGGTTTCGCTTTTGGCGCGCCCTTCGCGGTTGTCGGCAAGGACTATGGTTATTCCTTTGTTGAGGTAAGCCACCTCCCTCGCGCGCAGTTTAAGCCTGTCGTAATCCCACAAAACGGTGTCGAAAATTTCCTTGTCCGGCATAAAGGTGATTTTCGTGCCCGTGCTTTCCGCCTCGCCCTTGACCGCAAGAGGCGCCTGAGGCACGCCACGCATATATTTCTGATAATGATGCTTTCCGTCCTGGTCAACCTCGACGACGAGCCACTCGCTCAAAGCGTTGACGCAGGACAAGCCCACGCCGTGCAGACCGCCGCTGATTGTGTAGCCGCCGCCGCCGAATTTGCCGCCCGCGTGCAGCTTTGTAAGGCAAACCTCGACGGCAGACACGCCCTCCGTCTTGTGAATGCCGCAGGGTATGCCCCTGCCGTTGTCCTCTATGGTCAGACTGCCGTCGGCGTTGATTGTGATGTAGGCGTGCGTGCAGTAGCCCGCGAGCGCCTCGTCGATGGCGTTATCCACGATCTCGTAGACCAGATGATGCAGGCCGCGCTCGCCGGTGGAACCGATATACATGCCCGGGCGCTTGCGCACCGCCTCCAGACCCTTCAGGACCTGGATCTCGCTGGCATTATACTCATGGTCGGTAGCGGTTTCGGCATTTGTGCTGGTAATGATTTCTTCTGCCATTTCCTTTCTCCCTTTTGTTCAATGTTTGCATTTTTGTTCGATCTATCGTAAAAGCAGAGCATATTCTCCGCCTGTTGGCTGGTTTACTCGATCATTTTTTCGGCTCTGCGCCGCATGGCAGCAGGCGACAGCTCCGAAAGATACACCGTGTCCACCACGGCCCCGTCTGCCAGAACATAGCTCTGGGGCAGCTCGTCCGAAAGGCTCACCACCGCGCCGTTCTTCTGGGCGTAGTTCAGAAACTCCCGGCCCCGGGGGGTGATGGTGGTGGTTTCCAGATTGAAGATGCCGATAATGTCCCGGTCATTCAGCACGTAGTCACGGCCCAGATGAATATACATACAGTATTTTCCTCATTCTGACAGTTCATGCATAAAACGCCGTTTATTCACCGGCAGCTGCATGTACTTTTGCATCATTTCTTCATGCTTTGCTCAGCACACCGCCGTTCATGCGGTACACTTCGCCGTCCGTTTTCAGGAACGCGGTATCATCGCAGCTGGTCACGAATGTCTGCTTTTCCTTCATGCGGGTGAGCAGATACTGCTTGCGGCCCTCGTCCAGCTCGCTGAGCACATCGTCCAGCAGGAGCACCGGGTGCTCTCCGGTGATCCGGGCAGCGGCAGCCGCTTCGGCCATTTTCAGGCTCAGCACCACGCTGCGCTGCTGTCCCTGACTTGCAAACACCTTTGCGGGCTGGTCGTCCAGCAGCAGCTCAACGTCCTCGCGGTGGATGCCGCACAGGCTCTGCCCGGCGCGCAGCTCTTCGTTCTGGCGCTGCTTCAAAAGTGCGGACAGCCCGCCCGGCTCAAACTGGGCAGCATAGCGCACTGCCATGCGCTCTGCCCCGTGGGAAAGCTCGGCATAGTTGGCGCAGGCCAGCGGTGTGAGCAGGGCCAGATATTCCCGCCGCCGCTTCTGGATGGCCTCGCCCTGCGCTGCAAGCTCCACGTTCAGCACTTCCAGCAGGGCGCATTTTTCTGCCCACGGGCGCTCCGTGCCGCCTGCGGAATGACGCAGAAGCGCGTTTTTCTGCTGCAATGCCCGCACATAGCGACGGTAGGTGGCAAGGTAGCCGGGGTACAGCTGGCACAGCGCCGCGTCCAGAAACCGCCGCCGTCCTTCCGGTGCACCTTTTACAAGGCTCAGGTGCCCGGGGTCGAACACCACAGCCGGAAAGCTGCCCGCAAGGCCCGCCGCCCGCTTGGGCGGAGAGCCGTTGACCGATGCATACCGGCCGGGGCGCTGTGCATCCGGCGTGCCCACCGTAATGCGCACATTTGCCGGTTCGTCCGGTTCCTGATCCTCCTGCCGGGTGCGCTGGGTGACGGCCTCCAGTACCGCGAATGTTTCTCCGCGGCGCACAAGCTCGGCATCCTTGCCGCCCCGGAAGCTTTTGCCGCCGGTCAGCAGCCAAATGGCCTCCAGCAGGTTCGTTTTGCCCTGACCGTTGTTGCCGCAGATCACGGTCAGCTCCCGGCCCGGTTCCAGCTGCGCTGCCGCAATATTGCGGTAATTCGCAACTTCCAGTGAAAGCAGACGCATTACTGGCCCTGACCCACTTCCACGGTCTGGCCGTCCAGCTCGATCACATCACCGGCACGGCACTTCTTGCCGCGCATGGTGCACACCTCGCCGTTCACCTTCACGGCACCGCCCTGCACCAGCTCCTTGGCTTCGCCGCCGGTCTCGCACAGGCCTGCATATTTCAGCAGGGCATCCAGCTTGATAAATTCCGTATGGATGAGAATTTTCTGCATAATTTCGCCCTCTTAATCGTTCTTGAAGCGCACCGGCAGCACCAGATACAAAAAGTCGTTGCCCTCGGCAGGCAGCACCTTGACCGGGCTCAGAGGGCCGCTGATCTCCATGCGGACCTTCTCGGTGCGGGCGTTGCGCAGCGCATCCAGCAGATAGCGGTTGTTGAAGCCGATCTCCACTTCGTCGCCCTCGCAGTCGGCGTTGAACTCGTCCACCACGCGGCCAAGGTTGGTCTGGCAGCGCACCACGACTCTACCCTCTGTAAAGGAGATGCGGAGAGGATTTTTTAAACGCTCTGTAATAATCAGCGAAGCACGCTCGATGGTCTCGATGAATTCCTTGGTGTCGATGGTCACGCGGGTGCGGCTGTCGGCGGGGATCACGTTGCGGTAGTTGAGGAACTCGCCCTCGATCAGACGGCTCATGATGGTGTAGCCGCCGGCCATAAAGACCACATAGCGGCGGTTGGCGCTGATGTGCACCGGCTCTTCGTCGTCGTTGGGCAGCAGGTGGGCGACCTCGGTCATGGTCTTGCTGGGCACGATGATGCGGATATCCTTTACCGCCGTCACCGGGCGTTCCACGATGGCCAGACGGTAGCCGTCCAGTGCCACCACAGTCAGCTTGTCGGGCAGGATCTCGAACAGCTCACCGGTGTGGGCGGGTTTTTTCTCGTCCTGACTGACAGCATATAACGTACGATCGATCATATCTTTCAGCACGCCGGTCTTGATGGTCAGGGTCTCTTCCGCTCCGGTATTGGGCAGCTCGGGGAAATCGTTGGCCGGCATGGACTGGATCTCGAACTGGACTACGCCGCTCTGGATGGTGGTCTTGCCGTTCTCGGCAGAGAGGATGCTGACCTGACCGGCGGGCATCCGGCTGATCATGCTGCTGAGCAGCTTTGCATTCAGCACCACCTCGCCGGCTTCCTTGACATTGGCTTCGATGGTGGTCACGATGCCCATTTCCAGATCGTAGCCGGTGAGGTTGAGCTGGAAGCCTTCGGCTTTCAGCAGGATGCCTTCCAGCACAGGGATGGCAGAACGCATGGTGACGGCTTTGGACACACCATCGATGGCTGCGCTCAGCAGAACTTTATCACATACGATGTTCAAACTGAATTCTCTCCTTTGTTTTTCGTTTCTGATGTTGTTTTGTGTTTGAAAACAGTTTCAGAACCGGTCTATCTTATTGAACTTGTTGTAGTAACCGTAGTAGGGGGTGGGGAACTTGTGGAAAACCCCGAAAAGCCTTGTCGGAATGCGGGGGTTTTGGTTTCCACGGGGTTGTGAATGTGTTGTGAATGGATCGTGGAAAGGTTGGAATAGGTCTTTCTTTCCACAGACCATGTGGAGAACGGAGGTTGAATGTTGAAAACTCTGTGGAAAGTGTGGAAAGGTTTGCGTTTTTACCACAAGATATAGGTTCTTTTTCCCCGTTTTGTTCCGTTTTCTCCCCATATTTTGGGGTTTCACCCATAAATGAGTACGACTTTTGCACGATTTCTGCGGTCAGGCCTTCACGTTCTTGATGATGTCGCTCACGGTCTCGCGCAGGTGCTGGTCGTTCTTCATGTCACGCTCCATGGTCTTGAGGGAGTAGACGATGGTGGAGTGGTCACGGCCGGAGAATTCACGGCCGATCTCTTCCATGCTCATGCCGGTGACCTCGCGCAGGATGTAGATGGCCACACGGCGGGCAGAGGCAACGTTGGCGTTGCGCTTGGTGCCGCGGATGTCGGCAGGGGAGACGTTGAAGGTGCGGGACACCTCGCCGATGATCTTCTCGATGGTCACGGGCACCGGCTGGGTCTCGTTGAGGATGTCCTTGATGGCATTCTGGGCCACACTGATGACCGGCTGGATGCCCTCCAGCATGTAGTAGGCGTTCAGTTTTTTTACAGCGCCTTCCAGCTGACGGATGTTGTTCTTCAGGTGGTTGGCAATGAACTCGGCCACATCCTCGGGCAGGTCCAGATGCAAAAGCTCTGCCTTGCGCTTGACGATGGCCACGCGGGTCTCAAAATCCGGCGGCTGCACATCGGCGGTCAGGCCCCACTCAAAGCGGGTGCGCAGACGCTCTTCCAGACTTTTGATCTCCTTGGCCGGGCGGTCGGAGGCAATGACGATCTGCTTGTGGGCATCGTGCAGGGAGTTGAAGGTGTGGAAGAACTCCTCCT
>OOCI01000873.1_pt1 | contig 25155 bp, 18 predicted proteins | sample 1671761 | NCBI WGS metagenome assembly OOCI01 (sample SAMN06348190, study PRJEB24527) | human gut metagenome | biome: human gut; feature: ankylosing spondylitis patient; material: feces | host: Homo sapiens | place: China | collected 2015-10
GGATGGCAAACAGCCCCGCAAACGCATCGAAAAAGATGGGAACAGCCAAAAAATCTTCCAAAAAGAAGAATAAAAAGCCGAATAAAAAGGCCGGCAGGATAGCTCTGCTGGTCATACTCTGTGTGCTCGTCGTCGGTATGCTCACCACGGCGATAATCGGAGGTTATGTTTTTTTCAATATCGTGTCTTTTGCCCACGGCGAGATCGCGATAAATCTCGACGACTACAAGGCGAATCAGAACCAGACCTCGTTCGTCTATGCCTATGACAGCAACAACGAGCTCGTTGAAATGGCTCAGCTCCACGGCGAGGAGAACAGAATATGGGTCGATTTCGACAAAATGCCGGAAAATCTAAGAAACGCTTTCGTCTGCCTTGAGGACAAGCGTTTTAAGAAGCATCACGGCGTCGACTGGCTGCGCACTTTCGGCGCGGCAACCGGACTTTCAACCGGCGGCGGCTCGACAATAACCCAGCAGCTCGTCAAGAATGTGACCAACGACAAGGAGATAACGGTCGTTCGAAAGTTCAAGGAGATAGAGCGCGCTCTGAACCTTGAGCAGCACTACAGCAAGGACGCTATCCTTGAAGCTTATCTCAACACCCTTTATCTCGGCAACGGATGCTACGGCGTCCAGACCGCGAGCGAGACTTATTTCGGCAAGGATGTCAGCGAACTGAACCTCGCCGAGTGCGCGACCCTCGCGGTCATAACAAAAGCGCCGACGAAGTATAACCCCCTGCTCAATCCCGAGGCGAACAAAACGCGTCAGGAACTCTGCCTCAAATATATGCTCGAGGAAAAGGCGGTAAGCAAAGAAGAGTACGAAGAAGCAGTTAACTATAAGCTCGTGTTCACAAACAGCGAGGGCTATGTCCCGAAGCCGGGCAAGACCAAGAACACTACCGAGGACAAGAACACCGAGAAGGAATATCAGGATTTCTATGTCGATTATGTCATCAAGACCGTCTGCAAGGATCTGATGAGCAAATACGGCTACACCTACCGCCAGGCGATGGAGAAGATAAATTACGGCGGACTCAAGATATATTCTGCCGCAAACCCCGATGTTCAGAAGGTTCTCAATACCGTATATTCAAACAGAATCGCTTTCGATAAGGAGGCAGACACTGCCGAGCATCCCGCCGCTCAGTCCGCGGCAACCGTCATGGACTATGAGGGCAGAATCGTCGGCATAGTCGGACAGGCGGGCGAAAAGAACGGCAACCTCTGCCTCAACAGAGCGTCCGAGTCCCCGAGACAGCCCGGTTCGTCCATAAAGCCCCTTTCGACCTATTCTCTCGCGCTCGAGAAGAACTATGTCAACTGGTCGAGCATGATTCTTGACTATTCAATCTATCAAAACGGCAAGCTCTGGCCGCAGAATGCGGACGGTACGAACGGAAGCAAGAAAGAGATAACCGTCCAGTATGCTATCCAGAAGTCGTTCAATACCGTGCCCGTCAGAATAATTACGGAGATGCTCGGAGTCAACGAGGCCTATAACTTCATGAAAAAGACGTTCCATCTGACAACTCTTGATGATTCTGCGGATGCGAATATCGCGCCCCTTGCAACCGGCGCTCTGACAAACGGCGTCACTACTGTCGAAATGGCGGCGGCATATGCTGTGTTCGGCAACAACGGCTATTACTATGAGCCCTATTGCTATTATAAAGTCACAAATGCCACGGGTACGGAAGTCCTGCTCGAAACGAAGTCCGAGCCCGAGAGAGTTCTCAGCGAGGATACCGCAGAGGTCATGCGCGAACTGCTCAAGACCGTCCCGGCAAGAGATTTCCGCAAGAGCAAGAATCTCGGCAAGTTCGAGCTGATGAGCAAGACCGGTACCACGAGTGACACCAAGGACAGCTGGATAGCCGGCGGCACGCCTTATTATGTCTGCGCAGTCTGGCTCGGCTACGATAAGCCCAAGGTCATTCCGTTCAGATACAGTGCTTCCGGACGAGTCTATATCGAACTGCTCGACCGCATCCACGCGAACCTGCCCGTCAAGGAGTTCCCCAAGACCGGCAAGGTCGAGGAGAAGGACTACTGCAAGAAGACCGGACTTCTCGCTTCGCCCTCATGCAAGGAGACCGCAAAGGGATATTATAAGAAGTCTGCAATGCCCGCCGAGTGTACCGCATGCGGCGGCGGATCCGTCAGCGAGGTCGTCAGCGGAGTCGGCGAGGCGGTCAGCAATATTATCGATTCCATCCTTCCGACAAGCCCGCGTTCGGACGATTAAACTCAACCTGCGGCGAAAAAATATATAAACGGCCGCACCCGATAACGGTGCGGCTAAATTTTTTAATTAAGAGGTATTTTATGATAATCCTGTCGGTAGATTACGGAGATACGCGAACGGGCATAGCCGTCTGCGACAAGACCGAATTTTTGGCGTCTCCCGTGACCGTTATAACAGAAAAAGAATCCGAGCCGCTGATTGAAAAAATAACAGAGATAGCGAAAGAGAAAAAGGCGGAGCTGATAGTTGTCGGTCTGCCCGTCAATATGGACGGCACTCATGGCGAACGCGCTCAGCGGTGCGAGGATTTTGCGGCGGCTCTGACCGAGTTTTCGGGCATAGAGACCGTGATGCGCGACGAACGCCTGACAACGGTTTCGGCGCATAACGCCCTGAATGTCACGAACACGCGCGGCAAGAAGCGTAAGGCTGTCGTCGATGCCGTCAGTGCCGTGATGATTCTCCAGGATTATCTCGACTATCGGCGCATCAATCACCTTTCCTGAACAGCTCTTTTATGCCCATGAGCAGCAGAAATCCGCCGAATATTTTCCCGGGAATATTGCTGTTCATGTGCGATACCGCGAGACTGCCGAGCAAAACTCCCGGCAGACCGCCTGCGGCAAAGAGCAGAACGCTTTTCCAGTCGATGAGCTTTTTGAATGAATAAACTATGCTCGAGAGCACCGCGCAGGGGATGAAAAACAATAGATTTATGCCCTGTGCCTTGAGCTGCGGCATGCCGAGCGCGAGCACGAGATAGAGCACAAGCACTCCGCCTCCGCCGAGTCCGAGACTGCCGGCGAGACCCGAGAAAAAAGCTGCCAGTATAGTCTTCATCGCATCAGCATCCTCACTCCCGCCCAGAGCATGAAAAGGGCAAAAATCTTGCCGAGTATTTTCGTCGGTATCTTCGGCAGAATGAAAGAACCGAGAACGCTTCCTATAAGCCCCGCCGGGAGATAGGGGAGCGCGTCGCCGAAGGTGACTTTCCCTGTGTAAATATATATCCCCGCGCTCGCCGCGGTCAGCAGCATAATGAGTGCCACCGCGTTTGCCTGCGCCCTGTTTTGCTCCATTCCGCTTTTTCTGAGCATCGGCACAGCAATCATCCCGCCGCCGGCTCCGAGCGCGGAGTTGACCGTCCCGATGGCGAGACCGCCGATAATCTTTGTTATTCCTTTCATTTTCTCAGCTCCTTTTTCCTATTTTGCCCGCCGCTGTTCTAATAATGCCGCGACTCTCCGCATATTCTTTTGTGGGGGTGTCGGTATGGTGATAAATTTCAAAAAGCGTTCAGGGCTTGTCGCTCTCGGTATCGCGGCGGCTGTTGTAATAATGATTATATGCTTCGTGATGATATCCTCGCGCGGCTCCGGATATGCGCACAGGGCCTCTTCAAATGCGCTCCGCACAGTGACTGTTATCGTTGATGCAGGTCACGGCGGCATGGACGGCGGCGCGACTGCGGCGGACGGAACGGTCGAAAAAGATATAAATCTGTCCATAGCCCTGAAGCTGCGCGATATGCTCGATACAGCGGGCTACAATGTCATCATGACTCGCGAAACGGACGACGATATAGCCGACGACTCCGCAAAAACCGTGCGTCAGCAAAAAGTCTCGGATATAAAAAACAGAATGAAAATCATCGAACAGACGCCCGACGCCCTGTTCGTGAGCATACATCAGAACCACTACGGCGGCCCGTCATACAGCGGCGCGCAGGTGTTCTATTCAAAAAACAATCCGGAGAGCGAGAAGCTGGCAAAGGCAATTCAACAGGATATCCGCTCGCTTATCCAGCCTCAGAATCAGCGCGCCGTCAAGCGCACGGGCACTGAGATATATCTGCTCTATCATGCGCAGTCTCCGGCGGTTATGGTCGAGTGCGGCTTTCTCTCGAACGCCGCCGAGACGCTGAAACTAAAAGACGATAATTATCAGAACGCCATGGCTTTTTCGGTCATGTGCGGTATAACAGACTATTTAAAACAAGACGAAAAACTGACGGAGGTAACATAAAATGGCAGGCAAGGCAAAATCGGTCTATATCTGTTCCGAATGCGGCTATGAAAGCCCGAAATGGTTCGGCTGCTGCCCGGGCTGCGGCGAGTGGAACACCATGAACGAGGAGATAAAAGCGCCCGCCGCTCCGGCGTCCAAGAGCGGCGCGAGCGCGCGCAGCGTCAAGACATATGCTCTCAGCGAGATAACCGCCGATGAGGAGATACGCTATCAGACAGGGCTCACCGAGCTCGACCGCGTCCTCGGCGGCGGAATAGTCAAAGGTTCGCTGGTGCTCCTGAGCGGCGACCCCGGCATAGGCAAATCGACGATTCTTCTTCAGATATGCCAGTATATCGGCAAGGATCTCGATATTCTCTATGTCTCGGGCGAGGAGTCGGTCTATCAGATAAAACTCCGCGCGGACAGGCTCGGGGTCACGAACCCGACCCTCACTCTCATGAGCCAGACCGACGTTCAGGCTATATGCGAGTATATAAATATCAACAAGCCCGGGCTCGTTATCATCGACTCCATACAGACTATGGTCATAAGTGACCTCAGCTCCTCTGCGGGCAGTGTCACGCAGGTGCGCGAATCGACTTCGATGTTCATGCGCACCGCGAAGAGCAGCAATATCCCGATTATAGTCGTCGGTCATGTCAACAAGGACGGCAACATCGCGGGTCCCAAGGTGCTCGAACATATAGTTGATGCGGTACTCTATTTCGAGGGCGACCGCAATATGTCTTACAGAATCCTCCGCGCCGTCAAGAACCGCTACGGCTCGACGAATGAGATAGGCGTTTTCGAGATGCTCGACAGCGGACTTTCTCAGGTCGAGAATCCGTCCCTTATGCTGATTTCAGGCAGACCGAAGAACACTTCGGGCACCTGCATCGCCTGCGCTATGGAGGGCACCCGCCCGATACTCGCCGAGGTTCAGGCTCTTGTCAGCGCGTCGAGCTTCGGCAATCCCCGCCGTATGGCGACAGGTTTTGATTACAGCCGCATGGCGATGCTCTTAGCCGTCCTCGAAAAGCGAGCGGGCTATTTCTTCGGCAATATGGATGCCTATATAAATGTCATCGGCGGACTCAAGCTCGATGAACCCGCGACCGACCTCTCCGTTGCGCTTGCGCTTATTTCGAGCCTCAAGGATGTCCCGATAAGAGACGATGTGCTCGCTTTCGGCGAGATAGGTCTCGGCGGCGAGATTCGCTCCGTCAACCACTGCGAGCAGCGCATAAAAGAGGCGGCTCGGCTCGGCTTCAAGACCTGCATTATCCCGCGCCATAATTTCAAATCCGTGCCGGACAAGCTCAAAAAGGAGATAGAGGTCATCGGCGTCAAGAATGTCTATGAGGCGTTCGCGAACTGCGTTGACTGATGAATTTTATGACCCCTATAGAATCGCCGAACCTGCCGAAGAGGGGAATAGCTCTCGCTGCAGTGAGCATCGGCGCAGTGAAAGCAAAAGAATATCTTCTCTCGCGCGGTATCAGTGTTTTTGATATCCTGCCGTGCGCCGCGATAACCGACGGCACAGCCGCCCACGCCGATTTGCATTTGTTGCATCTCGGCGGGCGAAAAATCATATTGAGCCGAGAGCAGTGTAACAACGCGGAAAAGCTTATTGAAATGGGCTTTGATGTGCAGGTTCTCGGCACTCCGCTCGGCGATAAATATCCCGCCGATGTGCCGCTCAATGCCGCGCTTTTCGGCAATTATGCGATACTCAATCCCAAAACCGTCTGCAAAAACATCGACTTTTCCGGGCGTAGTTTAATACCCGTGCGCCAGGGCTACACAAAATGCTCGGTAGTGCCGGTGACTGAAAGCGCGATAATTACCGATGATGTGTCAATAGCCTCGGCGGCCCAAAAAAGCGGACTTGCCGTCCTGCTCGTCTCAAAGGGCGATGTCATTCTGCCAGGGCGCGAATACGGCTTTATCGGCGGCTGCTGCGGACTCATTGCGCCCGATACAATGCTCTTCAACGGCTCGCTTTCGTCTCATAGGGACGGCGAAAAAATCAGAGCCTTTCTCTCTTCGTTCGGCGTGTGTGCGGAGGAGGCAGGGGACTTTCAATTAACCGATATCGGCTCAATACTTCCGCTCGCGGAGAGATAAACCGAAAATCTTTTTGAAAATTATATTTTATTCCAAAATCCGATTTTTATTATTTGCCTTTGTGCTATCATATTTCGGAAAACTTCAGTGGAGTGATAACAACGAAAAAAGGACAGCTTAAAGGCGGCATCTTTCTCATTCTCGCCGCCGTTATATGGGGACTGTCGTTTGTGGCTCAGAGCGAGGGACTTGAAGTAATCGGAACTCTGACCTTCAACGGCATAAGAATGATTATGGGCGGCACGGTGCTCCTGCCGGTCATTGCAATAATGTCGGGAGTTCAAAAATCAAAAAACAAAAAGCTCGGCTCGGCTGAACAGAAAACGCCCGAAGAAAAGAAAAAAGACAGAAAAAGTCTCATTGTCGGCGGACTTGTCTGCGGAACGGTTCTCTGCGTGGCGAGCAATCTTCAGCAGGCGGCGTTCGGCTATACAACGGTCGGCAAGGTCGGCTTCATAACCGCGCTCTATATGCTCCTGGTGCCGATAATCAGCCTCGTTTTCTTCAAAAAGCGCGTCAGTCTTCCTGTGTGGATAGGCGTCGGACTCGGCGTTGTCGGACTCTATCTGCTGTGTGCGGGCGGCAAGGCGACTTTCGGCAAGGGCGAATTGCTCGCTCTCGCGTGCTCGGTCGGCTTTGCGATACATATTCTTGTTATCGACAAATATTCGGCGATAGTCGACGGAGTCAAGCTCTCGTGCGCGCAGTTCTTTGTCTCGGGCATAATATCCGTCGTTCTTATGTTTATCTTTGAAAAGCCGAGTATCCACGCCATAATGAGCGCCGCACCCTATCTGCTCTACACAGGTATTTTGTCCTGCGGAGTGGCGTTCACTTTCCAGACCCTCGGCCAGCGCGATTCCGACCCCACGGTCGCTTCGCTCCTGCTGTGCCTTGAATCTGTGTTCGCTGTTATATTCGCATGGGTGCTGATAGATCAGAAAATGTCCGTAAGGGAGCTCAGCGGCTGCATCATCATGTTCGTCGCAATAGTTCTCGCCCAGCTTCCCGCAGATGTGTTTAAGAGAAAGAAAAAGGTATAATAAATCCTAATTTTTATCCGACAGACCGTGTTATTGCATGGTCTGTCTTTTTCTATACCCATTGATATCGTTGACAAAAAGCCAATATATGGTGTATAATTAAATATGTATGATACAAAATAATGCGTAACAATCAGTCGGGGGATAACTCAATGGCAAAAGTCAAAAAGAGAGAAGAATACGGCGACGACAGCATTGAAATGCTCAAAGGCGCCGACAGGGTGCGGAAAAAACCGTCGGTTATTTTCGGCTCGAACGGTATCGAGGGCTGCGAGCACTCGGTGTTTGAAATAATTTCAAACTCCGTTGACGAGGCGCGCGAGGGCTTCGGCAACACGATTACCGTCACCCGCTTCGAGGATAAGTCCATAGAGGTTCAGGATTACGGGCGCGGTATACCCGTTGAGTTCAACCGCAGGGAAAACGAGTATAACTGGAAGCTCCTGTTCTGCGAGCTCTATGCAGGCGGAAAGTATAACACCAACGACGGCGGAAGCTACGAGTATTCGCTCGGCACAAACGGACTCGGCCTTTGCGCCACGCAGTATGCCTCGGAGTATATGGAGGCGGAGGTTCACTCGAACGGCTATTGCTATCATCTGCAGTTCAAAAACGGCGAGCCGGTCGGCGATATGATAAAAGAGCCCTACAGCAAAAAGGACACCGGCACGCGCATAAAGTGGCGCCCCGACCTCAAGGTGTTCACCGATATAGACATACCTCTCGAGTATTTTCAGGATATGATGCGCCGCCAGTCGATAGTCAACGCGGGCATTAAGTTCGTGCTCAGGAATCAGAACGGCTCGAAGTTTGAAACGTTCGAGTATTTCTATGAAAACGGCATAACCGATCACCTCAAGGAGGTCGTCGGCAACAACGCCATTTCTTCTGTCTGCACCTGGAGCGGCGAGCGAGTAGGACGCGACAGAGCGGATCAGCCCGAGTATAAGCTTAAAATAAACGCCGCGCTCTGCTTCTCGAATAAGGTCCAGCTCAAGGAGTATTATCATAACTCTAGTTACCTCGAATACGGCGGCGCACCCGATAAGGCCGTGCGCTCCGCGTTTGTGTCGCAGATAGACGCATATATAAAAAAGAACGGAAAATACCTCAAGTCCGACTCGAAGATAAATTTCCAGGATGTCGAGGACTGCCTCGTGCTCATCGTCTCGTCGTTCTCGACCGTAGCCGCCTATGAGAACCAGACGAAGAAATCCGTCACCAACAAGTTCATTCAGGAGGCGACGACCGAGTTCTTCAAGCATCAGCTTGAGATATATTTTATCGAAAACAAGCTTGACGCGGACAAGATATGCGATCAGGTGCTCATCAATATGCGCGCGCGCGTCCGTGCGGAGACGACGAAGCTCAATATAAAAGGCAAGCTCCAGTCGAGCAACGATATGGGCAGCCGAGTGCAGAAATTCGTTGACTGCCGCAGCAAGGATGTCTCCGAGCGCGAGCTGTTCATAGTGGAGGGCGACTCGGCTCTCGGCGCCTGTAAGCAGGCACGCGACTCGTCTTTCCAGGCGATAATCCCCGTGCGCGGAAAGATACTCAACTGCCTCAAGGCGGAATATAACAAAATATTTGCAAACGATATCATAACCGACCTCATAAAGGTTCTCGGCTGCGGAGTCGAGGTCAAGTCGAAGTCGATGAAAGATATGGTCGCGTTCAATATCGATCAGCTGCGCTGGAGTAAGGTCATAATCTGCACCGATGCCGACGTTGACGGATTCCAGATACGCACGCTTATCCTCGCGATGATCTATCGCCTCATGCCCACGCTTATCGAAAAGGGCAAGGTGTATATCGCGGAGTCGCCGCTCTATGAGATAAACTCAAAGGACGAGACGTGGTTTGCATATAACGAGCAGGAGAAGCAGGATATCCTTTCCCAGCTTGAAAACAGCAAGTTCACCATCCAGCGCTCGAAAGGACTCGGTGAAAACGATGCGGACATGATGTCGCTGACGACGATGAATCCCGCAACCCGCCGCCTTATCCGCGTCGACCCGACCGACGCCCAGAAAACTGCCGAGATATTTGATCTCTGGCTCGGCGACAATCTCGCCGGCAGAAAAGAGCATATCGCACGCGACGGCGCGGCATATATCGACATGGCGGATGTTTCGTAACAGCTTAACTATTGAAAGGATTTTGATATAAATGGCGGGAAAAAGAGGCAAAAAAGAACCCCCGAAAAATGAAATCGATCCGCTCAAGAGCGGAGTTCATATCATCGGCGCGGGCGAAGTTGTCGAACAGCCGATAACCGATACCATTGAAACGAACTATTTCCCTTATGCGATGAGCGTCATCATGTCGCGTGCTATCCCGGAGATAGACGGCTTCAAGCCCTCGCACAGAAAGATACTCTATACCATGTACAAAATGGGTTTGCTCACCGGTGCGCGCTCAAAGTCGGCTAATATAGTCGGACGCACCATGCAGCTGAACCCCCACGGCGACGCCGCCATATACGAGACTATGGTCAGGCTCTCACGCGGCTATGAAGCTCTGCTGCACCCGTATGTCGATTCAAAGGGTAACTTCGGTAAGGCGTATTCGCGCGATATGATGTGGGCGGCTTCGAGATATACCGAGGCGAAGCTCGACCCCATAAGTGCCGAGCTTTTCAAGGATATCGACAAGGACACCGTCGATTTTGTCGATAACTACGACAGCACCATGAAAGAGCCGACCCTTCTGCCGGTCACTTTCCCGAGCGTGCTCGTCAATAATAACACCGGTATAGCCGTCGGCATGGCGAGCTCCATATGCTCCTTTAACCTCGAAGAGGTCTGCCGCACGACTATCGAGCTTATCAGAAACCCCGACCACTGCGTTGCGGATACCCTCAAAGCACCCGATTTTGCGGGCGGCGCGAAGATACTCTATGACCGCGCGAAGATCGAGGAGATTTACCGCACAGGCCGCGGCTCGTTCAAGCTCTACGCCAAATATACTTATGACAAGTCGAACAACTGTATTGATATAACGGAAATTCCGATGACCTCGACCGCGACGAGCGAGTCTATAATAGAAAAGGTTATCGACAGGGTCAAGGCTGGCGCGATAAGAGAAATAAGCGATATCCGCGACGAGACGGACAAGAGCGGTCTTAAAATAACCATAGACTTAAAGAGGGGAACAGACCCCGACAAGCTCATGCAGAAGCTCTACAGGCTCACTCCGCTCTCGGATTCGTTCGCCTGCAACTTCAATGTCCTGATTGCCGGTTCGCCCCGCGTCATGGGCGTCAAAGAGCTGCTCAACGAGTGGATTGCGTTCCGTATGGAGTGCGTCAGACGCAGAACCTATTTCGACCTCAAAAAGGCTAAGGACAAGCTGCATCTGCTGCGCGGACTTGAAAAAATACTTCTCGATATCGACAAGGCGATAAAAATCGTCAGAAATACCGAAGAGGAGGCGGAGGTCGTCCCGAACCTCATGATAGGCTTCGGAATCGACCGCATCCAGGCGGAGTATGTCGCGGAGATAAAGCTTCGTCATTTGAACCGCGAATATATCTTAAAGCGCACGCAGGATATCGAAGATCTCGAAAAGCTCATTGCCGATCTTGAGGATATCCTCGCAAAGCGCGGCAGAGTCGGCGCGATAATTATCAGCGAGCTTGAGGAAGTTATCAAGAAATACGGCAAGCCGAGAAAGACGGAAATTATCTACGCCTCCGATATCGCAGAGGAGGAAGAGGAGGAGCAGATACCCGATTATCCCGTGACGCTCTTCTTCTCGAAGCAGGGCTATTTCAAGAAGATAACCCCGCAGTCCCTGCGTATGAGCAGCGAGCAGAAGTTCAAGGAGGGCGATGAGCTCGCCCAGACCGTGGTTACGGATAACGCGAAAGAGCTTCTCTTCTTCACGAACCGCTGCCAGGTCTACAAGGCTCGCGTCAACGACTTCAAGGAGACAAAGGCGAGCGCACTCGGCGATTATGTGGCGAGCACGCTCGGCATGGACGAGGGCGAGACGGCGGTCTATATGGTCGTGACCTCGGACTATTCGGGTCATATGCTCTTCTTCTTTGAAAACGGAAAGGCGGCGAAGGTCGAGCTTGCCGCCTATCAGACGAAGACGAACCGCAAGAAGCTCATAAAGGCTTATTCAGACAAATCGCCTGTCGCTGCGATGCTCCATATCGAGAGCGATGTCGAGCTTGTTATAATCTCTTCCGCGGGCAGACACCTTCTGATAAACACCGGTGCAATCTCGCCCAAGACTACCAAGGACACTCAGGGAGTCGGCGTTATGAGCCTCAAGAAGGGTCAGAAAGTTATGACCGTCCGCGCGTATAAAGAAGGGGAGTTCGCCAAGGCGTACAGATATAAGACAAAGAACCTGCCCGCCGCCGGAGCGCTGCTGAGCGCAGAGGACAAGGGCGAACAGCTTGAGCTCGGAATATAAAAAAGACCGTTTGCAAGGCTTCCCCGCAAAACGGTCGGCGGGAAAAGCCCTGCAAACGCATTGACTTCGGACTCTTGCCGCTGAGAGTAGTTTGTTCAGCTGCGTGCTGATAATACATCTTTCGGAAGGAAAATTTCTCCGTTCGGCAAAAGTTTTTGTAAAAACTATTGAAATGTGTCAAAGTATATGCTAAAATATCTTAGCAATTTGTGTTTGGAGGTTAACTTCATGGCAGTACATGAGATTATATTGGGCATAGTCCTCATTCTTCTTTCGGTCGCTATTATTGTTCTCGTCCTTCTTCAGGAGGGTAAGTCCGCCGGCCTTTCCGGCGCTATCGCAGGCGGCGCAGAGACTTTCTTCGGCAAGAACAAGAGCAGGACTATGGAGTCGAAGCTTGTGCTTATCACGAAGATCATCGCTATCTCTTTCTTCGTTCTCGCACTCGTTGCAACCTTGCTTCTTCTCTTCCTTTAATACAGGACAAGTAATATCTAAAAGCTGAACTTATGCGATCCTTCGGGGTCGCATTTTTTCATGTGTAAATATAGAAACGGCCCCGGGCTTCACAGATTTTCCGTGAAGCCCGGGGCTATGTGTGTTTAAGGGAGTTTTTATATTTAACCGAGATTCAGCTCGACGCGCCCTTTCGGGACATACATTATCGTTCTGCAGCCGTTGGCACGTCTGAACTCGGCAACATATCCGCCCGTGAGGTCGAATCTGTAGCCGTAGGCGTTTTCGGCGAGTGTGCTTATCGTTGCGCCGTCGGTGAATTCCTTTGAATTTTTCGGCATATAGTCGCCACTCGTGTATGTGCTTATCTGTTCTCCGGTCTCGCGGTCGGTTTCCGGCTTTGATTTGCCGTTGTCCCAGAAAGCGTTGAATATCGGCGTGGTGTATTCAAGCGCATCGACGGTGAGCTTGCCTATGTCCGCCACTCTGACGGCGACTATAGGCGATTCGTCAACAAGCAGGTCATAGAGTCCGTGGGCTTTGAGATATTTGACGGTGTTCGTCATCTCCTCGGTTATCGGAATAACGGAATTGAACTTGCCGAAATCTCCGTATTCCGAGCCGTTGGTCATCATCTCGCCGTAGTTGCCGGCTTTCCAAGCCTTTCTTATCGCATCTTCCGGCGTTTCGGTGTCCCCATTGACTGTATCGGGCGAGTAGATTTGAGTTACCGCTTCCATTTCCGCCTTGATACCGTCACGGTACAGAGCCGCCGCGCCGAGCCACTTTGAGTCGGAGCAGAGAATTCTGTCTGCGCCGAGAGAGGTTATGTCCTCATATATCGCGCGGGCGAGTCCGCGTGTAAATTTTTGGTCAACGACGGTCTTTTTGTCCATCTGTCCCGAGAAGAGAACGGGGAATACTTTTTCGCTGTCTATGTTCAGCAGCTCGTTTTTGATTTTGTTGTTCCAGTTCTCGGTGTTCTCTATTGAATAGAGCGAGAGATAGTCGCCGAGCCCGACTGTCTGATATTCTCTTATTATCTCGCGTCCGTTCTTGAGCTTGTATTTTATAATAACAGTGCTGCGCACGGCTCTTTTGGAATAATCCTCGCTGCTTGAAACAACTTTTCTGCCCGAGGCGATGAGCCTTTTGTGCAGCTCGCGCACGGCGTTAATGTCGCTTTCGCTTTTGAATCCGTCGATAATTATGCGCCTTTCGTCGGCGTTGCTGCGATAGTAGCAGCCGCTGTTTATGCCAACCGGGTTTCCGTCCTCGTCGAAGGCGAGATAGTAGCCGGAGTTTGCGTTGAATTTGGGCTCGTCTGCTCTTGTGCGGTAGCTTCCGAGAAGTATGTCCGGAGCGGATACCGATGCGCTCTCGATGCTGTCGGTATCCGGCACGCGGCTACTGTAACCGAAGAACCCGGTATAGAGCGAGAGCATAACGGCGACCGCGAGAGCCACATGGACAAGCCCGTATTTCCAATCCTTTTTGAGTGCCTTGAAGCTGCGGTTGAGCATAATATCGAAAACCACGAAAATAACGGCGCTCAAAAGCACGGTTATTATGCCCGTTATAAGATATTGCTTGCCGGTGATTTGCGAAAAATAAAAATTAACGGCGATGATAGTCGAGCCTGCGGAAACAGAGAGCATGGTGGTCAGCAAAAAGTTTAAAGTCTTGCTCCTGCCGCTGAAGCCGCATATCTCCACCTTCCTGCGTTTTAGCATCAAAAGCCCGAAACCGAACAGCAGGGCGGTCAGTATCGCCCAGAGTGTATAGGGCTCAAGAGACGGCGCACTCCAGCTTTTCAGCTCGTCTGCGGTGATTTTAGAGAATACGTCGGCCGAGACCAACGAGCCCGAGCGGATGAATACGTCGTTGTTGAGCGAGAGCAGATTGAGACGCGACAGCACGCGCCCGAAAGGGGAGAGAGCCATGCTGATATCCTGGTTGTGACTCGCCGACGGATAGAGTGCGTAGTTTGAATTGTGAGGCGCGCCGAAGAGCAGCTTCGGTACAGTGTTATTGAGAAAATATACAGCAGCGCTCGGAAACGCGAGAAATGCGAGCGAGAACAGTACCGATTCGCTTGCGGTTCCCACGCAGACGGAGACTGCCGCCGCAACAGAGAATCCCGCAAGCGCCGTCACGGTCATGTGAACGGCGTAAAACAGCAGCGCGCGCCAGAGCATGACGGATGAGCCGAAGTAGATAAGGTTCAGCATTGCCGAAAAGGCGAGCGGGAGAAGCACGGCCGCTTCGAGCATGACCGCTCCCGCCAGCCAGTGCGCCGAAAACAGACCCGTGCGGCTGATGCCGAGGCTGAAATATATGTTGTTCTTCGCTTTGCTTGAGACGAATCTGAAAAGCATTATGCCCAGCGCCGCCGAGAGAATGACGAGCACCGCAGTATAGAAATAGAACCAAAAGTAAAAAATATCGGACACCGCGGAGCCGTTTCCGTCGGCGATTATCAGGAACTTTCCGGATTCGCGCAGAAGCTCCAACGTTGCCGAGCCGCCGCTCTTCAGCGCCGTAAGCTGTCTTATCTTGTCGCTGCCGAAAAAGCTTCTGAGGTAGAGCGCCAAGCTCATGACAAAGACCGCGAGCGGAAAGGCAAAGTTCTTTCTCATCGCGTGTGCGACCGTGAAGCCAAACGGATTTTTAAAGCCGTCTTTTGTTCTGTTCACCCTTTCTCCCTCCGATGCTGCTCAGTTCGGCGGCCGCACCGTTTCAGCGCAGCCGCCGCTTGAAATTTATTTGCCTGTGCCGAGGTTCAGCTCGACTCTGCCCTTGGGAACGTACATTATCGTAAGAGCGCCGTTCTCGCGCTTGAACTCAACGAGGTATCCGCCCGTGAGGTCGAAGCGGTAGCCGTAGGCGTTGGCGGCGAGCTTTTCGACAATAGTCTTGTTTGTTATGGTTACGGCATCCTTCGGCATGAAATCGCCGCTGTTGTAGTTGCTCACCTGATAGGTGTAGCCGGTGGAATCCGTCTTTGAAACTGCCTTTGATTTTCCGTCATCCCAGAAGGCGTTGAATATCGGGCTACAATAGCCGTATCCGTATCTTGCTTGCACGGAGTCGGTCGAGTGACCCATGTCCTTAACTCTGACGCTGACTATCGGGGACTCGTCTGTGAGCTTCTCGTAGAGTCCGTGCTCCTTGAGGAAGCTTATAGTGTTCGTCATCTCCGAGGTTATCGGAACTGTTGAGTAGTCGCCGAGTGAGATATAATGTCCGCTCGACTCTCCATGCGCCGAAAGCTCGTTGACCTTATCCTGCCTTGACATATCAAGATCTTCCTCAATACCCGGTTCCGGCATAGGCTCTGTTACGGTAGTGGCGCTTCCGTAGTACGCCTCATCCTGTGTGTTTTGACGAGAAACATAGAACGCAACCGAGCCGAGATATTTCGCGTTGCTTGTCAGGAACTTGTCGGAGCTCAGCGTGCTGATATCATTATATATCGCGCGCGCGAGACCCGCCGTCAGCTCTTCGTCAACAGCTATCCTGTTGTCCATCTGAGCGGAGAAAACTATCGGGATAACATTTTTCGAGTCGATGTTGAGCAGCTCGTTCTTGATTTTGCTGTTCCAGTTCTTGGTATCCTCAAGGGTATAGAGCGTGGGATAGTCGGTCAGCGGAACATAGTTATAAACTCTGACAAGCTCGCGTCCGTTCTTGAGCTTGTATTTTATGATGACCTTCTGGCTTGTAGCTCTCTTCGAATAGTCATCAGGGTCGCAGTTCATTTCGTTGATGTTTCCTGCTTTTATCATGGCCTTGTGGATTTCGCGGACAGTATTTATGTCATCTTTGTCCTTGAAGTCCTCAACGAGTGAGTTCGAACGGTTGCCGACATAGTAGTAGTCCTTGAGTCCGTCCTCGCCGAAGTAATAAAGGTTGCTGTTATATCCGGACCGGAGCCCGTTGCCGAGCTTGTAGCTGCCCATCAGTGCGTTGGGCGCGGAGATGGATGCGCTCTCGATGGACTGAACATCGGGCACGCGGCTGCTGTAGCCGAAGAAGCCGGTGTAGAGCGAGAGCAGGAACGCCGCCATGAGACCGACGTGGACGAGACCTATCTTCCAGTCTTTTTTAAGAGCCTTGAAGCTCAAATGGAGAATGACATCGAGTATAACAAATACCAGGAAAGATGCGACGATTACCAGGGCTATCATTATCCATCTGCTTATCTGCGATGTGTATGCTATAAAATATATTATCAGCGAAGCAGCTCCGAAAGAGGCAATCATGCAGAGCACGAAGTTGAGAACGGCGCTTCTTCCGGGGAAACCGCATATCTCGGCTTTTCTGCGCTTGAACATGAACAGACCGAACACGAAGAACGCGGCGATGAGAACTGCCCAGAGAATATAGGGAGTCAGCGATGGCGCGGCCCATTTTTTTGCCGCCTCTTTTGTCATAGCTTCAACGGAAGATGAGTTAATAAAAGAGCTTCTGTTGAGCATGAGCAGATTTATGTGGCTGATGATGCGCCCGAACATGGTAGAGTCCGTCATGTCGAGATGCATGTCGCCGTAGCTTGATGAACTGGGATATATGTCGTAGTAAGTTATGCCGGGTGCGCCGTTGAGAATTGCAGGAACGCTGTAGTTCACGCACATTGTCACAACGCTCGGGAACGCCGCAAGAACGGCTGAGAAGCCAAGCGATTCAACAACCGTACCCACGCAGCTCGAGACCGCCGCCGATATTGTAAGACCGGCGAGCACACATATCACGTTGTGCACCGCATAGAACAGGAAGGTTCTCCAAAGCATGGCGGACGAGCCGAAAAAGTGGAGGTTGATTCCGAGCGATACTGCGAGCGGGATGAGTGTTGCCGCGAGCATCATAATTATGCCTGCAACCAGACGCGCTGTGTAGAGATCGGCGCGCTTAATGCCGAGGCTGTAATAGACGTTGACGGTCTTTTTGTTGGTAACGAATCTGAAGAGCAAAACGCCGAGCAAAATCGATATCACGACGAGCAGGGCGGGGAAGATATAAAACAGCGGGTCATATGCTGCCTGTTCGGAGTCAAAGATAAATACTTCATATGCGTCGCGCATCATCTTCAAAACATCCTGACCCCTGATTTCGGCAGCCTCTTTTGCTTCGTTTATCTTATCCCAGCAGAAGTTGGAGAGATAGAAAAACATGCTCACTGCAAATGTCAGCAGCGGGAGAATGAAGTTCTTTTTCATCGCGTGCGCGACGGAGAACCAGAAAGTGTTCTTATATTTTTTCTTCATCTGTTCCACCTCATTTCTTCTCTTCGGACTTGCCGAAGATGTCCTTGAAGTCGTAGTCGCTGCCCTCCATCTCCTCGAGGAAGATCTCTTCGAGCGTGAGCGGGAATTTTTCGATCATCAGCGGTTTCATATCCTGAAGCTTCTTCTCGTTTTCGTCCATGTCGCCGTTGGCGCTCAGAGTGATTATCTTTCCGTCCTTCGAGAAGTGCCTGATGTCGAGATCCTTGAAATCGCTCTCTTCGAGGTCGCGGTCAAAGACCAGCCTGAACTTGCAGCGCGAGCCGCTGATGTCGTCGACCGAGCAGTCCATGACTATGCTCTTGCCGTTTATCAGCGCAATGTGGTCGCACATATCGGCGAGGTCGTGGAGATTGTGGGATGAGATTATGACCGAGCATTCTTCCTCCGCCATGTATTCGAGCAGGAGGTTCTTAATAAGATTCCTCTTTGCCGGGTCGAGTCCGTCGAAGCTCTCGTCGAGCAGAATGACCTCGGGCATCGTGGACATTCCGAGGATTATCTCGGCCTGTCTCTGCATGCCCTTTGAAAAGCCGCGTATGCTCTTCTTCGTGTCAAGCCCGAAAACCTTTGAGAGCTTGTGCATGGTGTCGAAGCTGAAGCGGGGATAGTAGCCCGCGTAGAATTTGCCCATGCTCTCGATAGTCGCGTTGGGTTCGAAATATATGTCATCGGGGACATAGAAAAGTCTCTGCTTCACTTTTGCGTTGTCAAAAACATTCTCGCCGAATATTTTGACCTCGCCCTCGTCGGCTCTGTAGACTCCGGCGACCGTCTTGAGAAGCGTTGTTTTGCCCGCGCCGTTGTAGCCGACAAGCCCGTATATTGACGACTTTTCGACTTTCAGCGAAAGATTCTGAATGGCGGTGAAGTCCTGAAATCGTTTTGTAACGCCGATTACTTCAATCATAATTCTTCCTCCTGAGTGTAGATTTCGTTGAGTATGTCGATGATTTCCTGTTTTTTGAGTCCCTTGGCGCGGGCGGCAGAGATGGCGTCCGAAATTTCGGACACCGCCGTGTCGTGCACCGAATCGTTCTTGAAAGCCTTTTCGCTGACGAAGCTTCCCTTTCCGGGCACGGTGTATATCGCACCGTAGGATTCAAGGTCGGAGAACGCCTTTTTTACCGTGTTTATGTTCACACCGGCGTCGGCGGCAATGGACCGTATAGACGGCAGCTGCGAGTGCGGAGCGAATGTACCGACAAGGATAAGAGTCAGCAGCTGATTTCTTATCTGCTCGTATGCCGGCACGCGGCTCTGCTTGTCGATTAAGACCACAGCGATTCTCCTTTCTTTTTGATTCCGGCGCGCCGCAGTGCACCAAAATCAGAATAAGTGTGCTATCTGTAGTAGCACACCTATATCATAGCACGAAAAATCCCGTTGTCAACACTTTTTTCAAAAAATGTGAAAACAAAAAACCGCGATTTAAAGCCGGAAATATAAAAAAACGCCGAATGCAGGATATCAGACAGGCAATCAAAAGAAAGTCGTCCGACAGACACTGCATTCGGCAATAACAATATATCACGGAATAAAAATTGTGTCAATATTTTTTGTATTGTCGGGCAGAATTTAAAAGCTTTCAAAGAAGTGCGATATACCTTGACAGCACGTAGACTAAAGACAGACATTGCAAAAGCAAAGAGAAGCGGATATAATAAATAGCAGAAAACGAATTACGCGATTTCCAGCGTCTCGCATATGCCGATTGGAACTCGGGGGATGATAACAAACAACTGGGCGGAAAGCGAATTTATAACAAATCCCAACACGGTTCTTGAATTTTTAGGTTCAAAAGTGCATAATAATAACGGAATCAGTTGTATAAAGATTTACGCTAAGATGATACAGAGGTGAACCTTTTGTATGGTAACGGTAAAGAAGCTATTACATGAAATTTTTACGGAAGATACCATTAAAGCCTTGGCAATTGGCTTTATGGCAGATGACCCTCGTGAAAAATCTAATTATCCTTCTGATATGCCGTATTCGGAATTCAAAAGGTTGATAACCAGTAAAAGCGTTCCGAGAAAGTTGAATGATACCGAGGAAAACAGAAGAAAATTCAGAAAGGCTGTTCACGAGAACCATCTGAAAAGTGCGATAGAAAACGGAGTAGGACTTACGGAAACTGAAAAGTATGCCACTTACGAAATTATGTTTTCGCCCAGATGGTAGTAGATAATTTAATAATTACAGCGTCTTGCATTTGACTGCAAGGCGCTGTTTTTATATCCAAAAATCGTTTGCCTGTATCGTAAACAGGGTAACAGTTGACCTTAACTGAGAAAAGGAGTGTAAAAAAATGGCAGAAGAAAAAAAGGATGTCGAAACCTTGGAGGGACAGGGCGCCGAGGAGCAGAAAGAGCAGTTTCAGCCCGAAAAGAAGTATACCGACGAGGAAGTAAACAACATCAGTGTCAAGAACAGCAAGAAGGCAGTCGCCAAGCTCATGAATATACTGTATGAATGCAAAAAAGCCACCGGCTTACTCCAAAAGGCTGAGCTACAATTGCCCAGTGTCCCGTTTCTCACCGATGGCTATATACACAGTATACGCGATTTCGATTCAAGTGTCAAGCAATTTGAAAATGTAACAAAGCGTCTGTAGGTTTACAATAGATGCGAGACTGAATCGGGAGCATTGAAATAGAAATGAAAAAAGCCTTGAAACCGTTGATACACAACGACTTCAAGACTTTCTCTTTTGGTGATCCATCGGAGATTCGAACTCCGGACACCTTGATTAAAAGTGAGACTGTATTACTTGATATTAGCCACAAATAACAGTAGTTTGTTGGTGCGTTGCAGTCTGTAAAGAGGGTACAGGGTGCAGAGTGTCGGTGCGTGGTAGAAGCTTTCCCCCCTGTGATTGAGCGGAGCGTTCTAAAATAGGGCGCGTGAGCGCCTGCCGAATTGCCTTGTTTAGGTCGGCTGAAAGTTTGAACAATCTTCATAGCGCGCAGAATATAGAAAGTCTGTACCTCGCCCTCCATTGTCAGCCCGCGCCGTAAGCGCTTTTCGCCTTGCTTCGGTCGGTTGAAAGTCTGAACAATGTCCTGTGCGCGTAGTAGCCTAAAAGTTAGTATTACCTTTTAGGCTAACTTGTGTAATTGTGTAATGAAGTTACTCTTTCTTTTTCTTCTTCTTGGCTCTGTTGTATGTTCCTCTCTTTTTCTGTTCTTCTTTTATCGCTTTTTGTGTATCCCTGTATGACATAAGGCTTGAATGGTTTTCCATATCCACCATATCTCTATATTCTTGTTCTTCTGCTTCTTCTTCAGCTTTTTTTATAGCATAGTATTCGTCATACTCTTCGTTTTCGATATCTTCATAATCTTCGTATCTGCCTGTTATATAGTCCATTGAGACTTTGTATATGTCAGCTAATCTGATTAATATTTCAACGCTTGGTTCGTGCCTACCTGTTTCATACCCTGCATATGTTGTTTGTGCTATGCCTATTGCTGTTGCTGTTTCTTGCTGTGTCATATCTATGTTTAGTCTTAGCTTTGTTAATATTTTACCTATTTTTTTGCTTCGTGATTCTATGGCTTTCTTTTTGTTCTGATTTCTCTTTTGAGGGTCTAAGTTTTCTTGGTCGCCTATTTGCAATTTTAAGTTTAAAGATAAATCGTTATTCATTGTTTCACTCCCTTTGCTATTATTATATAGCGAGAAACTAAGTAAATCAAAGATATTTAACGAATTTACAAGTAAATCGGAGCTATTTAACGATATTGCCGTTAAATGGCTCTTTCGTTTTTTTGACGGCTACTGTATTATATTTAACGGTAAAATCATTAAAGGAGAGATTGCTATGACTATTTTTAAAGAATTAACAAAATCGGAACTTACTGCTCGTATTGTGAAATGGATTCCAGAAATTAATCCTGCTTATGTTTTTACTGTTCTTTCTTCTGAAAGTAATTCTTTCGATGAAAGCGATGTTTCTTTTTGGCTCAATTACTTTGAAAGTTTACTTTATCAATGAAAGGATGATTTACAGAAGAGCATAAAAAAACGGTAACGGTTGAAAGCTTGGCGGCTCACCGTTACCATTCAATCCCAACAGGAATAGCCCTGTAAGGCAAATATATTATACCTTGTTTTGGCTACTCCTGCAACAGAAAAAGAAAGGAAATTTTATATGAAAAATCCACACCGCAGAGTAGCTCTTAAAATGTCCCATTCAACAGCAGGGGAGTTATTGTTACAACTTGAGTTATCACAAAAATTTATTCGTGCTTTTTATGGCGAAGATAGTTCTTTAATGCTCGAAAATCGTGCTTTGTATTCTGCTGTAAAAAGTTCGGTTGAACATATCGATGATAAACAGATTGTTGTTTTCGTTGATGATTTTATGCCAGCTTTTGTTCCTGGCAGTTTTGATTGATTACTCCGTTTCGACACTTGTTACGCTCCGAACCTGTGCAGTGTCGTATCCATTGTTTGGGGGTGCGTTTTGCTCCCCTCAGAATCTGAGGGGGCAACGCACCGACCCGCGTCTCTATTACTTGACTAAGTATCAAATTACGGTTATTTCAGATAAATCTAACTATTACAAAGGAGTGTTAAATGCCACTTAAAGAATCTAAATACAAATACAATCAGACTTTTGTTAAACTGCTCGGTTCTAAGATTGTAGTTAGTACATTGGGCTGTGTCAGAAATTCTGATATTGTTTGTGATGATGATAAATATTCAGAGCGTTGCTCTGTTAATGATAAGAAACTCACGGAAAATATTAAAAGGGCAAAGAGCAAAATTTATGAACTTGCTTGTTGTAATTCGTGGGATTGGTTTTTTTCTGCTACTCTTGATAAGTCTAAATATGACCGTTCAGACCTCGAAAAATTTCATAAGGACCTCACTCAGTGGTTTAGAAACTATGGCAAACAACATAATATCAAAATTGATTTTCTTCTTGTTCCCGAATTGCACAGTGACGGTGTAAGTTGGCATATGCACGGACTTTTGCGCGGTGTTCCGAAATCTCATCTAAAACAATTTCAAATAGGTGACCGTATGGGAAAAGCTCTTGCAGAAAAAGTTAAAAACGGAGATGTCGTTTACAACTGGCTTGCATATTCGAAAAAGTTCGGCTTCTGTGACCTTGAACCCATTAGAAACCCCGATGCTGTCAGTAAGTACATAACTAAGTATATCAACAAAGATTTATCTTCGAGTGTAACAGAGTTGAACGCTCATCTGTTTTATCATAGCAGGGGATTAGAGAAAGCTAAAATTGTTAAAAGCGGCACTCTTACGACTCCTATTGATTATGATTTTAACGGTGAATATTGTTCTAAAGCTGAGTTCCCATATTCCGATGAACTTCTTAATCAACTGATTTCTTCCATTGTTTGATTAAGATTCAAATACAATGTTTAGGGTGATGTTTAAGTGACAATTCGAGAATGTATAGATGATTTTTTAATTGAACAGCAGGTTCGAGGAAACTCACCGAAAACACAGAAACACTATTTTCGATGTCTCGGATTATTCGAGCGCTTTCAATCTCCTAAAAATCCCGATATTTCCGCTGTGAGCGTTTCTGATTGCAAAGCCTATTACATTCACCTTTCAAACAGAAATGTATCTTCTGTGACTGTTCAGACATACATTAGAGCGTTGCGGGCTTTTTTGTCTTGGTGTTACCTTGAGGGTTACATTTCTGAAAACATACCGAAAAAGTTTCGCTTGCCTAAAGCTCAAAAGAAGAAAATCGATATTCTTACCGATTCGGAAGTTGAACAGCTGTTTCGCTGTCTTTCAGGCAGAGATTTTATTTCTGTGCGCAATTACTGTATTGTTGCTCTTATGATTGACAGCGGATTGAGATTGAATGAGGTTGTTACAATCAGACGAGATAAAATACATATTGCCGAGGGTTATGCAATAGTCAACGGAAAAGGCAATAAAGAACGGTTTGTTCCGCTTGGTCTCAACTCAAAAAGAGCATTGTTGCGTTACTGCGCGATTGTTCCGAACAAAGAAAAAGAGACACCTTTATTCGTAAAAGACACCTTGATTCCCATAAAAGAGAGCACCGTAAAACAGCTTTTTCGGAAGCTGAGAAGTCGGTCGGGAATACCTCGTTTGCACCCTCATTTGTTGCGCCATACCTTTGCTACACGGTACATAGAGCGCGGCGGAGACATTTACAGCTTGCAGTCAATCCTCGGTCATACATCGCTCGAAATGGTGAAAAAGTATGTGCACTTGATTCCCTCAAAAACAGTAGTCAACTTTGCAGTTCTTTCGCCACTCGATAACGCACTTAAAAAATGAAAAAACCCAGCAGTTACAACGGTTGTAGCTGTTGGGTTCTTTTTTGGTGATCCATCGGAGATTCGAACTCCGGACACCTTGATTAAAAGTCAAGTGCTCTACCGACTGAGCTAATGGATCATATTTTTTTCACTGTGCGGAAGCTGTATCCGCAAATCAGCTTGATTATCATATAATATTTGCTCGAAAAAGTCAAGCCTTTTTTGTATTTTCTTCCCATTGTTTTCACTCTTTATGATAAATTGCACTCCTTTTGCCCGAATATTCATTCCCGCCCGGCAGATACTATTCAGAGAAAACTGCCGGAGGCGCATTCTATGAAGATACTTTTTTATGATACAAAGCCGTATGACCGCGAGGCGTTCGAAAAGCTTGCAGGCCAATATTCCGACATTGAAATAGACTATCTCAAGACGGATATCTCTTATCGCACCGCGCCGCTCTCGAAAGGCTATGACGCCGTGTGCCTGTTCGTCGCGTCCGATGTCGGCAGGCGGGTCGTGGATATCCTCGCCGAGAACGGGGTCAGGCTCATTCTCATGCGCTGCGCCGGGTATAACAATGTCGATCTTCCGGCGGCGCAGGAGCATGGTATCTCCGTTATGCGCGTGCCGGGGTATTCGCCCGAGGCAATAGCCGAGCACGCCCTCGCGCTCGCGTTCGCCGTCAACCGCCATATACACAAGGCGTATATAAAAGTGCGTGAGAACAATTTCAGCCTCATGGGACTGACCGGGGTCAACTTCTGCGGAAAGACGGCAGGAGTTGTCGGCACGGGAAAGATAGGCGCGTCGTTTGCGCGCGCCTGCCGCGGACTCGGGATGAATGTTATCGCCTATGATAAGTATCGAAACCCCTCGCTCGACTTCGTTCGATATGTCGAACTCGATGAACTTCTCGGCGAAAGCGATCTGATATCCCTCCATTGCCCGCTGACCGAGGAGACCTATCATATGATAAATATCGACGCAATAGAGCGGATGAAGGACGGTGTTATCCTCGTCAACACTTCGCGCGGCGCGCTGATAAGCACGCCCGATCTTATAAAAGGTATAAGACAGCATAAATTTATGGGCGTCGGGCTCGATGTGTATGAGGAGGAGACACACAACGTTTTTGAAAACCGCGAGGACGATATTCTCGAAACCTCCGTCACGGCGCGCCTTCTGTCGTTCCCGAATGTTATAATCACCTCGCACCAGGGCTTTCTGACCCGCGAGGCGCTTGAGTCGATAAGCGAGACCACGT
>OOCI01000876.1_pt1 | contig 25112 bp, 21 predicted proteins | sample 1671761 | NCBI WGS metagenome assembly OOCI01 (sample SAMN06348190, study PRJEB24527) | human gut metagenome | biome: human gut; feature: ankylosing spondylitis patient; material: feces | host: Homo sapiens | place: China | collected 2015-10
ACTCGAAATCAAAGCGTTCTTTGTATATTGCAAAGTTGTGAAAGAAAAAGAATATAGCTCGTTTCTAAATCGTTAGCAGTCACATTCTTTAAAATACTCAACTCGCTGATATTCAATAAATAAAAGAATTTACTGTGACTCCTCATGTGAAAGGTTACAGGCTTTTCAATGCCCGCCTCCCTAGCCCATTGCTTCATTCGGTAATTGACAGAGAAATACGATGGCAACGAAAAGACCTTGTCTTCTACCCTAGCCTGTCCCCTTACAGGCATCCATGCCAAGGCATTCTCCGACAAGGGTATCGTCACCACATGGCGACTCTTCACCATCTGCTTGCTAATATAGTATCCCTCTGTACCCTTCCCGATATCAGCCCATCGCAACGACCTTACATCACTAAGGCGCAAGCCACAGAAACAAGCAAAGAGGAAGGCGCATTTCACGGTATCAGCCTTGCACGGCGTAACCATCAGCAATTTGATTTCCTCTATGCTGAGATAACAACGCTTACTCTCTTGCTTGCTGAGCATTTTGCGTTCTTCTTTCTTTAATAGTTTAGTGGGATTCTTGGGTATGATGCCTTCTCTCACAGCCTCATTCAATACGGTAACAAACGTGTTGAAATAGAGTCTGGCTGTACCCTTAGCCAAATCTTTCTCATGATGTTCGCCCCGCATGGGCACATCCGTACCAATGGTCTTGGCATGAGCCAGATACTGCACCCAACCTTCACAATACGTCTTGTCCAGTTGTGCCATGCGGATATTCTCACCCTTGTATCTTATCAAATGCAAGAGGGTATGCTGGATGTTGGCAGCATGACTGCCACTCTGTCCTTGCTGTCTTTTTTGGTCTGCATATAGCAACATCCAGTCTTTTAAGAGCATATCCTTGGTCTTCATCTCTCGCTGATAGTTACCGTGGCTCATACTCCACTCTTTGATTCGCTCACATCGGATGAGGATGGCGGTGCGCAAAGTAGCTTCATTCTTTGCCTTTGCCTCCTTGTCACTTCCCCTTTTGTCATCTACCAGCAACAATCCCTTCAACCGCTCATAGGTATAGCCCCTACCCTTGCTTCCAGCTTGATAAGTACGGAGATAGATAGCCTTGTTGCCATTCTTCAAAGGTTTCACCCAAATCTTGATGGGTTCCTTCGCTTTTGTTTTAGTTCTCTTTTTCGCCATAATCTTTACTGTTTTGTCTGTGCAAAATTATACGGAAAAACTATCTTCTTCAAGTCTTTCAAGTTAAAGTACCTAAAGATGTACCTAAAGAAACAACTTAACGAGTAGATGCAAACGATTGCACAAATCGTTTGCATCTGGTTGCTTCTTTATTCTCTTTCTATCCACTCTTCCTTTTATTTGATATTTATCCATCTCTGTTGAGACAAATCAAGCATCGTGTTTCTTTTGCCCAACAGAAAGCCATGTACGCAGCAAACGAGGAGTTGCTCCGTATGAATTGGGACATCGGTGAAATGCTTACCAAAAGCCAAGAGACTGATGGTTGGGGCAAGAAGACTCTACAGCGCCTAACTGTAGATCTTAAGAATGAGTATCCTGAAAGAAAAGGATTCTCTGTAAGAAACATGCAGTGCATGATGCAGTTCTATAATGAGTACAACAAGGAGTTGACCATGGTTAAAGTTGGACATTTTTCAATTGCGCAACCGCTGGTTGCGCAATTGAAAAATAATGTAAACACATTAGCCATCAAACTCGAGTATTATGGCAAGCATGGCGCTCTCGCCAATAACTTCGACACAACGCTCCCTGCTACAGAAGCACTAGAGGTAAAATCATTGTTGAAAGACCCTTATATTTTCGACATGCTCACTTTCACCGACCAATATGACGAAAGAGACATCGAGATTGGGCTCATCAAACATATCGAAAAATTCTTGGTCGAAATGGGAGCTGGCTTCGCATTTATGGGAAGACAATATCACATTGAGGTCTCAGGTGATGACTATTATATCGATATGCTGATGTATAATACCTTTATGCACAGGTATTTAGTTATAGAATTGAAAGCCACAGACTTCATGCCCGAATACATCGGTAAGCTCAATTTCTATTGCTCTGCCATAGATGACACGCTTTGCAGAGAAGGCGACAACAAGACTATCGGCCTGCTTCTCTGCAAGACCAAAGACAGAATAAAAGCAGAATATGCACTTCGTGATATACAGAAGCCAATTGGTGTATCCGACTATGAATTAGGTCAAACTCTGCCGAAAGATTTTCGCAGCAGCCTTCCTTCCATTGAAGAAATCGAAAAGGGACTCAACGAATGGAATCAAGAATAACATCCAATAGACGGTTCTCGAACATATCGGGAGCCGCCTATTTTCGTTTTCTCCTCCAGTATTTCATCGTAAACCATCGGCAGAAAGAACTATATGTTCTGTGGAAACCCTCATTTTGTGCTTTATTATCCTTTTGCCAGCCATTTCGCAAAGAAGCGGTCGCTGACAAAGAAGCCTTTTGGGGTCTTGCTGATCAGTTGCTTGTCCACTAAAGCCTTCAGGGCAGTCTTTACGCTGCTGGTGGCAGGTAGGTGGTGGGTGATGATGAACTGTTGGCTAAGTGGGGAGGAAACTATTTGCTCCTTGGCAATTGCTAACAAGAGTAACTGCTGGTTTTCGGTCAGCCATGCACAATAGTTTTGGTATGCCATGGCTTGCTCCTCTATCAACTCTTGAATCACTTCATCCACTAAGTCCTTATTGATCTGCTCATCACGATGTTCGTAAATACCATGTAGGATGGCTTGTACATACCAAGTTACGCTGTCGGCTTGCGAGTAGATATAGGTGAATGTGTCTACATCTACCTCTCGTTTTTGTGATGACAAAAGACGATTGGCAAATGATAGATATCTTGACTCGGCGATACATGGTAGTGACATGACAAGAGAACTCTGGAAGAATGGGCGATTCGCCGACAAAAACATCTCTTCCATCATGTGCTGTTGACTGCCAGAAAATACGAAATATACATTGGGCAGGAATTGGATGTAGGAGCGTATCAATGCTTCCACTCCATCCTCTGGATAGTTCATGATTTGTTGAAACTCATCTATTGCCACGTAGCATCGCTTTCCAGATTGCTTCATGTACTCGAAGATTCGCTTCAAGCTTTCTCGTCCCTCGTTTGGCTTCAAATCCAAAGAAAATGTTGCTATTTTTGAAGCCATGAGTTGCACCATCTGCTCCAAGTTCTTGGTGGCAAATATGTCTAAGTAGAAGCATTTCACATCATCATATTGCTTTTCCAACTGTTGGAAGACATGATGGATTAATCCAGTTTTGCCCATACGGCGAGGTGCGACAAGCGTGATATTTCGCTCGTTATGGAGCGAAGTCATCATCTTCTCAGTTTCTTTCTCACGGTCACAAAAGTACTCTGCTCCTTTGTATCCATACATCACGAAAGGGTTGTTAATTGTTGCCATAATCTTATTGCGCTTTTTACGTTGCGCAAATTACGCAATAATTATTGAGACAACCAAATGTTTTCAAGTTTTTTAATAATTATCCCATATCATCAAACAAGTCATCCATTGTCAGTTGCACTTGTGCAATTGCTGAATGGGCATTGGGGCGGATGCCGAATGTAGTTATTAGTGTAGGCAAGATGCCATGCCGAACACCTGTCTCTTCTACAAAATCACCCATACGGGTGCGAATATTTAACTCTTCTTCCTTCGTAATCGTATAAGGAGATTGTGAATACTTGATCTCGCAAAGATTGATGAGATGATCTGCTCGTTCTATCAACAAGTCTATCTGTGCTGCTGGAGTAGAGCACTTGCTACGCCATGAGTAATACTCCGTATATATTTGTTCTATGCCCAACCTCTTTTTGATTTGGGGAATATGTAGCATGCAGATACGCTCGAAAGCTAAACCATACCAAGTATTTTGACGTGGCTTTCCCATCTGATGCGTCCAATATGCAGTGTCGTGTGATTTCTGTCTTTCTGCCTACTATTTGCTCCATAACTGATATTCTTTTTAGCTGTTTATTGTGTTGCAAATTTAAGGAAAATATTTGAGAAAGCAAGCGATTCTTTAGCCAAATCGAAGAAAAAACGCTCGATTTGGCTAAGGAATAGGTGATATGATAGCCAAATCGAAGAAAAAACGCTCGATTTGGCTGTTGTTTGCTCATATTCCTCACCATCATTTGGTTGTTTAGAGATTTTGTTGTACTTTTGCTTAAGTTGTGCAAACGTTTGCATGTAATTTTCTTGATTTAAGTCAAGCAAAAGGCGCTACTTTGGCAAGATTTGCATAATTTTGCACACAACACTAACAACCTATGAATGAGAAAACAATCATAACAATGAAAGATATTGCTCGCGAGCTGGGCGTTTCAATCGCAACGGTGAGCAGAGCTTTGAAGGACAGCCCTCGTATCAGTACTGCCCAGAAGGAACGTATACAGACGTTTGCCAGGGCGCATAACTTCTGTCCCAATGTAATTGGTGAGGCTCTCAGATACAGTAGGACACAGCCCATGAAGGTCATCGGTGTTATCATTCCTGAGTTTGCCCATTATTTCTTTTCTTCTGTGCTTTCGGGTATCGAGGAGGAGGCAAGTGCGCGTGGCTATCGAGTGATGGTGGCGCAGAGCAATGAGCGATATGACAAGGAAGTGGCAATCTGCGAGGACTTCTATAAGAATAAAGTGTGCGGCATTATCGTTTCACAGGCGAAGGATACCATGCGCTATACGCATTTCCAAAGATTGATGGACAATGGCGTGCCATTGGTGTTCTATGACAGAATCTGTACTGGTGTGAACTGTTCGCGCGTAGTGGTGGACGATTACATGGGTGCCTTTACGGCTGTAACCCATCTCATCGACTCAGGCTGCAAGAGGATAGCTTTCTATGGCTCGCCCATGAACCTTGAAATATCCAAGAACAGATATAATGGTTATCATGATGCCTTGGTGAAGCATGGCTTGGAAGAAATACCCTCCCACGTACAAATCTGTGACAACAGGGGACAGGCAGAGGCGATTACGCCTGCACTCTTGGAGATGGAAAACAGACCGGATGCTTTCTTTGCGGTGAATGATGATACTGCCATCGGTATTCTCTATACCGCGAAACGTATGGGATTCCGAGTGCCTGAGGAAGTCAGCGTCTGTGGATTCACCAACGGCCAGCGAGCCATGGCTTGCGATCCTATGTTGACCACTGTCGACCAGCGAGGAGTGGCAGTAGGAGAGGAGGCTGTCAACATCCTTATCGGACAGGTGGAAGGTTCTATCCCGATGAATGAGGTGGAGAAGAGAGTGGTAAGAACCAAACTCGTGGTTCGTGGTACGACAAGATAAAAGAAATCAATAAAACAATAAAAAATATGATGACAAAACCTAATCTGAGTTTCTGGAAACTCTGGAACTTGAGTTTCGGATTCTTCGGGGTACAGATAGCCTACGCTCTTCAGAGCGCCAACATCTCCCGAATCTTTGCAACGTTGGGTGCTGACCCACACAATCTGAGTTATTTCTGGATTCTCCCTCCACTGATGGGAATCCTGGTGCAACCCATTGTCGGAACCTTGAGCGACAAGACATGGTGCCGTTTCGGCCGACGAATTCCTTATCTCTTTGTGGGAGCTACGCTGGCTGTCTTGGTGATGTGTCTTTTGCCTAATGCCGGTTCGTTTGGCCTGACGGTTGGCGGTGCGATGATTTTTGGATTGATAGCCCTGATGTTTCTTGATACGAGCATCAATATGGCGATGCAGCCTTTCAAGATGTTGGTGGGCGACATGGTGAATGAGGAACAGAAGACGAAGGCTTACTCCATTCAGAGTTTCCTCTGCAATGCGGGTTCGATAGCCGGTTATATATTCCCCTTCCTTTTTTCCTTCTTAGGCATCAAAAACTATGCGGAGAAAGGTGTTGTGCCCGACTCTGTGATCTGGTCGTTTTATGTGGGCGCAGCCATCCTTATCCTCTGTGTCATCTATACCACGATGAAGGTAAAGGAGTGGAATCCGCAGGAATACGCCAAGTATAATGGAGTTACCGAAGATGCCGAGAAGAAGGAAGAAGGCAAGGCCGACTGGATAAGCCTTCTGAAGAACGCTCCCTCTACCTTCTGGAAGGTGGGACTGGTGCAGTTCTTCTGCTGGGCAGGCTTCCTCTATCTGTGGAACTATTCTACGGGTGCCATTGCCGAGACCGTATGGAATACTACCGATGCCAGCACCAAGGCATTCCAGGATGCCGGCGACTGGGTGGGCATTCTCTTTGCCGTTCAGGCTGTGGGCAGTGTGCTGTGGGTGGTAGTGCTTCCCCAGTTCAAGAGTTCCAAGATGGCTTATGCGGTCAGCCTGATTATCGGTGGTGTGGGCTTTGCCCTTATCCCATTCCTGCATGACAAGTACCTGCAGTTCATTCCGTTCCTGATGATTGGCGCTGGCTGGGCAGCTATGTTGGCGATGCCTTTCACCTTTGTCACCAATGCTTTGCAGGGTTATGGACACATGGGTGCTTACCTCGGACTCTTCAACGGCACTATCTGTATTCCTCAGATTGTGGCAGCCCTTTGTGGTGGACACGTATTGTGGGTGGTAGGCTCTCACCAGAGTGACATGATGATAGTGGCAGGTGTGCTGCTGATATGTGGAGCTTTGGCTGTTTCCATCATCAAGGAAAAGCATGTGACGCAAAAAGCATAATAAGCGCAACCGATTGCGCAACATTTTGACATCTTTTGTGCAAGAAATTAATTGTATATAGTAAGAAATGACTAATTTTGTACCATAAATAACAATCTTATAATTCCTTATGGTGTTTCGTTTTAATATAGAATACAAAACGGTTTATGGCGAGAATCTCGTCTTGAACCTGAACATGGACAACGAAGAGGTTCATAACAGCTTGGGAACTACAGACGGGCTTCACTGGTCGTGCGATCTGGATGTGACTCCCAAGACTAAAAACATTACCTATTATTATAGTGTAGAACGTGATGGCGTTTGTATCAAGAAGGAATGGCAGGTGGTGAAGCATCAGCTGAATGTGACAGCCGAGCGTGCCAATGATTATACCATCTATGATCACTGGCGTGACATTCCTGAGGATTCTTACCTCTACAGTAGCGCCTTCACCGACTGTATCAACCATCAGCAGCTTGCAGAGGTGAAGGATAATACCTTTGCCAAGACCATCAGACTGATAGTCCGTGCTCCACAGTTGAGAGAAGGTGAGCGCCTGGTACTGATAGGTTCTGATCCTCTTGTAGGAGCCTGGGACGTAAAGCGTGCTGTGCCTATGGTGGAACAGGCGTACAATGAATGGATGGTGGATATCAATGCCGAGGCTTTGGCTGTCAATTACTTGGAGTTTAAGTTTGTAGCACTGAATGACAAGAATAGCACCGAAGCATGGGAAACAGGTTACAACCGTAGTGTGGAAATCCCTGAGATGAAGGCCGGTTCGGTTGTATCTTACGAGTTGAGCCAGTCGTTCTTGGAGCGCTGGAACCGTAAGTTTGCCGGAACATTGGTTCCTGTTTTCTCACTTCGCAGTAAGAAGAGTGCGGGTATAGGCGACTTCGGAGACCTGAAGAGTATGATCGACCTGGTGGCAAAGACTGGACAGAAGGTGCTTCAGTTGTTGCCTATCAACGATACGACCATCACTCACACCTGGACAGACTCTTATCCCTACAGCTGTATCAGCGTGTTTGCCATTCATCCACAGTATGCCGACCTGCAGGCTCTGCCTGAGCTTGAGGATGCCAAGGCTCGTGCTGAGGCTGAAAAGACAAGAGCAGAGCTCAATGCCCTGCCCCAGATAGATTATGAAAAGGTAAATGATTTCAAGATAACGTACCTGCACCAAATCTTCAATCAGGAAGGTGAAAAGATGATGAAGAGTGCCGAATATCAGGCATTCTTCCAGGAAACAGAACAGTGGCTGGTGCCTTATGCACAATATTCTTGTCTGCGCGACAAGTATGGCACTGCTGATTTCTCGAAGTGGCCCGACCACAATGCTTGGGACGAGAAAGACCGCAAGGCACTGGCCAACCCAAGAACTAAGGCCTACAAGGAGGTGGAGTTCTTCTACTTCGTACAGTTTGTGCTGAACACACAGATGAAGGCTGCTCACGAGCATGCCATGGCCAAGGGAGTCATCCTGAAGGGTGATATTCCTATCGGTGTGAACCGTTTTGGATGTGATGTATGGACAGAGCCTAAGTACTTCAACCTCGACGGACAAGCAGGAGCTCCACCTGACGATTTCTCTGTGAATGGTCAGAACTGGGGATTCCCTACCTACAACTGGTATGAGATGCTGAAAGACGACTGTCTGTGGTGGACACGTCGATTCCAGAATATGTCGAAGTTCTTTGATGCTTATCGTATCGACCACGTGCTGGGCTTCTTCCGTATATGGGAGATTCCTATCGACTCTGTTCATGGTCTGCTCGGACAGTTTGCTCCTGCACTCGGCATGACAGCTGACGAGATTCGCTCGTATGGTCTTAACTTCCAGCAGGACAGATTCACCCGTCCATTTATCACCGACTGGGTGCTCGACCGTATGTTCCATGAGCGTGCTGACGAGGTGAAGCAAAAGTATCTGGACCGTTTGGATGATGAGCGTTATCAGTTGAAGGCAGAGGTGGATACCCAGATAAAGGTGGAGGCTCTCTTTGAGGGAGTGACCGATGAGAAGGAAATATGGCTTCGCGACGGACTCTATGCTCTGATCAGCGATGTACTCTTTGTTCGCGACCATCGTAATCCGGGAATGTATCACCCACGTATCTCTGCTCAGTTCGACTTTATCTTCGAATCACTTTATGACAATGACAAGGCTGCGTTCAATCGTCTTTATAACGATTACTTCTATCGTCGCAACAACCAGTTCTGGTACGAGGAGGCGATGAAGAAGTTGCCTAAGTTGGTTCAGGCTACTCGTATGTTGGTTTGTGCCGAAGACCTTGGTATGGTGCCAGATTGTGTGCCATGGGTGATGAACGAATTGAAGATGTTGGGACTTGAGTTGCAAAGTATGCCTAAGGATCCAAGTGTGAAGTTTGGGCATCTGAGCCGCAATCCTTATCGTTCGGTTTGTACCATTTCAAGTCACGATATGCCTACGCTTCGCCAGTGGTGGGACGAGAACATTCAGCGCACGCAAGAGTATTATAATACGATGCTCTATCGCCAAGGACCAGCACCTCATCCGCTGCCAGGATGGCTCGCGCAGGATATCATCTCGCGCCATCTCACATCGCCCTCTATGCTCTGTATTCTGAGCATTCAGGACTGGCTTGCCATCAACGAGCATCTTCGTTTGCCTGATGCCAATGCCGAGCGTATCAATATCCCGGCCAATCCTAAGCATTACTGGCGCTATCGCATGCACCTCAGCATAGAGGACCTGGCGGCTAACAAGGAATTTATGGACAGTGTGACAGAGCTTATTGCGCAGTCTGGAAGAAACTAATGCAAACGTTTGCACGTTATGCAAAAAAGAAATACCCTCCAAATTTTAGGAGGGTATTTTTCTTTTTTGTATATTTGCAATGTCTAACCAAAAGACTTACTTTTACTGACAAACAATAGCAGAACAAAGCAAACTGCAGAACAAGGCAAGCAACAACTGAAAAAGACAAAATAACACTGGACAATATGAAGAAATTGAATGTTTTAGTAGTTGGTCTGCTGCTGCCTCTCTTGGCGGCAGCGCAGACCGTTAAATCGCCCAATGGCAATGTATCGGTAACATTCTCTCTGACTGGTAATGGACAGCCTACCTACGAGATGAGTTATAAGGGCAAAACAGTATGTAAACCCTCACACCTCGGACTGGAGCTTGCCAAGGACAAGCATGCCAGCAAGGGTATGACGGAAACCAATCTGATGGACGGATTCACCGAAACAGGAAGCAAGACCTCTTCTTTTGATGAGACATGGAAGCCTGTATGGGGTGAGACTGCTACCATTCGCAACAATTATAACGAAATGGAGGTAAACCTGAATCAGGCTTCTTCCAACCGTAACATCACCATTCGCTTCCGCGTATATGATTATGGTATGGGTCTGCGCTATGAGTTCCCACAGCAGGAATCGCTCAACTATTTCGTCATTCAGGAAGAGCACACCCAGTTTGCTATGACAGGCGACCATACTGCCTATTGGATTCCAGGCGACTACGACACTCAAGAGTATGAATATCAGATTACTCCTCTGACAGGCATCCGTCCTGTTATCGCCAAGAACCGCGAATCATACAAAAGCAACTCTTCCACCACCGTCTTCTCTGACACAGGTGTGCAGACCTCTCTCCAGATGAAGACCAAGGACGGACTTTATATCAATATCCATGAGGCTGCCTGTCTGGATTATCCTACGATGCACCTCAATCTGGATGAAAAGACACTGACCTTTGAGTCATGGTTGACACCTGATGCGGTAGGCAGAAAGGGATTCATCCAGACTCCTTTCAACACACCATGGCGTACCGTGCTGGTGAGTGATGATGCCCGCGATATGCTTTCCTGCAAACTGACACTCAACCTCAACGAGCCTTGCAAGATAGAGGATACTTCATGGATTCATCCTACTAAGTACTGCGGTGTGTGGTGGAACATGATTGTTGGTACTAAAACATGGAGCTACACCAACGACCTGCCTTCTGTTCGCCTTGGTGTGACCGACTATAGCAAGTGCAAGCCTAATGGAACACATGGGGCTACCAATGAAGAAGTGAAGCGCTATATCGACTTTGCTGCAAAGAATGGTTTGCAGGAAGTGCTGGTAGAAGGATGGAACGAAGGTTGGGAAGACTGGTTTGGTCATCAGAAACTTGATGTCTTCGACTTTGTGACTCCTTATCCTGATTTCGATATCAAGATGCTCAACGAATATGCTCATTCCAAGGGCGTGAAACTGATGATGCATCATGAGACTTCTGCCGCAGCTCTTAACTATGAGCGTCACTTGGAGAATGCCTTCCAGCTGATGAACAAGTATGGTTATGATGCCGTGAAGACCGGTTATGTGGGCGATATCATCCCAAGAGGCGAATATCACTACAGCCAGTTGATGAACAATCACTACCAGCGTGTCGTTGAGACGGCTGCCAAACATCACATCATGGTGAATGCTCACGAGGCTACACGTCCTACAGGTATCTGCCGTACATGGCCAAACCTGGTGGGCAACGAGAGCGCAAGAGGTACTGAGTATGAGGCTTTTGGTGGAAGTGTAAGCTATCACACCGTGATGCTGCCATTCACCCGTCTGCAGGGAGGACCTATGGACTATACTCCAGGTATCTTCGAGACCAAACTGTCGGAGTGGAGCAACAACTCAAGTTATGTGCACACCACTCTCTGTGGTCAGCTCTCACTCTATCTTGTGATGTACAGTCCTTTGCAGATGGCAGCCGACCTGCCTGAGCACTATGAGAAGTACGACGATGCCTTCCAGTTTATCCGCGATGTGGCTTGCGACTGGGATGACTCCAAGTATATAGAGGCAGAACCTGCCAAGTATATCACCGTAGCCCGCAAGGCAAAAGGAACCGACAACTGGTTTGTTGGTGGCAAGACTGACGCAGCCCGTACATCGGTAGTGAAGCTCGACTTCCTCGACAAGGGTAAGAAGTATGCCTGCGCCATCTATCAGGACGGCAAGAATGCCGACTATGAGAAGAACCCTAAATCTTACCAGATTATTCACAAGACTGTGAAGAAGGGTGATGTCTTGAAGATCAAAGAGGCACGTGGTGGTGGCTTTGCCATCTCATTGCTTGCAAAATAAACTTTAAAATTTTAACAGGTGTACTTTGGTTGTGAAATTCATGAAAAAACAGGGCTTTTATATTCGCTGTGTTTTCTGTATTTCCGACCGAATGGCAAGGTGGAATCAAATACGCTAAAAATGAGCGTGTTTGGTTCTGCCTATTTCTGCATAAAATACGCTCTTATAGGTATTTTATGCAAGAAAAAGATAGTATAATAGCTATAGCTTAGTTAAAAGTCTATATTTATACGTAAAATAGAGAATGATTCTTGTTTGGATTTTCTCTCAATCTAGCAAAAACTTAACCGTATGAGCATTAAAAATCAATTTTTAGTAGCCTTGACTGCTGTTTTAGTTCCCCATTCATTGATGGCACAAGGTGCTTTCAATGAAATGTCCTATTCTAAGGATAAAACTACTTTCTCTTTGAATTCACCTACAGCTTCTGTTGAAGTAGATGGTGTAACTGGTGCAACTCCACAGGTTTCTTCCAGTAGTGCAAAACCGAGTGTAAAAATCCGTATTTATAAAGACGGACTGATAGGAAAACCTGTCAAGACCATCAAGATGAAAAGTGTAGGTAAGGACCGATGGGAAGCTACCGTAAAGGGTGATTTGAAGGGAAAGTTCTATACATTTGACATGGGAAAGGGCGAATGTCCCGGTACTTTTGCCAAGGCTGTCGGTGTGAATGGCAATCGGGGTGCCATCATCGACATGGCTTCTACCAATCCTGAGGGATGGAAGGATGACAAGCGACCAGAACTGAAGTCGCCTGCCGACTTGGTGATTTATGAGCTCCACGTGCGTGATTTCTCGGTGTCACCTACCTCTGGACTGAAGTATAAAGGCAAGTATCTGGCACTGACAGAACCTAAGGCGATAGAATATCTCAAGCGCCTCGGTGTCAATGCGATACACTTCCAACCTTTGTTCGATTTTGCTTCGGTAGATGAGACACGCCTCGATACGCCACAGTTCAACTGGGGGTATGATCCTAAGAACTATAATGTGCCTGATGGCAGCTATAGTACCGATCCTTTTTCGCCTGCAGTCAGAGTGAGAGAGTTCAAACAGATGGTGCAGGCACTGCATCAAGCAGGCATCCGTGTCATCTTCGATGCTGTCTACAATCATACTTTCAATATTGACGGAAGCAATTTCCAGCGTACTTATCCTGATTATTATTATCGCAAGACAGCCGATGGTAAGTATTCCGACGGTTCGGGCTGTGGCAACGAGACGGCCTCAGAGAAACCTTTGATGCGCGACTATATGATAGAGAGTGTGCTTTACTGGGTGAATGAATACCATATCGACGGATTCCGTTTCGACCTGATGGGAGTGCACGATATTGAGACGATGAAGCTCATCAGAGCTGCTGTTGACAAGATAGATCCTTCTATTTATATATATGGTGAGGGTTGGAGCGCAGGAAGTTGCGCTTATCCAAACGACCAGTTGGCGATAAAGGCCAACACCTTCAAACTCAATGGTATTGGAGCCTTCTGCGATGATATGCGAGATGCCCTTCGTGGTCCTTTCTCTGACAATACCAAAGGCGCTTTCCTGGCTGGCATTCCCGGCGAGGAAGAGAGTCTGAAGTTTGGTATAGTGGGAGGCATTGCCCATCCGCAAGTAGATATGAATTTGGTCAACTATGACAAGAAGCCTTGGACAGCAGAGCCTACCCAGCAGATCAGCTATGTGAGCTGTCACGACGATATGTGTCTTGTTGACCGACTGAAGGCAACCGTGCCTGGCATCAAAGATGCTTCCAGAACGGAGAGCGAACGTATAGCAGAGTTGATTCGCCTCGACTTGTTGGCTCAGACTGCTGTGTTCACATCGCAGGGTGTGCCTTTCTTCTTGGCAGGAGAGGAGATGTTGCGTGACAAGAAGGGTGTGCACAACAGTTATTGCTCGCCCGACAGTATCAATGAGTTTAACTGGGAGAATCTGAAGAAATATCCACAGGTGTTTGATTATTATCGCAACCTGATTCAGCTTCGAAAGAATCATCCGGCTTTCCGTCTTGCCAAGGCTGAGGCTGTGAGAGAACATTTGGAGTTCTTGCCAACAGCCCCTGTTGCAGAGCAGAAGAAAGATGGCGCTCAGGTGGAGAAGAATGGTTGCCTGCTTGCCTTCAGACTCAAGAACCTGGAAGGCATAGACAGCTGGAAGAACATTATTGTCATCTTCAATGCCAACAAGGAAGCCCGCACCATAGCGATACCTCAGGGCGAGTATCATGTGGCTTGCTGCAATGGGGTTATCAATGAAGACGGAATCGGGATGCCATTGGTGGGTAACGAAACCATCATAGATGGCCAGTCGGCATTGATACTGTATCAGAAATAAGTTTCGAAAGTCAATACAATAACTTAAACATAGATCTATAATGAAGAAGAAATTTGTTTCATTCATGTTGCTTATGAGTAGCGTAATGAGTATGACGGCGGCAGTCAACGTGAGCCGCATAGAGCCTACCGACTGGTTTGTAGGTATGAAAGACGCTTCGTTGCAGTTGATGGTGTATGGTAAGGACATCAAGAATGCTGAGGTGACAGTCAATTATCCTGGCGTGAAAATTGATAGCGTTGCCCGTCTCGAATCACCCAATTATCTCTTGGTTTATCTTAATCTGAAGGATGCCAAGGCAGGCGAGATGGTTCTCAATTTTAAGCAGGGAAAGCAGAGCAAGAAGGTGAAGTATCAGTTGAAAGACCGAGAGATGGCTGGCGAAAAGCGCATGGGCTTCACCAACGAAGACGTGCTCTATATGTTGATGCCGGATCGCTTTGCCAATGGAAATCCTAAGAATGATGTTCTCAAGACGATGCGCGACAAGAATTGCGACCGTCATGCTCCAAGTCTGCGTCATGGTGGAGACCTGGAAGGAATCCGTCAGCACTTGGATTACTTCAACCAGTTGGGTGTCACGGCCCTTTGGTTTACTCCCGTTTTAGAGAATGACAGTCCAGGCGACGGCAAGAGCAGCAGCTATCATGGTTATGCCACAACCAATTATTACAAGGTTGACCCTCGTTTCGGAACCAATGCTGAGTACAAGCGACTCATTGACGAGGCACATCAGAAAGGCTTGAAGATTGTGATGGATATGATTTTCAATCACTGTGGTTTCGAGCATCCCTGGATTGCCGACATGCCTTCAAAAGACTGGTTCAACTGTCCAGAATGGCTTCTTCCTGAGTATCAGACTCCTGAGCATGTGAAGAAGATTGGTACTGTGGACGGAGCAAGAACAGTGAACGATATGTATCGACAGACCAGTTATAAGTTGACTCCTGTCCTCGACCCATACGCCAGCAAGGTGGATATGGAAGAGACGGTAGACGGATGGTTTGTACCTTCTATGCCCGACCTCAATCAGCGCAACCCTCATGTCATCAAGTACCTTATCCAGAACAGCGAATGGTGGATAGAGACCGTGGGAATTGATGGCATCCGTATGGACACTTATCCTTATGCCGACCGTGATGCGATGGCTTTGTGGATGAAGACGCTCAACAACGAATATCCTAACTTCAATACCGTAGGCGAGACATGGGTTACTGAGCCAGCCTATACTGCTGCATGGCAGAAAGACAGCAAGCTCTCAGAGAAGAACAGCTATCTGAAAACAGTGATGGACTTTGCCTTCTTCGACCGTATCAACAGTGCCAAGAACGAGGAAACCGATGACTGGTGGAACGGAATGAACCGTCTCTATAATGTGTTCTGCTACGATTATCTCTATCCTAACCCAAAGAGCGTGATGGCATTCATTGAAAATCACGATACCGACAGATTCCTCGGCGAGGGCAAGGATACCGTGGCATTGAAGCAGGCTTTGGCGCTCTTGCTTACCATCAACCGTACACCGCAGCTTTATTATGGTACAGAAGTGTTGATGAATGGCACCAAGAGTGTAACCGACGGCAACGTGCGTAAAGACTTCCCTGGTGGATGGGCTGGCGACAAGCATAATGCCTTCACCGAAGAAGGAAGAACACAGGATGAGAACCAGATGTTCCAGTGGCTCAGCAACTTGCTGCATTGGCGCCAGGGTAACAAGGTGGTTACCAAAGGCAAGCAGACTCAGTTCTGTCCTTATAAGGGTGTGTATGTCATCGCACGCCAGTATCAGGGTAAAACAGTCATGACCATCATCAATGGCAAGAAGGAAGCCAATGAGCTGGATGTGACACGTTATGCAGAGATTATCGGTTCGCATGAAAAGGCTACTGATGTGACGAATGGCTGCACTGTTCTTATCAACAAGAACGTAAAGCTTCGTCCTCGTCAGGCAATGATACTTGAATTCTGATAAATTGAACTTTCGTAGGCGTTAGAAGTTATAGAAGTTAAAGAAGTTATCACTCCCTTCGGTCGTTAGAAGTTATAGCCAACAGTCTTTTTAGTTGAAGATTTAGCTGTAAAGCATATGGCTTTAACTTCTCTAATTTCTTTAACTTCTTTAACTTCCCCATTTTCGAAAGTTGAGTTCAATATTTATTTAAGATTGTTTGTTTCTTATTATAGTTTTTATTAACTTTGCAAACGATTAGAGAGCAGGAGGCTTTCTTGTACATATTTAAAACTATAATAAGAAACAATGATTTTAAACCAACTCCGACATTTGCGATTAGTTATGGCTTTGCTGATTCTTTGGGCTTGCAGCTCAGTGGCAAAGGCACAGACCAACGCTCAGATTTTGTATGATTTCGGTTCCGACCGTAAGTTTGTTACCCTTACCCTCGAAATGTTCAAGCAGGACAAGTGGGGTAGTACTTATTTCTTTGTTGACCACGACTTCAACTACGACAAAATGGTAGTGGGCGAGAAGAATATTGCCCAAGGAGGAACCTATACAGAGATTTCACGTGCACTCAACTTCTGGCAGAAAACTCAGTTCAAGAACTGGAGCCTTCATGTGGAGTACAATGGTGGTATCACCAAGAATTATCCCATCAACAATGCATGGCTCTTCGGTGTGGAATACCTCGTGCACGACAAGAATTACAAGAACACTTTGACTCTGAATGCTCTATACAAGACCATCCGTCAGACTGATCAGAATGTACCCTTGCAGTTTACTGCTGTCTGGACCTGTAACGACATCTTTGGTGTAAAGGGTTTGAAGTTCGACGGCTTTGCCGATTTCTGGTGGGAGACTCATGCTGTCGACTATCAGGAGGATGGTTCAGCTACAACCAAGCACACAGTCTTCATCACCGAGCCACAGCTCTGGTACAATGTAGGTCAGCACTTCGGTTGCGAGAACCTCAGTGTAGGAGGCGAGGTAGAGTTGAGCAACAACTTTGGCTCAACAGGTGGCTTCAAATGCCGTCCCTGCTTAGGTGTGAAATGGGACTTTTAGTAAAAAGTAAAAATAATAATCTGTTGTCATGAATAGAGTCTATTGTTTGTTGGTTTGTCTGTTTTGTGCTTGTCAAGTTTCTTTATGCAAGGAACTCGATGAGAAAGTTCTTTTTGAGGAACTTGATCAACTGCTTGCACAGCAGCAAGAACTGACCCAAGAGAAAGAGCGCAAGATTTGCCATTCTGAGGTCAAAAGACGAGAAACGGTTACTTAATAAGCTCATTTATATTTACTTCATGAATTTAGAACCTTTAATGGATCAGATAATAGAGAAAATGCCCAAAGGACAATATCCAAGTATAAATAAGGCAGATATAGAGTCTCTATAAATACCTGTCCCTCCCATCGAAATTCAAAAGAAAATTATATCTGAATGTGAGGCTATAGATAAAGAGTACGCTACTAGTCGTATGACTATTGAAACTTATCGTAAGAAAATTAGCGAAATATTTGATAATCTTGAAGTTATTGCTAAAGAAAAAATGGGGGTATGCTTAAGCAGATATGTTCTTACTCTAATGAACGTATGAGTATGAGCGAAATGTCTGTTGCCGATTATATCAGTACCGATAACCTCTTGCAGAATTATGAGGGAGTAAGGCCATATGATGGAGAACCAAATATAAATTCGGCAGTAAAGTATGATAAAGGGGCTATCCTGTTGTCTAACATTCGCCCATATCTTAAAAAATTTGGCTTGCAGATAAAGATGGTGGTTGTAGTCCTGATGTTTTAGTCATAAGACTTGATTCTCATGATTGTTTGCCGGAATATGTTTACCATGTTATGGCTCGTCAGCAATTCTTCGATTATGTGATGACAGATGTGAAGGGCATGAAAATGCCAAGAGGCAATAAAGATAATATAATGCGATATGAGATTCCTGTAATTCCTCTCGCAGAGCAACAGCAAGTTATTAATCAAGTTAAGGAGTATAAAGAGCAAATAAATATGGCTCATAAAATAATTACTGGTTGTCCAAAGCGAAAGAAAGCTGTGCTTGAAAATTATCTGAACTAATATGAGAAGTGAAACCATTTGTCCGATACTATTTGAATTATTTCGGACAAATGGTCTAAAGAAGATATAATTATGACTGATAAAAACAAACAACTATACCTTGACTTCGAAGCCTACGAGCGTGTGGCAGAGCCTCATAAGCGCGAAAGGGCTTCGGCATGGCGCACGGCTATCGGTCTGCAAGATGTTGATGGCCTGAAGGTGTCTGACTATCTGAAAGAGACGGCTGTTAGGCATATTGAGGGTGACATTACTATCGACGATGTTCGTGAACAGTTGAAATCGTATTATGTCAACAAAACTACTCATGATGAGGACGATACCGAAAAAGAAGAGGCCGACCGTGTGGCTGCCAATATAGCCAAGCTACTGAGCGAGAAGTCTTTTTCGTTTACAGCATTGGAATTTCTGAATATTCATAGGCACTTGTTTGAGGGTGTATTCAAACATGCTGGTGAAGTGCGCCCCTATGACATCAGCAAGAAGGAATGGATATTGCAAGGAGATACTGTTGTGTATGGACGTGCTGCCGACATTATGATGGCGTTGCGATATGACATTCAGCAAGAAAAGGACTTTAATTATAAAGGACTGTCAACGGATGAAATCATCAGTCACATTGTAGATTTCGTCACCTTGCTATGGCAGAATCATCCGTTTCGTGAGGGCAACACACGAACAACTGCGGTGTTTGTCATCAAATATCTGCGCTCTATCGGTTTCAAGGTGGACAACGATTTGTTTGCCGACAACTCTTGGTACTTCCGCAATGCCCTTGTTCGTGCCAACTATCGCAATCCTTCAAAAGGTATAGAGCCCAACAAATCATTCCTCATCAGGTTCTTCCGTAATTTGATGTTGGGCGAACATCATGAACTGAAGAACCGTTATATGCTGGTAGGATATGCAGATGTTGGCGACCCCCATACAAGTACCCATACAAGCACCCATACAAGTATTGATGAAACCGTATCTACGTTATCTGAAAATATAAAACGGTTAGTTGTTGCGATTGGCACAGATGAAAAGAGCGTAAAGGAAATGATGGAGGCGGTCGGTTTGAAGAATCGTCCAAATTTCCTTGAATATTCTCTTACGCCAGCCATTACTGAAGGCTTGGTAAAAATGAAATTTCAGAACTCGCCACATCATCCTCGCCAGAAATATCTTCTGACCGTGAAAGGGTTAGCGGTGTATGATGAGTGTGTCAAATCAATGTGAAAAATCTGCCAGAGCTTGCTCCCCGAAGGTGCTCAGCCGAGGAACTCCGAGGATGCTTGACTTGTACAAGAACTCCTTTTGGAGTGGCAGCCTGATGCGGTTTTCAAAAACCGGTAATTAGGCTTACCGATTTTTAAAATCGTTGTTTTAGCGGCATCGAGATAGCTCGCTGGAAAAGTAAAAGCCAGTGCTCTTTGTGCATCTTATGTGAGGTGCGCATTGAGCATTGGCTTGACATTTATGAACAATTATTGTTTTTTAGCCTCTGTATGAGCCATTCAAGAGAGGGACAATCCTTTCAATCGGTCACCGATACGCTTGCCGTACACCTCTGAGATTTGTTGAAAAATAATTTGTTTAATTTTTAGTTAACATTTGTATGTGAAAACTTATAGAATGCACGGCTGTAGTGAAACAGTCGTGCATTTGACTTTAAAACGGTTGCTATGGCATTTCTTGGTTAAAAAAAGGATGGGGGCTTGGATATTCGTCAGAAAAAGTGTACCTTTGCGTCTGGTAATTGTAGGGATGAGAGTCCTTATATGTTGAATCGGGTAAACGCAAGAAATAAACAAAACAATGGAAATCATCATTATCATAGCCATTATTATCGGCATCATCGTAGGCTTCTTTCTTGGCAAGCTGATGGCTGCGAAAACTGCAAGCGAGGAGAAAACACAGCTTGTGGCAAAGGCTCAAGTGTTGGCGGCAGAGATGGAACAGGTTAAGAGCCTGACCGACCAGGTGCGCCAGCAGGCAGAGAAGGAAAAAGAAGTATTATGTAAGCAGGCAGAGAAGGAGAAAGAAAATCTGAAGGAACATTATGATGTTATCCTGAAGAATGAGAGAGCCCATCATGCCGAAGAGATGCAGGCATTGAGGGAAGCACATGCTTCGGAGATGCAGTCACTGAAGGGACAGATGGAGAGCGAACGCCAGTATGCTGCCAAACTGCGTGCCGAGAGCGACCAGCAATGGGCGCAGAAGATGGAAACGCTTAAGCAAGACATGCAGCGCATGAATGCAGAACATCAGAAAGTGGCTGCAGAGCAACTGGCTGCCAAGCAATCGGCTTTGCAGGAGAACAACCGTCTGCAGATGGATGAACTATTGAAGCCTATCAAGGAACAGTTTGCAGACTTCAAAAAGTCGGTTGAGGAAAGCAAGACTCAGAACGAAGTGAACAAGAAAGAACTGCAGAATACCTTTGAGGCAACGATGAAACTCTTTCAGCAGGAGCAGCAGCAAGCAGTTTCTTTGTTGAAGGAGCAGACTTCGAAGATAGGTTCGGATGCAGCTAATCTAACTCGCGCCCTGAAGGGAGATAGTAAGATGCAGGGCGACTGGGGTGAGATGGTGCTTGAAACCATTCTCGAGAACAGTGGATTGCGAAAGGACGAGGAGTTCTTTATCCAGGAGAACACTAAGGATGAAGAGGGCAAGAACTTCCGCCCTGATGTCATCGTAAGATTCCCAGAGGGCAGGAGTGTGGTGATCGACTCGAAGGTTTCGCTTACTGCCTATTCTGATGCTATAGCGGCAGAAGATGATGGCGAGCGCGAACGGCTGATGAAACTGCATGCGGCAAGTGTGCGCAGACATATCGACGAACTGGCAGAAAAAGATTATTCCAAGCTGGTGGATGATGCTATTGGCTTTGTTCTGATGTTTATTCCTAACGAAACCAGTTATATTGCAGCCATGAAGCAGCAACCTGAGCTTAGCCGTTATGCTTATCAAAAGAAAATTATCATCATTTCGCCCAGCAATCTTCTGATGGCTCTTCAGTTGGCATACAACCTGTGGCAGTATGACCGTCAAAACAAGAATGTAGAGAAAATAGTGAAGACTGCAGCAGACTTGTATGATAAGGTGGCAGGTTTTGAGGACACCTTTATGGGTGTGGGCGACTTGATAACCCGTCTGTCTGGAACCTTTGACAAGGCAAAAAAGCAACTTTATGATGGCGCTGGTAATGTCATGAGAAGGGTAGAGAGTCTGAAGAAACTGGGTGTTACACCTAAGAAGCAGATTAAAGAACTCTCCGACGAATAGCCTTTTAAAGGTAAAAGGGTAAAAAGGTAAAAGGGTAAAAAGGTAAAAGAGTAAAAAGGTAAAAATGCACCGCTTTTTTGTCAAGAATGAGAGAATGTTGTCTTTCTCTTATTCTTGACTCGACTTTCGTAGATGGGGAAGTTAAAGAATTTAAAGAAGTTAGAGCCATATGCTTTGTAGCTAAGTATACATCCAAAAGGCTATTGGCTATAACTTCTAACGACCGAGTGAAGTGATAACTTCTTTAACTTCCATACATGCTAAACTTCAGTTCTTGACAATATATTTGAAGACTTATTTGGGAATAAACGGGCTTGTTTTTGAAAACGAGGGATGGTTATTGCTGTGTGATTTCTTCGACGGCTTTCACGAGCGAGTCTTTGCCATTGAGGAGATAGAAGTCGACACGTACCACGTGGTTGATATCAGCGCAACCCTTAACCTTGATGCGGCGAGTCTTTCCGTATTCAAAGGTGTCTCGTCTTGAAGGATAGGAAACCAATTGTAGTTTTTCCTTAGAAGATCCGCTTCCGATATAGTATATTCCCACACTGTCGGTCATGGCCTTCTGAGCCTTTATTCGTGCCATCTTTTTGGCATGAAGTGCCGAAGTGTCTTCTGGATAGAATTCGCTGGCAGCCACTGTGTCTCCATCATTCTGCGATGGGGCAAACTTGCAGCTGGTGGCTGTTGAGACAGATGCGGTGGCAGCAATTACAACTGCAGCAAAATATAATAGTTTTTTCATTCCTTCGTAGATATATTGAATGTTCGTTCAGTTTCGGAGAAATTAATCTCTGTTAATACAGCAACAGCAATCCGGCAAAAGCAGAGTAGCATATCATGCGGATGGGGTTGATGCCGACAAACTTGACACCAAAGAAGGTGGCAAGGAAGAGCGCGATAGAGATGTAGAATCGCCAGGGATCGGCAGGTGATGAGAAGTTTTCTTGGTTCATCAAGAGCAAGGCGGCAGCTCCTACAAGTCCTACTATGGCGGGGCGAAGACCGATGAAAATGCTCTGTATGGCTGTGGTGTTCATATATTTGTACAGCATCTTGCTGATAAGAATCATCAAAATCAAAGAGGGGAGAACCAAGGCAAAGGTTGCTACAGCACTTCCCAATATGGCCATTGTTTCGCTCAAGCCTGCATTGTGTACAGCAGTATAGCCACAATAAGTAGCAGCATTGATGCCAATGGGACCTGGTGTCATCTGCGAAATGGCAACGACATCAGTAAACTCTTGCATCGTCATCCAGTGGTATTGTGTTACTACTTGTCCCTGTATGAGGGAAATCATAGAGTAACCACCTCCGAAACCGAAGATGCCAATCTGGATAAAAACGAGGAAAAGCTGAAGAAAAATCATATCAATAGATAATTAAGAATCGATAATAGACAAATCTATACCTTGGAAGATTCATCTTTTCTGAAGACTTACACCTTATTATATATAAGCAGAGGTTTCATTCTGTAGGCAGTATGAACTTGCCGTAAATGTAGCCAGCTGCGGCTGCGGAAATGATGACCCAGATGGGGTTGACGTGCAGGAGCCAGATAAGCATGGCAGACAGAATGGGAATCCAGCAGTTGGCAAAAGTGATGTGTGCACTCTTGGCAAGTGAGAATGTAGGGACGGCTATCAGGGCAACGACTGCAGGACGAATGCCGGCAAACATAGCTGCTACAACCTTATTGTCCTCGAACTGGTGGAAGAACATGGCGATGGCCAATATGATAAGGAAAGAGGGAAGTGAGGCTCCGAGAGTGCAGATGATGGCTCCTGGAGTTTTTGCCAACTTATATCCAAGCATGGAACTCATGTTGATGGCCAGGGCTCCCGGACAAGTCTGTGTCACAGCAATGGCATCGAGAAACTCTTCCTTCGTCATCCACAGGTTCTTGTCGACCACTTCGTGCTCTATAATAGGAATCATGGCATAGCCACCCCCAAAGGTGACTATGCCAATCTTCGTAAATGTTTTAAATAATGTAAGATAACTTACGCTATTATTCATTTTTTACCTTTTTACCTTTTTACTTTTTCAAAGTTCTTTCTTCAATCCACTGGCGTGCATTGACGAAAGCCTCAATCCAAGGAGTTACCTCGTCGTTGCGACGGTCGGCCGGATACCAGGCGTTCTGCCATGGGAAGATGGCACGCTCCAAGTGTGGCATCATTGCCAGGTGGCGACCATCTGCTGAGCAGATACCTGCCACGTTGTAGTCACTGCCGTTAGGATTGCCAGGATACTCAGCATAGTTGTACTTCGCAATCACATTGTAGTGATCCTCTGGCTCAGGAAGGTAGAAACGACCCTCGCCGTGAGCTACCCAGATACCTAACTTATCACCGCTGAGGCTGCCAAACATTACGCTGTCGTTCTGAGGAATGGTCAGACCCAGGAATGTGCTCTCAAACTTCTTGCTGGTATTGTGGCAGAGGTGTGAGCGATGCTTGTGCTCAGGATTGATGAGGTTGAGTTCTACCATCAGCTGGCAGCCGTTACAGATGCCGAGTGAAAGAGTGTCCTCACGGGCATAGAACTTGTCGAGTGCCTCCTTAGCCTTAGGATTGTAGAGGAATGCACCAGCCCAACCCTTGGCAGAACCGAGAACGTCGGAGTTAGAGAATCCACCGCAGAATACGATGAAGTTCACATCCTCCAAAGTTTCACGACCACTGATAAGGTCGGTCATCATCACGTCCTTCACGTCGAAGCCAGCGAGGTACATAGAGTAAGCCATTTCGCGCTCACCATTAGTACCCTTCTCACGGATGATAGCTGCCTTGATACCAGATGGCTTGCGGCGGTTGGCATCGAGACCATAACTTGCCAGTGTGCCTTTGAAGCTATAGCTGAACTTCATCTCAATAGGCTGCTTCTTATAGTTGGTGTAGCGCTTCTTAGCCATGCCGTTCATGCTCTGCTTGCGGTCGAGGAGGTAAGAAGTCTTGTACCAGTTGTCGCGCAGGGCGTCAATATCGAATTCGTGCTCGAAGCCATCCTTCTTGATGATGATCTTGCGGAGCTCTGGAGCTGGATAACCAATCTTGGCATAGCCGATGCCATTGTCCTCGAGGAATGCCTTGAGTTCATCTTTATGAGCATCGCTTACCTGGATGACAACACCTGGGTTCTCTGCGAAGAGAGTCTTGATGATGTCGGCATCTGCGATGTCGTGGAGGTTGATCTTCATACCACCCTCTACGTTGGCGAATGTCATTTCGAGGAGAGTTGTAATCAAACCACCGGCACTGATATCGTGACCAGCCATTACCCAACCACGGTTGATGAGTTCCTGTACGGCGTTGAAGCAGTCAACGAAGTACTCTGGGTTCTTGACGGTAGGAACATCGCTGCCCACCTTGCCCAGACTCTGAGCGAAAGCAGAACCACCGAGACGCTGCTCGTCGAAACTGAAGTCGATATGGTAGAGGCTAGAGTTCTTGTCGTTAACGAGAACTGGGCTAACCACCTTCTTGACATCTGAAACCTCACCACCAGCACTGACGATAACGGTACCCGGAGCGATGATCTTCTCGCCGTTAGGATACTGCTGGGTCAAAGAGAGAGAGTCCTTACCTGTTGGTACGTTTACGTGGATGGCGCAGCAGAAGTCTG
>OOCI01000890.1_pt1 | contig 24682 bp, 21 predicted proteins | sample 1671761 | NCBI WGS metagenome assembly OOCI01 (sample SAMN06348190, study PRJEB24527) | human gut metagenome | biome: human gut; feature: ankylosing spondylitis patient; material: feces | host: Homo sapiens | place: China | collected 2015-10
CTCGCTACCTCCACCTTGGCAAGGTGGCGCTCTGCCAAATGAGCTATGCCCGCATTTCGTGAATGCAAGCGTTATTTTACCACAAAAAGCCGACTTGTCAAGCCTTTTTTGATCTTTTTTGCGAATCCGGCGTTACAGCTTCTGTCCCTCGCGCCAGATGAACGACTGCGCCGCGCAGGCCGGGCAGCCCTCCGCGTCCCACTGATAGGTGCTGCGCATGCTCTCATCGCTGCGCAGCCACAGCGTCTCCGACTGCATGGACAGATCCAGATGATAGTAATTGCCGCCGACCTGCACGATGTTCCAGCAGCGATCCGTCCCCTGGAAGCGGCCGCTGACGACCTGGCACGGGATGTTCAGCGCGTCGCAGACCGCCTTGTAGGCCATGGCCAGACCGTAACTGTCGGCAGAACCGTTCACGAGCGCATCATACGCCGTGCTCACGGGCGAGATCCGCTGCTCGCAGGCGCGCATGACGACGAGCGCCGCCTGCAGCGGTGTCTCCTGCTCGCCTGTCGTGAGCGCAGACGTAAGCGTGCGCACGCGGCCGTCGAGCTGGGTGCGGCGGTCATTGACCGCGGATTCGCTGACACTGTACTGCAGCGTGATGCCGAAGATCTTCTGGCTGTTGCTGCTGCCGCTGTAGACCGTCACGTCGATGCTCGGGAAATCCACAACGAGCTGCGGCTGGTTCAGGCACGCCGAGCGCACGAGCGCGGCCACATCGTCCGTTTCGAGCGTGCTGGTGCTGATCTGGATGGCAAACTGCGTCTTTTGCCGGTCGAGCGCATCGACCACGCAGTCGAGGATGCTCTTTTGCGTCTGGGCGCTGTAAATGGAGCGCACCTCGCTCTCCGGCCGGTTGTAGGTGATGGTGATGCTCGCCTCGCAGTAGGCGATCACCTGCTCGGTCTCATAGCTGACGCTCTCGATACAGTACGCGCCGATGGCAGTGCCGGTGCGCAGCTCCTCACAGGCGGCGGCCAGATCGTCGGCAATGATGCCGTCATAGTCGCCAAAGGCCAGCACGAACGAGCGCTCGTACTGTGCGGCCATCGCATTGAGCGCGCGCATGAGACCCGCATAGTTGCGGATCTGCGTGGTGTCGGCATCCGTCAGCAGATTTGACGGCTCTTCATACGGGCGCACCGACAGATATTCCTTATCAAACACGGATGTGCATCCGCACAGCGACACCAGCAGTGCCGCCAGCAGGATGCCGGTGATGCAGCGTTTGCGCATACCCCGCTCCTTTCAATCGTCGCCGTAGATGTTTCCAAAGCCGCGGCCAAAGACGTCCTTGGCCTCGGACACGATGACAAATGCCTTTCCGTCCACCGAGCGCACGACCTCGCGCAGCTGCGCGATCTCCGGCCGCTTGACCACGCAGAGAATGACCTGCATCTCTCTGCCCGACCACGCGCCCTCGCCGTTGAGCAGCGTGACGCCGCGGCCCATCGTGCAGGTGATGGCGCTCTTGATCGCGCCGACGTTGCTGCTGATGATGTAGCACACCTCCGACACGCCCGGACCGTAGAGGACGAGGTTGACGACCTTCGAGCTGATGAACATCTCGATCATGGTGTACATACAGCTGTCGTATTTCTTGAACAGGAACGCGAACGTCAGCACGACGAGCACGTTCATGCCGAACAGCAGTGTGCCGAAATTTATGTACGGGTAGCGCCGACGCAGGATCTTGGCCAGAATGTCCGTGCCGCCGCCGGTCGTGCCGGTGGTATAGATCAGACCGTAGCCCGCGCCGTTGAGCACGCCGCCGTAGACGGCGCCGAGCATCGGCTCATCCGTCGCAACGAGCTCGGTGATCGCAAGCAGGTCGATGAACACGGAGATCATCGCCATGACGGAAAGGTCAGGATCGTCTGCACCGAGCGCTTGTAGCGCATGGGCTTGACCTCGTTGATGAGGATCGACAGCACGCCGACCGGGATGCGCGTCAGCAGATGGATGATCTGCGCGATGCCGGTCACGCCGCCGGAAACGATGCTGTTCGGGAAGGTGAAAAACTGAAACGCCGCGGCCACGAGCGCCGAACCGACGATCAGCTTCATGTAGTCAAAAGCGGAAAAACGATGCAGCTCCATAGTTCTCTCCTCAGATCAGGCTCATTTGCTCCTCGCCGCGGTCGTCCTCGCGCAGCAGCGCACCGGCTGCCGGCAGACTCTTGGCGCGGTAGCGCGCGTGGTTGTGGATGAGCGTATCGGGCACAAACTGTGCCTGCGTGACGACGGCCTTTTTCTTCAGTGCCATGACGGCGACGCCCTGCGTCGTGCGCGACGCCTTGAGCGCTATCGCCTCCGGCGGGAAGAGCAGCGCGCGCCCGTCGGACGCAAAGACCGCGACCTCGCTGCCCTCGTAGAGCGGCAGCACGGCTATGAGCGGACTCTTGTCCGAATACGCGCCGGTCAGGCGGCGGCGGTTCGTCTTGGTCTCGTAGGCCGCCATGGGGATGCGCGCGGCCTTGCCGTTTTCAAACACGAGCAGCAGCTCGCCGCGGTAGTCGCCGGGGTCGACCATACACAGGACGTGCTCCTCGGCATCCATGGACAGCACCGTCGGCAGGTACACGCCGAGCACGGACGCCTTCGTGTCCGCAAAGTCGCAGAGCTTGGCCTTATATACCTGTTGACGGTCGGTGAAGATGAGAAGTTCCCCGCGGTTCGTCGCGCCGAAGCTCTGGCTGAGCGCGTCGCCGTCCTTATACTTCTGCTCGCCGCTCATGCGCAGCGACTGCGGCGTGATCTTCTTGAAATAGCCCTCGCGCGAGAGGAACAGCTGCACCGGGTAATCCGGCACAAGATCCTCGGCCGGCATCTGCGCCACGGACTCCGCCGCGACGATGCCCGTGCGCCGCGGCGACGGGTACTTGCGGATGATCTCCTTGAGCTCGCGGATGATGATGCCGCGGATGCGGCGCTTGCTCTCGAGCGTCGCCTCGAGGTCGGCAATGTCTTTTTCCAGCGCGTCGGTCTCGGCCGTGCGCTTGAGGATGTACTCGCGGTTGATGTTGCGCAGCTTGATCTCGGCCACGAAGTTTGCCTGCACCTCGTCGAGATCAAAGCCCGCCATGAGGTTCGGCACCACGTCGGCCTCGCGCTCGGTATTGCGGATGATGGCGATGGCGCGGTCAATGTCGAGCAGGATCTTGCCGAGGCCCTGCAGCAGGTGGAGCTTGGCGCGCTTTTTCTGCAGGTCGAAGAACACGCGCCGGCGGATGCACTCCATGCGCCAGGCGATCCACTCGTCGAGGATCTCGCCCACGCCCATCACGCGCGGGTTGCCGGCGATGAGGATGTTGAAGTTGCAGGCGAAGCTGTCGCACAGCGGCGTGAGCCGGAAGAGCTTTTGCATGACCTGCTCGGGATCTGCGCCGCGCTTGAGGTCGATGGCGAGCTTCAGGCCGCTGAGGTCGGTCTCGTCGCGCATGTCGGCCACCTCACGCAGCTTGCCCGCCTTGACGAGTTCGGCCACCTTGTCGATGACGGCCTCGACGGTCGTGGAATACGGGATCTCGTAGATCTCGATGATGTTTTCCTTCGGCAGGTGCCGCCAGCGGGCGCGCACCTTCACGCTGCCGCGGCCGGTGCGGTAGATCTGGGCCATCTCGTCACGGTCGTACAAGATCTCGCCGCCGGTCGGAAAGTCCGGCGCCGGGAGCGTTGAGAGCAGGTCGTGGTTCGGGTTCTCGAGGTAGGCGATCGTCGTGCGGCAGACCTCCTCGAGGTTGAAGCCGCAGATCTGGCTGGCCATGCCGACGGCGATGCCGAGGTTCGCCGACACGAGCACATTGGGAAAGCGCGTCGGCAGCAGGGCCGGCTCTTTCATGGAGCCGTCGTAGTTATCGACAAAATCGACGGTGTCGCTGTCAATGTCGCCGAAGAGCTCGGCGCAAATGGGCGCGAGCTTCGCCTCCGTGTAACGCGAGGCGGCATAGGACATGTCGCGCGAAAACACCTTGCCGAAGTTGCCCTTAGAGTCCACAAACGGCGTCAGCAGCGCGCCGTAACCCTTCGAGAGACGGACCATGGTCTCATAGATCGCGGCATCGCCGTGCGGGTTGAGGCGCATGGTCTGGCCGACGATGTTGGCCGATTTTGTGCGCCCGCCCGTGAGCAGATTCATCTTGTACATCGTGTACAGCAGCTTGCGGTGGCTGGGTTTGAAGCCGTCGATCTCCGGGATCGCGCGCGAGACGATGACGCTCATCGCATACGGCATATAGTTTTGCTCCAGCGTCTCGGTGATGGGCTGGGAGATGACCTCCGCCTTGAGCCCGACGACGTTGGGGTCAACGGTTTTCTTGATTTCCGGTGCTTTTTTTCTCGGCATAACGTTACCGTTCCTTCACGCAGGTTTTTCTCAGGAAATATCGGCCAGATCGAGAAACTGGCTGCCGCACTCGGCGATGTGCGCCTTGCGTCCGGCGAGATTGTCGCCCAGGAGCAGGTCGAACACCTGCGCCGTGCGCTCGACGTCCTCCGGCATGACACGGATGAGCTTGCGCGTGTCGGGGTTCATGGTCGTGAGCCACATCATCTCGGGGTCGTTCTCGCCGAGACCTTTCGAGCGGTCGACCTTGTAGCGCTTGCCCTCAAGGGTCTTGACGATGTCGTTTTTCTCCTTGTCCGTGTAGGCGAACCACGTCTTTTCGCCGCAGGTGATCTCAAAAAGCGGGGTCTCGGCGATGTAGACATAGCCCTCGCGAATCAGCGTCGGGCAGAGGCGGTAGATCATCGTCAGGATGAGCGTCCGGATTTGGAAGCCGTCGACATCGGCATCGGTGCAGAGGATGACCTTGTTCCAGCGAAGATTGTTGATATCAAAGGCGTTCAGGTCCTTGACAAACTTGCCCGGCACCTCGACGCCGCAGCCGAGGACCTTCAAAAGGTCGGTGATGATCTCACTCTTGAAAATGCGCGGATAGTCGGCCTTGAGACAGTTTAAGATCTTGCCGCGCACGGGCATGATGCCCTGAAACTCGCCGTCGCGCGAGAGCTTGACGCTGCCGAGGGCGCTGTCGCCCTCGACGATGTAGATCTCGCGGCGCGAGACGTCGCGCGTGCGGCAGTCGACAAACTTTTCGACGCGGTTTGAGATGTCGATGCTGCCGGAGAGCTTTTTCTTGATGTTCAGGCGCTGCTTTTCCGCGCTCTCGCGGCTTCTTTTGTTGATGAGCACCTGCTCGGCGATCTTGAGCGCCTCGACGCGGTTCTCGATGAAGTAGGTCTCCAGGCGGGACTTCAAAAAGTCCGTCATGGCCTCCTGCACGAATTTGTTCGTGATGGACTTCTTCGTCTGGTTCTCGTAGCTCGTCTGCGTGGAGAAGTTGTTGGACACAAGCACGAGGCAGTCCTCCACGTCCTGCCAGGTGATCTTGCTCTCGTTCTTCTGATACTTGCCGCTGTCCTTGAGATATTTGTCGATGGCGTAGACGAAGGCCGTCTTAGTCGCCTTTTCCGGCGCGCCGCCGTGCTCGAGCCACGAGGAGTTGTGGTAATGCTCGATGATGTTCACGCGGTTGGAAAAGCAGCAGGCGCACGAGAGCTTGACCTTATACTCGGGCTTATCCTCGCGGTCACGTCCGCGGCGCTCGGTCTCCCAGAAGACGGGCGTGGTCAGCGCGCCCTCTCCGGCCAGCTCGGTCACATAGTCCACGATGCCGTTTTCGTAGAGGAACTCCTGCGTCTCAAATTTTCCGCCCACCTGGTCGCGGAAGCGGAACGTGATGCCCGCGTTGACGACCGCCTGTCGGCGCAGCACGTCGGTAAAATACGACGCAGGGATGTTGATGTCGGTAAACACGTCGAGATCGGGCAGCCAGCGCGTGAGCGTGCCGGTCTTCTTGCCGCGGTCGGTCGGCTCGATCTTCAGCTCCTCGCCCTTTTTGCCGGTGATCTGCCCGCGCTCAAAGTGGAGGGAATATTTGTTCCCGTCGCGCCAGACGGTCACATCCATGTAGCGCGAGGCGTACTGCGTGGCACAGGCGCCGAGGCCGTTGAGGCCGAGGGAGTATTCGTAGTTGTCGCCGTCGAGATTGTTGTACTTGCCGCCGGCGTAAAGCTCGCAGTACACAAGCTCCCAGTTGTAGCGCTTTTCCTTGGGGTTCCAGTCCACGGGACAGCCGCGCCCGTTGTCCTCCACCTCGATGCTGCCGTCGGCGTAATGCGTGAGCGTGATGACCTTGCCGTGCCCCTCGCGCGCCTCGTCGATGGAGTTCGAGAGGATCTCGAACACCGCGTGCTCGCAGCCGTCCAGTCCGTCCGAGCCAAAGATAACGCCCGGGCGCTTGCGCACGCGCTCCGCACCCTCGAGTAAGGAAATGCTCTCGTTGCCGTAATTCTTTCCTGCCTTTGCCATTTGTCTTCTCCGTTTCCATAGGATACTATTCCTTGTATATTATAGCAGCTCCGTCCCACAATAGCAAGTGTTTTGATGCGCTCCCGCGCCGCGCTCCGCGCTTGTTAAAAACTCGCGCAGCATTCTCAAATAGTTTTTGCACCGGTCAAAAAATAATCGAGCGTCAACCTGTAAATTTCTTGTAAAATCAGGGTTATTCACAGTTTCCACAGAGTTATCCACATTCATTATGTCAACACAAAATCACGCAAAAAATGCGCTTTTTCTCTCCCCTTCGACCTCTTGCAATGTGCGCGCAGGTGTGCTACCATAGGCGCAGAAAATCCGCGTGCGCTCCATTCCGCACGCAGACAAGGAGGACCCATTCCATGCAGGCATTTGAATTTTACTGCCCGACTAAGATCTATTTCGGCAAGGGCGCGGAGGCCCGCGTCGGCGAGGCGGTCAAGCACTTCGGCGGCACGAAGGTCTTTATCGTCTACGGCGGCCACAGCGCCGTGAAGAGCGGGCTTATCGCGCGCATCGAGCAGACGCTCACCGACGCAGGGCTTGAGCACATGAGCTTCGGCGGCGTGCAGCCCAACCCGCGCCTGTCCCACGCGCGCGAGGGCGTGCAGAAGGCGCTCGCCTTCGGCGCGGACTTCATTCTCGGCGTCGGCGGCGGCAGCGTGATGGACACGTCCAAGGCCATCGCCCACGGCGTCGCCAACCCCGAAACGGACATCTGGGATTTCTGGAGCAAGAAGGCGGCGCTCACCAAAACGAGCAAGCTCGGCGCAGTGCTGACCATCTCCGCCGCCGGCAGCGAGACGAGCGACAGCGCCGTGCTCACGAACGATGAGACGACGCTCAAGCGCGGTCTGAACACCGATCTGCAGCGTCCGCTCTTCGCCATCATGGACCCCGAGCTGACCTATACGCTCCCGCGCTATCAGGTCGGCTGTGGCGTGGTGGACATCATGATGCACACGCTTGAACGCTACTTCAACCCCGGCCATCCCTCCAACCGCATGACCGACGAGATCGCTGAGGGCCTGCTGCGCACGGTGATCGACGCGGGCCGCGTCGCCATGCAGGACAGTCACAATTATGACGCCATGAGCGAGATCATGTGGGCCGGCTCCCTCTCGCACAACAACCTCACGGGCCTCGGCGGCGTGAAGGACTTCTCCGTGCACCAGTTCGGTCACGAGCTCTCCGGTATGTTCGACGCCGCGCACGGCGCGACGCTCTCGGTCATGTGGCCGCAGTGGGCGCGCTATGTGGTGGACACCGATCCCGCGCGCTTCGCGCACTACGGCGAGGCCGTTTGGCGCCTTACCCGCAAGGACGGCGAGAGCGACCGTGACCTTGCCCTCCGCGCCATCGACACGACCGAGGAGTTTTTCCGCTCCATTGATATGCCGACCACCTTCACCGAGCTCGGCATCGGCGTGCTCAGCGAGGAGCAGCTGCGCGAGCTTGCCGAGCGCTGCACCTTCTTTCACACCCGCGTTGTCGGCAAGTTCTGCCCGCTCGATTACGACGGCATCCTCGCCGTCTACCGCATGGCAAACAAGTAAACCGCACTGAGAAAGGCGTGCCGTCCGGCACGCCTTTCTCTCTATTTACCGTTTCAAAATGCCCAGAAGCCCGCGCCTGAGGATCCGCCCACCCGCGGAGACGAGCTGCGTCTCGATTTTGGACTGGAGCCGCTCGGCCTTTTTCTTTGCCGCGGCGGCCTCGCGCTCGCGCTGCCGCTCGAGCTTTTTCTGCTCGGCCTCGGCGGCCCTCTCCGCCCTCCGGCGCGCCTCGTCCTCCAGCTTTTGTGCGCGGCGGCGCTCCTCATCCTCTAACTTCTGCGCGCGCCTGCGCTCCTCGTCCTCTAACTTCTGGCGGCGCTTTTCCTCGGCGGCCTCCTCCTTGGCGCGCTGCTTCTCCGCCTCCGCCGCAGCCTTCTCCTGCGCAAGACGCTCCTCCTCCCGCTGCTTTTCCAGCGCCGCGGCGTCAGCCTGCTCGGTCAGCACCTCATAGGCGGAGAGATTATCCGCCGCGTCGTCGTACTTCTCCATGCCGTCATGCAGCATGGCCTTCATGCGCGCCATCGGCTCGGGCGCACCCATGAGGCTCTGCGGGCAGACGATCTTCGTGCGCTGCACGATGGTCGGCACGCCCTGTTCATCTAAAAACGAGGTCAGCGCCTCGCCGACGCTGAGCTCCAGAATGGCATCCTCCGCGCGGAAGGCGGGATTGGCGCGGAAGGCCTGCGCCGCGACGCGCACAGCCTTCAGCTCGGCGGGCGTATAGGCGCGCAGCGCGTGCTGCACGCGGTTGGAGAGCTGCGCGAGCACCGCGTCGGGAATATCGCTCGGGCTCTGCGTCACGAAGAACACGCCCACGCCCTTCGAGCGGATGAGCTTGACGGTCTGCTCGATCTTCTGCACGAGGACCGCCGGCGCGTCGCGGAAGAGCGTGTGCGCCTCGTCGAAGAAGAACACCAGCTTGGGCTTTTCCAGATCGCCCGCCTCGGGCAGGCTCTCAAACAGCTCCGAGAGCATCCACAAAAGGAAACTCGCGTAGAGCGTCGGGTTCTGCACCAGCTTCACGCAGTCGAGCACGTTGACCATGCCGCGGCCGTCCGCGTCGGTGCGCATCCAGTCATAGATGTCGAGCGGCGGCTCGCCGAAGAAGAGGTCGCCGCCCTGCTGCTCAAGCGGCAGCAGCGCGCGCAGGATCGCCGCGACGGACTGCGGCGTGATGTTGCCGTAGGTCATCATGTACTCCGCGCGGTGCTCACTGACGTAGTTCAGCATGGCGCGCAGGTCCTTGAGATCAAGGAGCAGCAGCCCCTTGTCATCCGCGATGCGGAACATGATGTGCAGGATGCCCTCCTGCGCGGGCGTAAGGCTGAGGATGCGGGACAAAAGCTCAGGCCCCATGTCGCTCACCGTCGCGCGGACGGCGTGGCCGCCGGTCTGATAAATGTCCCAGAAGGTCGTGGGATAGCCCTTATAAGTAAAGCTGCCGCGCAGGCCAAACCGATCGATGCGCTTTTCCATGCCCTCGCTGCTCACGCCGGGGGCGCAGATGCCCGCGACATCGCCCTTGACGTCGCACAGGAACACCGGCACGCCCGCGTCGGAAAAGCTTTCGGCCATCACTTTCATCGTGATGGTCTTGCCCGTGCCGCTCGCGCCCGCGATCAGGCCGTGGCGGTTGCACATATTGAGCGCAAGCTCCACGCGCGCGCCGTCCGCAAGTCCCATGTAGATCTTACCGTTTTCGTACATCGTGCCATCCTCCGTTGTTTGATTCGATGGCAACATTATAGAATACCGTGCGGCGCGGCGCAAGAGAAAAGCGCGGCCCCGCCGCGCTTTTTTCTATCCCATCAGCATCAGCACCACGCCGTACACGACGCTCGCGAGCGTGCCGAACACGATCACCGGCCCCGCGATGACGAACATCTTTGCCGCCATGCCGGTGATGATGCCCTCGGTCTTGTGTCAAGATAGACATACAATTTTTCTCGAAATTTTTTCAGCTGCCTCCAAAGTGGGGGCGCTTATTGTTTTAGCTTGCCGTTACAAATGCAAACCCGCTCGAAGTACGCATATCTATCTCAATCTCTCCTGAAGGGTACACACGAACCCGCTCTACAAAATTTCTAAGGCAACACCGCACAAAAAGTGCCAGGAACGGCAGGATGTGATATAATAGCATTATGGATAAGCAGATGACGATTTCCGCATTCAGCGATGAGTTGGCGCAGGCGCGGGCAAAGAAGAAAGAGTTTCTGAGTCAGATCGAACGGATCGTCCCGTGGAAGGAATGGCTATGCCTGATCCAGCCGTGCTATTACAAAGGAGAGCGCGGCAACAAACCCTATCCTCTGGAGACCATGCTGCGACTGTACTTGCTGCAAAATCTGTATGACCTGAGTGATGAGGCAACCGTAGCAGAAGTGATCGACAGCCGTGCGTTTTCGGATTTCTGCGGCATCGATTCCAGTAATCAGGTTCCGGACGGAGATACCCTTGGTCGTTTTCGCAATCTGCTGATCAAGAACGGATTGCAGGAGAAGCTGTTCTCTCAGGTGGTTGCCGCACTTATGGAACGAGGTCTCATTCTGAAAAAGGGAACGATCGTGGATTCCACCATTATTTCCGCCCCTTCTTCCACCAAGAATAAGGAAAAGAAGCGGGACCCGGATGCACATCAGGTGAAGAAAGGCAATACCTGGCACTTCGGCTATAAGGCACATATCGGCGTTGACAGGGACAGCGGACTGGTTCATACCGTGGAGGCAACAGCAGCTAATGTCCATGACGCCACAGAAACATCCAAGCTGCTGACCGGAGATGAAGATGAAGTATATGGCGACAGCGGTTACCTCGGAGCAGAAAAGCGCGGCGATGCGATCATCCGCAACAAGGCTGGTCGCAAGATCAAATACAGAATCAACCGCCGTCCATCCCAAGTGAAAAAGCTGAGCAAAAGCGGTCAGTATGCCGCAAAGAAGGCAGAACACGCAAAGTCCTCTGTCCGCGCCAAAGTGGAGCACGCATTCGGTGTCGTCAAGAAACAGCTGCGTTTCCGAAAAACACGATACCGAGGGCTCGAAAAGCAAAGAGCCAAATTCAATATCATGTTCGCGTTAGCGAATCTGATCCTGGCTGACAGACCCTGCCTAGCAGCTTGAATCAGTGCGCTCCTGCGAGCAAAAGCACGGGCGACCTAATTGATTCTTACAAAATGGCCGCCCGGTAATGCGTATCGTAGCAGTTGTGCGGTATTGCCCTTGATTTTATAGTTTGGTCTACGGCGAAGGCCTTGGCGGAGGGTTCCAATATAGATCGGGTTGGTGAGTATCTGGGCAACTGCCTGCGCTGTCCATTCGCACCGTTCCTTCACTTTGAAGCTGGAGAATAACGGCTCTCCCTTTTGGCGCTTATACTCCAGCGGCGCAAGAATTCCGCTCTCTGCAAGCCGAATTGCTATGCCATTGTTCGTCATGCCTTGAATTTTCCAGTTGAAAATATCCTGGACAACTGTGGCAGCATAGGGATCTGGCTCAATTCGATTGTGGTTTCCCTCGCACTTCTGGTACCCATACGGTGCAAACGGACAAATAAAGTCACCATGTTTCCGCTTCACCTGCAGCTGGCTTCTGACCTTCACTGAAATGTCACGGCTGTAGTTGTCATTCATCAAGTTCTTGAGCGCGATGCTAAACTCGCTACTCTCGTCACGGGTAATCGTGTCGATGTTGTCATTGATAGCGATTAAGCGCACCCCTAAAACAGGAAATAGACGGTGGATATACTTTCCGGAATTGATATACTCTCTTCCGAAACGGGACAGGTCTTCTTGTGTCAAGTAGGGACTAAAAAAATTTTGAGAATTTACAAGCCGTTCATAGGTGGACAACCACCCGTGAACGGCTTGCGTTTTCTCTATGCTCTTTTGCCGTTCTTTGTGCGACGTTTCTTATACGCCGTCTCAAACGCCTCCATCATCGGAGTAAGGCCCACAAAGTCGTGACCGGCCTGAGCATGGTTTAGCCGGGGAAGGCGAGTAAGTCTCTTCAAACCCGTTGAAAATACTGGCTTTTCGGCAGTTTTCGTGCTATAATAAGGCCATGAAAAATGATGCGGTTTTGACAACAAGCACCACAGGAAAAGCAGAAGAAGCCTTCGTTTCCCGTGCGGAATATGACGCGCTTAAGCGTGAGAATGCCGAGCTGAACCAGAAGCTGGACTTTCTTATGGGGCAGCTGCACCTTGCGAAGAAAAAGATGTTTGGCGCATCCTTCGAGCAGGCTGCGGAGCAGCTCCTTGGGCAACTCAGCTTTCTCTTTAACGAAGCGGAAGCGTGGACTCCCAGAGAAGAGAAAGCGTCCGAAGCCACTGCTGTGGCTGCCCATACCCGGCAGAAGCGTTCCAGCGATCTGGACGAGGTTTTGCCCGGAGGGCGTTACCGTTGAGGTTGTGGAGCACGGCATACCAGAAGCTGAACGGGTCTGCGATGCCTGCGGCACGGTGATGGAGCAGATTGGAAAAGAGGTCCAGCGCACCCTCGTGCTGCGCCCTGCCACGGCGACGATCCGCGAGGATGTCTACTACACCTACGCCTGCCGGAAGTGCAGCATTGAGGCAACAGAAACGCCTATCCTGAAAACGGAAAGGATCCCACCTGTGATCTCCGGCAGCTATGCTTCACCAGAGGCCATTGCCCATATCATGGTGCAGAAATTCGTGATGGCGTCTCCGCTATATCGGCAGGAGCAGGAACTAAACCGCTCCGGCATCCAGCTTTCCCGGCAGACCATGTCCAACTGGATCCTCCGTGCTGCCGACGACTGGCTGACGCCGATCTATGAGGAAATGAAAAAGCGACTTGTGAAAGAGCAGATCCTTCACGCCGATGAAACCACGCTTCAGGTGCTGAAGGAGCCGGGCAAGTCCGCACAATCCAAGAGCTACATGTGGCTCTACCGAACAGGGAAATACGCTTCGCAGCCGATGATCCTCTATGAGTACCGGCCCGACCGAAAGGCCAGCAACGCCGAGACTTCTCTCAAGGAGTTCTCCGGCTGGCTCCATGCGGACGGATACCCCGGCTATCACAGGTTGCCGGAGCACATCCGTGTGGTTGGCTGCTGGGCGCATCTGCGCCGCAAGTTTGACGAGGCGGTAAAGTCCCTGCCGTAGAAGGACCAGGCAAATGCTGCGGCTTTGCAGGGACAGGCGTATTGCAGCAGACTGTTTTCTATTGAGCAGGAATTAGCAGAACTGCCACCCGAAGAACGATATACGCAGCATCTGGAACGGTCCAAGCCCGTGATGGACGCTTTGTTGGCATGGGCAGAAACAACCAACGCTGCGCCAAAATCTGCGCTGGGCAAAGCCGTATACTATCTGAAGGAACAGTGCCCGTATCTGATCCGTGTACTGGAGGACGGACGGCTGGAGCTGAGCAACAACCTTGCCGAACGTTCCATAAAACCCTTTGTGATTGGCCGGAAGAATTTTCTCTTCGCCAACACGCCTTGGGGCGCACAGGGCAGCGCCGTGATCTACAGCATGATTGAAACGGCGAAAGAAAGTGGGCTGGATCCGTACCGCTATCTGACGTGGCTGCTGACCAACGTGCCGATTATGGCCGCCAGGGACGACAGCTGGGCGGACAAGTTCCTGCCAGCCAACGCCCCCGGCAGACTGCCATTCTTTACAACAGAACTCCTGATTTGAAATGGACCGCACTCGTTGAGTCGGTCCATTTTTCTACCCATTTGACGCTTACAATGCAGGCTGTGAATTGTCACTTGTTAAGCGGGTGAAAAAATGCTATACTCTATGTGACATCACGATGGAGAGCGGGGATAATAGTGGAGCTGAAACAGTCGCATGTTTTATCGCAGAAGCTTGCGCTGACGCAGACGATGCGCCAGTCGTTGGACTGCCTCCAGCTTTCTGCACCGGAGCTATGTGAGTATGTGCAGGATGTGGCGCTTTCTAATCCATTGTTGGATGTGTGTATGCCGACCTACTATGAAACAGAGCTGCCAAACGAAGATATGCGATCTGAATACGAACAGATTGAACTGCGCAGTGAGGAAACATGGCGTGATATGCCGAGAGGTTCTGGGAATGCACTGGATATTTCTGCCGTGCTGACACGGGAACTGACTTTCCGAGATTACCTCAACGAACAGATTGGGCAAATGCGCCTCGTAGATGATGGGATGCTGCATCTGTGCCGTTTTCTCATTGACTGCCTCGACGGGCGCGGCTATCTTGATTGTCCACTTGAAGAATTATCGAAGGAATTTGGTATTCCGTTTTTCTCCCTTGAGCAGGCACTATATGCCATACAAATGCTCGATCCGCCGGGCATCGGCGCACGCAGCCTCTCTGAGTGTCTGATTCTGCAGCTGGTGCAGAGCCGCTCATTAGACCCCCTGACAATAGGCATCGCTCGCAATGGTCTAGAACAGTTAGGCAGACGAGATTATAAGGGGCTTGCAGCAATGTTGGGTGCCGGCGTAAGCGAGATAAAGCAGGCGAGCGCTAAGATTCTTGCGCTTGAACCGATTCCATCACGTAGCTTTGCCAGCAGCGAGCCGATAGCATACATCGTACCCGATGCGGCATTTTCTGTGGAACAGAGCAGGGTGACAATTGAGCTGAACAGGCGCGTTTTGCCCCGCCTTTCGGTCAACACCGAATACTCTGCGCTGCTTGCTACTTCCGATGACCCCAACGTGCAACAATATGTGCGTGAAAAACTTACAGAGGCAAACGCCATCATCAAGGGGGTTCATATGCGGTGCAATACGATCTTACGGTTGCTTACGCTGATTGCTACGGAGCAGCACGACTTCTTTTGCTCAGGTGGAACTCTTACGCCGATCACTATGCAGCAGATGGCGGAAAAAATGGACATGAGCACATCTACGGTAAGCCGTGCAATACAGAATAAATATATTCAGTATCGGGGCAGAATTGTCCCTCTTCGCAGCTTCTTCACGACTGCTATTCGCTCGGATGCTTCCGTTTCTTCCCAGGCCGTCAGGCAACGCATCCAAGACCTGATCAAGACAGAGAATCCAGAAGCACCACTTTCGGATGAGTCAGTGCGTATAGCGCTATCAGCGCTCGGCATTGAGGTCAGTCGACGTGCTGTTGCAAAATACCGCATGGCGCTGGATATCCCGCCTTCTTCTCAGCGAAAAAAACGTTGAGGCAACAATGGGCATATGCCTCCTTGCCGACGAAGCTTTGCAGGAAGCATACTGCTGAAATGAGTTTTTTATCAAGATAATTCCGCTTATACACCGGGTAATTAACATCTGTATTGCATACGTATTGCAGCAACAATCTGTAACCTTCTCAGCGAAATAGTTAAGGCGGACACAGAGAAGCCCATAGAGGTTAATGCCATATATAGAAAACGGCAGAAGAAATGTTGTGCGAGGGGGGTCCTGTTATGTTATCAAACTACATTGAACAATTATTTAAACTTGATAATTATTATGATGGCCTAATTGTTACAGACAACAAAGGCTATATCGAGTTTTTTATGACATACCGTCCTGATATCAGCGGCGCTAAGCAGGAAGACTTAGTCGGCAAGCATGTTCTTGATATTTATCCGGGGCTGACCGAGGAAACAAGTACGATTATGCGGGTGTTGCGTAGCGGCGAGCCGATTTACAACGAATACCAGACCTTGATTACCTGCCGCGAGGAGGTATTTCAATCCGTTAATACAACTATGCCGATTCGCGCAGGAGGTACAGGCGAGATCATAGGGGCAATTGATGTATCAAGATACGCAAGTCGTTTCTACGAAAAGCAAAGCATCAATCTTCACTCTGCTCACACGAGAAAGGGGCCTTTTTACTGCGTTGATGATATTATAACCTGCTCAGAAGATATGGAGGCGATTAAACGAAAAATCCCATTGATCTCAAAAACAGATTCGACAGTGCTGATCACCGGACGGTCTGGTACAGGAAAGGAGTTGATTGCTCAGTCTATTCACACCTCAAGCAACCGGGCAGATAAGGCATTCGTATCTCAAAATTGTGCCGCAATACCTGCGACGTTGCTGGAGAGCATCCTCTTCGGTACAACCAAGGGAAGCTACACTGGAGCCGAAAACAAGCCGGGACTTTTCGAGATTGCAAATGGGGGAACGTTATTTCTTGATGAGATCAATTCTATGGATATTAGCGTTCAGCCAAAGCTGCTGCGTGCAATTGAGGAAAAGCGTGTCTGCCGTCTGGGCAGCTATAAGCCACTCGAAGTCGATGTTAAAATCGTTGCAGCAATGAATGAAGACCCGCAGGAATGCGTTCGTAAAGGAAAGCTGCGCGAGGACTTGCTCTATCGACTAAGTGTTGTTCGGGTGGATATGCCGACGTTGCAGGAGCGACGCTGCGATATCGAGCTTTTGATGAAATATTTCATAAGCAAGTTCAACAGTAGTATGAAAAAGGACATTTTCGGTGTTGATGAAGAAGTAAAAAAAATGTTTGAGGAATATCCGTGGCCCGGAAATGTCCGAGAGCTTCGCAATACGATAGAGGGCGCCTTTAATGTCGCACAAGGGAAATGTATTCATGCGAGGGATCTGACGGGCTATATTGTACAACAATGCGGGCAACATGAGAAAGATTCATTGCCATGTAGCACTGGCGCTGATGAGGGGCCTTCCGGATTAAATGACCAGATTCATTCCGTGGAAAAGAGAATCATTGAGGATGCGCTGAAAAAAACCTCTACATATGCAGAGGCTGCACGACTAATCGGTATTTCTCGACAGGCTTTTATGTACAAAATGAAGAAATATAAAATTGACGTATGAATCGTTAGTCAAAAAATTTTGACACCTATGTGTCAAAATTTTTTGCGTATATGCAAAATTTTTTGGCAATTAGGAGCTGGAAGACGAACTGGCCGGCGCTCTTGCTTGGCTTAAAACGGCGGCTCAAAGACCGGCGGTGTTGCATAAAAACTCGGAATAGCAAAGAATTCTGTAAAAATAGCAAAGAACTCTATAAAATTAATATAATTTTATGTTTGACGTCCTCGTTCTGGCACACATTTTGCTGGTATACAAGTAGCACAACGACGCGGCCTCATCGAAGGCTGAAATCGTTGAATCTGCTTTAAAAACGAGGAGGATAATGCTAATGACAGATGTAAAACATGACATTGATGCTCTTGCTGGTGAGCGGTGGTTCCCACTCGAGACGACAATCACTGAGGATATGAGCAGTATATGGGGCGACTGGGGCGTGTGCTCAGAGGTCGATAAGCTTAAAGCAGTTTTGATGCGCCGTCCCGGAAAAGAAGTAGAGAATTTTGACTGGAAAGCCGCTCGATTCCGGGCTCCAATCGACCCCGAGAAGTTCCGTGCTCAGCATGATGCACTTGCCGATGTATACCGCGCACATGGTGTACAGGTACACTATGTCGATGAGCAGCGCAGTGACCGCCCCAACGCACTCTTCTGCCGCGATTTAGTCTTCATGACACCAGAAGGCGCAATCGTTACCCGTCCTGCAACGGAAGCTCGCAGAGGCGAGGAGCGTTATGCGGCAAAGAAATTGGCCGATCTTGGTGTACCGATTATTCGCACGATTTGTGGCGGCGCGACTTTTGAGGGTGCAATGGGAATGTGGATTGATCGCCATACAGTAATCCTTGCAAGCGGTGTACGTACAAATCGCGAGGGCTATGAAATGGTTCGCTATGAGCTTGAACGTATGGGAGTAACGCAGATTATTCATATGCAGATTCCCTATGGTCATGCGCACATTGACGGATTAGTAAATATGGCAAGTCATGATGTTGCTATGATTCACGCCTCTCAGGTCCCCTATGATGTTTGTGATGCGCTGAAGAAAAAGGGAATTAAGCTACTCGAGTGTCCCTCGAGAAATGAGGCTAAGGAGACCCTTGCAATCAATTATGTTGCTATTGAACCGGGCTTGGTTGTTATGCCAGCTGGTAATCCGCGCTCACAAGAGTTACTGGAGAAAAACGGAATCAAGGTTATTCCCATTCAGTTTGATGAAGTCCTTAAGGGCTTCGGCGCTATGCACTGCTGTACCGCATTCTTAAAACGCGGTTAATATTAGCAAATGGGATATGAAAGGAGCCTCAGCAAAATGAAGACGAAGAAATATATCAGTCTCCTGATGGCTATCATAATGATGCTCAGCCTATTTGCGGGCTGCGGCAGCGAGGGCAATACCCCATCGGTGAGCGATGATAAGGACACGCTTTACCTCCGGCTTTCCTCTGCGCTCCAAAGCACCGACTGGCAACAGACCTCTGCCATGGAAGGCAATAAAATCACTTATGTTCAACTTTTTGAAGGCCTTTATGGCATTGATGAGTCTGCAGGCGGCTACTACAACCTACTGGCAAAGGATATTCAGGTCAGTGAAGATGGTCTTACCTATACCATCGAGCTTGTGGATGCCACCTTCCAGAACGGAGATCCTCTTACGGCAGAGGACGTCGTATTCAGCTATGAGCTGGCAATGCAGAATTCTAAATTCGGTTATGTGACCTCTATGATCGACTCGATCAAGGCAGACGGTGACAAAACTGTAATCATGACGCTCAAATATCCCTATTCTGCCATCTCTCACACCTTTTTTACCATTAAAATTTACAGCAAGAGAGAATATCAGGAAATCATTGATAGCGGGGTTCCCTTTGGGACCAGGCCGCATACAGCGGGAACGGGACCTTATTACGTATCTGAGTATGATGTTTCCGCCGGCGTGAAGCTGAAGGCCTATGAAAATTATTGGCAGGGCGCACCGGCAATCAAAAATGTTGAATACCGTCTTATCACCGAGGACGCTGCGGCAGTCATCGCATATGAGAATGGTGAGCTTGACTATCTCATGGATGCGCCCTTGTCCGAGTGGGAGGACATTGAATCCTCTGCCCAAGGACGTTGCACACTGGCAAAGGCGAACGATATTCAGTTTCTCGGCATCAACTATCAATCCCCGTCTAACAATGGTATTCTTGCCAATCCCAAAGTCCGTGAAGCGATATTCTATGCTATTAATAAGGAAAGCGTTGTTAAGGCTGCGACCAGCGGCTATGGTACAGTAGCATATGAATACATGGTTCCTGACTATGTAGCAACCGCTCCGCGCGCTAGTGATGGAAGGTTTAAAACCTATGACTATAATAAGGATGCCTGCCATCAGGCGTTGCTTGATGCCGGCTTTTCCGAAGAGCAGATTGCTGCGGGTATCAATGTCGGTACCATCCTGACCTACAATGCCGATACGGCACCGAAAGCAAAGGCCGCAGTTGTCATTCAGGCGTGCTTAGCCGAGAATGGTATGATCGCCAATGTTGAAATCGGCGAAACTGGTCCTGTGACAGAGCGTCTCTATGCACTTGACTATGATATGTGCGTATATTCGGACAGTGGTAACTATGATTACAATAACATTCGCCAGCAGGTTGATTCAGAGTCTGTCGGAATGTATGTTGTCTGCTATAAAGATGATAAAAACACATTCGACTGGCAAAAGATTGAGAATCTGGTTGATCAGGGTGTTCTTGCTACCGACACCAAGGAACGATATGATATTTACACTGAGCTGTGGAGCATGATTATGGACACCAAGACAATCCTGCCCCTTTATCATGGAGCCGTCGGCATTGCATGGTCTGACCGCGTAAAGATTGACAGCATTAACCCATTCTACTACCACCTGACCGATATCAGTTGGGCTAAATAAACTCTTTCCTGTAGGATAAGTGGATCAGCTATCGTTGGTCCTTAGGCTGACGATAGCTGATCTCTCAAAAAAGGGGGCAAGTATGCAGAAATACATCGCAAAGCGTATCCTATTTTTAATTCCAACGATTATCGGCGTGACTTTGATTATCTATCTGATTATGAACATAACGCCGGGAGATCCGGGACGTGCTATTCTCGGATCTGGTGTCTCTCAGGCGGATGTGGATGCATATAACCATGCGATCGGATATGACTTGCCGTTTTTTCAGAAATTTGTGAACTATCTCAGCAATATGTTTCTCCACCAGGACTTTGGCATTTCTTATGTTACCAAGCAAAATGTATTCGATGAGATATGGCCGCGGTATATTATGACATTAAAGCTGGCGTTCATTGGAATGATTCTCTCAACAGCCATCGGAATTCCTCTGGGAATCTATGCTGCTGTGAAGCAATATTCACCCATGGATACGATTTCCTCAGTTATCTCCTTCCTGTTGGCTGCTGTACCGACCTTTGTTCTCGGCCTTGTACTACTGTTCTTCTTTGCACTCAAGCTCAAGTGGCTGCCGTCTTACGGCATTCCGAACTGGACAGGCTATATCATGCCAGCACTGGCAATCTCACTTCCCATTGCCGCACAGAATTTCCGCTTTACCAAGTCGTCTATGTTAGATGCGATTCGTCAGGACTATGTCCGAACTGCACGCGCTAAGGGTGCCAGCGAACGTACTGTAATTTGGAAGCATGTGTTGAAGAATGCGCTTCTTCCTGTTATCACACAAGTTGGCATGAGCCTCGGCCTTCTGCTGTGTGGCGCTGTGGTTGCAGAGGAGTTGTTTTCTGTGCAAGGTATCGGCAGCCTGATTGTCGAGCGTATTACTTATAAGGATGAGCCGGTCATCATTGCCGGAACGATTCTGATCTCGATCTGCTTTACCGTTGTTATGCTGGTCGTGGATTTGATTTATGCGATGATCGATCCTCGCATTCGCGCCAAATACACAAAATCTGGGAGGAAGTGAGCAAATGGCGGCCCAAAAAAGCTTGAATGAAGACTACAAAAGTGACGGGAAATGGAAAGAGATATGGCGCAGATTCAAAAAGAATAAGGGAGCCGTGATTGGACTGGTGCTGCTGGTCGTGCTGACGGTGATCTTGGTGGGCGCGCCACTGTTTATCTCCTATGATAAGGCAATTACACAGAATATGGATTTAATGCTTGCAAAGCCCTCCGTAGGGAATCTTTTCGGCAACGACGGATACGGACGTGACATTTTCGCGCGTATTATCTACGGTGGACGTGTTTCCATTGCTATTGCGATTCTTGCGACGATTTCTTCATGCCTGTTTGGCAGCCTTCTCGGTGCAGTCGCTGGCTATTTTGGTGGCAAGGTAGACAGCATTATCATGCGGTCGCTGGATATTTTTATGTCGGTTCCTGACATTCTTTTTACCATGGCGGTCGTATATGCGTTGGGTGCCAGCTTTACCAATTTGATCATTGCGCTGACTTTGGCGTATTTTACCAACTATGTCCGGCTGGTTCGCTCTGAGGTACTTACGCTTTCTGAACAGGACTATGTCGAGGCGGCAAAGGCTGGCGGTTCGAGCGGATTTCGCATCATTCTCTCACATATTATCCCCAATGCAATTGGCGTTATTATTGTCAACACCACGTTGAACATCGCAAAAATTATTATCTATGAATCGACGCTGAGTTTCTTGGGCCTCGGTATGCCGGCCCCCCAGCCGGAGTGGGGGCAGATGCTTTCGGAGGCTCGCGAATTTATGAGAAAAGCGCCTCATTTGATGGCATTTCCCGCACTATCTATCATTGTTACGGCCTGCTCAGTGAATCTTATCGGCGATGGTCTGCGCGATGCGTTGGACCCGCATTTGAAGTCATAAGGTACGCCACGGGAGGGGAGCTATAATGGAAAATGAAAAAAGCCCGATTTTGGAGATTAAGGATCTTCGGGTTACTTATGAAACTGACATAGAGGTTGTGGAGGCTGTCAACGGTATCAGCTTTCAAATCGAAAAGGGAAAAACACTCGGTCTCGTCGGCGAGACCGGCGCTGGCAAGACGACAACAGCGCTGAGTATTCTTCGCCTTTTGCCGGAAACGACAGGTCGTATTAAAGGCGGAGAGATCTGCTTTGAAGGCGAAGACTTGCTCCATGTTGACGAGGAGCAAATGCGGGTCGTGAGAGGAAACCGCATCTCTATGGTATTTCAAGACCCGATGTCTTCGCTGAATCCGGTCTACACAGTCGGCGATCAAATTGGAGAGGCAATTCGACTTCACAGGCCTGAACTATCTAATGATGCCGTAGAGCAGCGAATCGACGAGATCCTCCAGTTGGTCGGCATTATGCCATCGCGAAAGCACGAGTATCCACATCAGTTTTCAGGCGGTATGAAGCAGCGCGTTGTTATCGCTATGGCGTTGTGCTGCGAGCCAGAGCTGCTCATTGCGGATGAACCGACAACTGCATTGGATGTCACGATACAGGCTCAGGTTCTGGCCATGATCGCGGAACTTCGGAGTCGGCTCGGAACCTCAATGCTGATGATTACACATGATTTGGGCATTGTTGCGCGAACCTGTGATGATGTGTGCGTGATGTATGCAGGAAAAATCGTAGAGGCTGGTACCGTAGAGGATATTTTTCTCGCGCCGTCGCACCACCCCTATACAGAGGGTCTCTTTGGTTCCATTCCAAATCTGACAACAAAGGCACGCCGACTTAAACCTATTTTAGGTCTTATGCCGGATCCTACAAATTTACCAAAGGGATGCGAATTCGCACCGCGCTGTGAAAAGTGCATGGAGATTTGTCGAACGGAAAAGCCAAAAATATGCGGTGAGGGGAGTCATAAGCTCTACTGCCATCTATTTGATCCGGATAGGCAAAAAACAGGTGTAGGAGGGAATACGAATGGATGATAAGGGCAACGCACCTCTGTTAGAAACAATAGACCTGAAAAAGTATTTTAAGGTGGGAGGTGGCACACTGCATGCTGTTGATTCAATCAACATTAAGCTCTATCAGGGTGAAACGCTTGGTGTTGTTGGCGAGTCAGGCTGCGGAAAGTCCACATTGGGCCGTACAATCCTCAAGCTTATTGAGCCGACCGCCGGTCATATTATCTACGACGGAAAAGACATTACCAGCCTCAATATCCGTAAGATGCGGCCGTTGCGCCGCGAAATGCAGATCATCTTTCAAGATCCTTACTCAAGCATTGATCCACGAAAATCCGTGATTGAAACGATCTCGGAATATATGTTCATCCATAAGTCTTATCCGACGCGGCGCGAAATTATGAACCGGGCGGTTGAGCTGATGGATATGGTTGGGCTTGCCAGACGTTACGCTGATGCTTACCCTCACGAACTTGACGGAGGGCGCCGTCAACGTATCGGCATTGCGCGTGCGCTGTCGCTGCAGCCACGCTTCATCGTTTGTGATGAGCCTGTTTCTGCACTTGATATGTCAATTCAGGCCCAAATACTAAACCTTTTGATGGACCTTCAGGATGAACTAAATCTGTCCTATATGTTCGTCACGCACGATTTATCCGTTGTCAAGCATATCTCGGACCAAATTATGGTCATGTATCTAGGAACCTGCATTGAGTTTGCAAGCTCTGACGAATTGTTTCAAAAGCCGCTCCACCCTTATACAAAGGCCCTCTTGGCCGCTATCCCGGAGCCTGATTTGGAGAGTCGCAAAAAGGGTTTCCAGCTCATTCGGGGTGAGGTATCCAGCCCGATCGACCCAAAACCAGGCTGCCGATTTGCTGGCCGCTGCGAGCACTGCATGGCGCAGTGCCTTGAAAAGACACCGGAATATGTGGAGACGGAACCGGGTCACTTTGTGGCTTGCCACTTGGTGAACGGGCGATAACAATACAACTCATAGGAGAATACATAACATGATGGACACCTTGAAAATGGACATTGACGCGTTGCTCGGTGAGCGATGGTTCCCAAAGGAAACATCCTTTGAGGAGGATATTACAGAGTATTGGGGTGAATGGGGCGTTTGCTCTGAGGTTGAAACGCTGCGTGCAGTTTTGATGCGTCGCCCCGGGAAGGAAGTTGAAAGCTTTGATCCAAAAGCAGTTCGTTTTTCAGACGAGCCGATCGACGTTGAGCTTATGCGCCGACAACACGATAATGTGGCTAAGGTCTATACGGACTTTGGCGCAAAGGTTTACTATGTAGAGCATCAGCTTGAAGACAGGCCAAATGCTGTTTTCTGCCGTGATTTGATGTTTATGACGCCGGAGGGGGCAATCATTACCCGCCCCGGCATGGCAGCTCGTCGCGGCGAGGAACGCTATGTTGCCGAAGCTCTTGCTAAAATCGGAGTTCCAATCCTCAAAACAATTGCCGGTGATGGTATGTTTGAGGGAGCAAATGCTATGTGGGTCGATCGACATACCTGTGTTGTTTCAACGGGGTCACGCTGCAATCGCAGCGGCTATGAGCAGGTTAAAACTGAGCTTGAGCGTATGGGCGTTACTGTTTATCATATGCAGCAGCCGTATAGCAACATCCACATTGATGGTATTATGAACGCAATTAGTCATGACAAGGTCCTTGTTCATGCAGCGCAGGTGCCTTATGACATCATTGATATGCTCAAGAAAAAGGGCTACGAGATTCTTGAGATTCCCTCCCGCACGGAGCAATTCAGAACATTGGCATGCAACTTTGTTGCGTTGGAGCCTAATCACATTCTTATGGCACAAGGGAATCCCCGTACACAGGAAATGTTGGACAAGCATGGCGTAAATATTGATACCGTGGATATCTCAGAAATTCTCAAGGGTCGTGGTTCTCTACACTGCATCACTGCGTTTTTAAAGAGAGGATAGGGTAAGCAATAATTGGCTTGCTCACCCGTGCGCTGCAGGGATGGATTGGAGCTGCAATACCACACACAAGCACTTGGGTCGTAACCGTCAAGGCTGACGGTGGCTGGATTACGCATGGGACAATAGTGTCGGGGAGCTT
>OOCI01000894.1_pt1 | contig 24622 bp, 23 predicted proteins | sample 1671761 | NCBI WGS metagenome assembly OOCI01 (sample SAMN06348190, study PRJEB24527) | human gut metagenome | biome: human gut; feature: ankylosing spondylitis patient; material: feces | host: Homo sapiens | place: China | collected 2015-10
TGTCAACTTTTGAAAGAGTCCAGAAAATCATTTGCGAGCAGCTCGAGATAGACAGCCATCTTGTTACCGAGGATGCATCTATTTCCGGAGATCTCGGCGCAGACAGCCTTGATCTTGTCGATCTCTCTATGTCCATCGAAGAGGAATTCAACCTCGAAGTTCCCGACGATGTTCTCGATCATGTCAGAACTGTCGGCGATATCGTTAAGTTCGTCGAGGACAACGCGTAAATATAATCAATAACAAAGGGGCTGTTTTGTATTGGATTCAATATGAAACAGCCCCTTTTGCCGCAACGGAGGAATATAAAATGATACTGAAGAATGCGGATATTTTCGATTCCGAGTTTGCTCCGCGCCGCGCAGATGTGCGCGTTGAGGACGGCAAAATAGCTGAAATAGGCGAAAATTTAAACGACGGGGATGAGCACGATCTTTCCGGATGCGTTATCCTGCCCGGCTTTATCGACATACATATCCACGGCTGCGGGGGAGCGGATTTCTCCGACGCTCAGCCGCATACGCTCGAAACCATGTCGCGGACTCTCGCGAGTTTCGGCGTAACTTCGTTCTGCCCTGCGTCGATGACTCTGCCATATGACAGGATAGAAAAGGCGTTTGAGAATGCGGCGGGATATCTCGGCAAGGAGTGCGGCGCATATATCCACGGCATCAATATGGAGGGACCGTTCCTCTCATATGCAAAGCGCGGCGCGCAGAATCCCGAATATCTGCATGAGCCGGACATAGACGAGCTCAAAAAGCTCGATAAAATCTGCAAAATAAGACTTGTGTCGCTGGCGCCCGAGCTTCCGGGAGCTATAGAATTCGCGCGCGAGGCGTCGAAGATGTGCACGGTGTCCGCCGCGCACACCGCCGCGACATTTGAGCAGGCGGAGCTCGGCTACAAAAACGGGATAACCCACACGACGCATCTCTTGAACGGCATGGATCCGATATATAACCGCAAGCCCGGCGCGGCAGTCGCGGCGCTTAGGGCCGAAAACGCCACGGCGGAGCTGATAAGCGACGGGATGCATATCCACCCGGCGTATCTCGCCCTGTTATATAAGATACTCGGCGAGGATAGGAGCGTCGCGGTCAGCGACTCCATGTGTGCCTCGGGTCTCGGCGACGGCGAATATGAGCTCGGCGGCACGACAGTGTATGTAAAAGACGGCAAGGCTCTGCTCGCCGACGGTACGATAGCCGCGAGCACGACGAATATTTTTGCTGAGTTCAGGAATATAATCAGCTTCGGCGTGCCAGTCCGCCAGGCGGTGAAATCCTGCACGATAAATCCCGCCCGCGCGACAGGCGTCGACGGTGTGACGGGCAGTATAGCAGTCGGCAAGCGCGCCGATTTCACTGTTCTTTCGTCCGATTTGAAAGAGCTCGAGTGCGTCTATATAAAGGGAAAAAGGATATAAAAAAGTATGCAAATCGCCGCTTGTGTGGTATAATATAGTATCTTAGACTCAAAGCTCGGAGGCTGAACATGAACTTTCTTGTTATTGACGGCAACAGCATATTGAACCGTGCGTTTTACGGCATAAAGGTGCTCACGACGAAGGACGGCAGATTCACCAACGCCATCTATGGCTTCATGAATATTTTTCTGCGCCTCAAAGACGAGTGCCAGCCGCAGGCGGTGGCGGTCGCTTTTGATGTCAAACAGCCGACTTTCCGCCATGAGATGTACGGCGGCTACAAAGCGACAAGAAAGGGTATGCCCGATGAGCTCGCGCAGCAGATGCCCGTGCTCAAGGAGCTGCTTGAGGCGATGGGCGTGCCGATAGTTGAAAAGCCCGGATATGAGGCGGACGATATTCTCGGCACTCTCGCGCGCCACAGCGGCGACGCCGTCTGCACGATAGCCACGGGCGACAGAGACAGCCTGCAATTGGTGTCCGACAGCGTCAATGTTCTGCTCGCCGCGACGAAGATGGGCAGACCTGTGACCGACAGATACACGCCCGAGGCAGTGCGCGAAAAATACGGCGTTGAGCCAATAAAGCTCATTGACATAAAAGCCCTCATGGGCGACAGCTCGGACAATATCCCCGGCGTTGCGGGAATCGGCGAAAAGACTGCCGGCGATTTAATAGCCCGCTTCGGCTCGATAGAATATATCTACGACAATATTGACACGATAGATATCAAACCCGGAGTGCGGGACAAGCTGAAAAAAGACAGGGACATGGCGTTCCTGAGCAAAAAGCTCGGCACGATAAACTGCGATATCCCGATCGACAATAACCCGCAGAGCTATATTCTCAAAGCGCCCGACAATTTCAAGGTCACAAGAATGCTCGCGGATCTCGAGATGTTCAAGCTCATCGACCGCCTCGGGCTCGAGATATCAAACACAGCCTCTGAGCCGCAAAAAGAGGAGAAGCCCGTCCCGGTCTGCGCCGAGGACGATTTCGGCCAGCTGATGACGCGCCTTAAATCTGACGGCGAGAGCTATTTTCTCTGGGACGGCGAAAAGTGCCGTTTCGATCTCGGGGACAAAGTGCTCGTGTGCGACTGCGAAAACGAGAATTTTTATCCGTTCTTTATAAAGCTGCTCGAAGATAAAAATATAAAAAAATACACGGCGGACATAAAGTCGCTCTATTCATTCGCGCAGGGCTGTTCGGCTCAGTGCAGGAATATGTGCGGCGACCTGGAGCTTGAGGGCTATGTCCTCAACCCATCCGCCTCGTCCTATGACGCGCTGCGCCTTGCGGGCGAATATTCGGCGGCAGTGCCGGTTGAAAACGGCGATGAAAACGACTGCGCCGCCGCGTCGCTGAGAAGATTATTTGCGGCGATGGACAAAAAAATTGAGGAAAACGGACAGCAGAAGCTGCTTCATGATATAGAGCTTCCGCTCGCGCATGTGCTCTCTTCAATGGAGCAGACGGGCTTCGCCGTTGACCGCGACGGAATCGCGAAATTCGGCAAACAGCTCGGCGGGAGGATAGCCGAAATTGAGCAGGAGATATACGCTTTAGTTAGCTACGAGTTCAATCTGAACTCGCCCAAGCAGCTCGGCGAAGCGCTGTTTGAAAAGCTCAAGCTGCCCGCGAGAAAAAAGACAAAAAGCGGATATTCGACCGACGCGCAGGTGCTCGAATCGCTCGAAAACAAGCACCCCGCTGTGCGCGATATCCTCGAATACAGAACGCTTTCAAAGCTCAGGTCGACCTACTGCGACGGTCTGCTCAAGGTTATCGGCGAGGACGGGCGTATCCGCTCGACTCTGAATCAGACCGAGACGAGAACGGGCAGAATCTCATCGACCGAGCCGAATCTTCAGAATATCCCCGTGCGCTCTCCGCTCGGGCGCGAGATGCGGAAATTCTTTGTCGCGCGGGACGGATATGTGCTCGTTGACGCGGACTATTCGCAGATTGAGCTGCGCGTTCTCGCCCATATTTCGGGCGACCGAAACATGATAAAGGCGTTCAACGATAACACTGACATCCACACTGTGACCGCGTCCGAGGTCTTTGATATGCCGCCGCAGCTTGTCACTCCGATAATGAGAAGCCGCGCGAAAGCGGTCAATTTCGGCATAGTATACGGCATCGGCGCGTTCTCGCTCGCCAAAGATATCGGAGTCAGCCGCAGCGAGGCGGATGAGTATATAAAAGGCTATCTCAGGCACTATTCAGGCGTTGACAAATATATGCACGATGTGGTCGAAAAGGCGAAGAAAGACGGCTACGCCGAGACGATGTTTGCGCGGCGCAGATATCTGCCGGAGCTCACCGCATCGAACGCCAACACCCGCGCTTTCGGCGAGCGCGTGGCGCGCAATATGCCCATTCAGGGCACGGCGGCGGATATAATCAAGATAGCGATGATAAGAGTTTACGAACGCCTTGAACGCGAGAATCTGGCGGCAAAGCTGATAATGCAGGTGCACGATGAGCTGATAGTCGAAGCGCCGGAGAACGAAAAAGAGCGCGTGAGCGCCCTGCTCAAAGAGGAAATGGAAAATGCGGTCAAGCTCTCTGTGGCTCTCACTGCGGATGTCCATTCCGGGCGCACATGGTATGACGCGAAAGGCTGATAAAACGGAGGCAAATATGAATCTGGTTTTTGTTTGTACGGGCAACATCTGCCGCAGTCCGATGGCGGAGGGGATGTTCAAAAAACTGCTCGAAGAAAAAGGGGAGAGCGGTATAGACTGCTCGAGCGCGGGACTTGCGACCTTTGACGGACGCCCCGCGAGCGACAACGCGCAGGCGGTCGCCCTCGAATACGGAGTCGATATCTCGGAACACAGATCTCGTATGCTGACCCGCAGCATCGCGCGCAAGGCAGACCTGATAGTCTGCATGACCGATGAGCAGTATGAGATGCTCAACCGCATGATTCCCGACGAGAGACTCTGTGTGCTCGCCGGCGGAGTCGACGACCCCTACGGATGCGATATCGAAGTTTACCGCGAGTGTGCGAAGAAGATAAACGGCGCGCTGCCGGAGCTTTACGAAAAGATAAAGAGCGGGAGCTGATCGGTATTTTTGAAGTTGAAACGGTCCCGATGACGGAAGAATATATAGGCGGCGTCGTGTCGCTCGAGCGCGAATGTTTTTCGCATCCGTGGAGCGAGAAGTCGCTTCGGGAAGAGCTTGATAACGATCAGGCTCATTTTCTCTGCGCGGTTGCCGACGGATGTGTCGCCGGATATATCGGCGTGCAGGAGATAGTGGGCGAGGCGTATATAACCAATGTCGCCGTGTCCGAAAAATTTCGCCGCCGCGGGATAGCGGAAAAGCTGCTCGAAGAGGCGGAGCGCGGCGCAATAAAACGCGGCTGCGTGCTGATAACGCTCGAGGTCAGGGCTTCAAACGCCCCGGCGAAGGCGCTCTATAAAAAACGCGGCTTCAAAGAAGTCGGAACAAGAAAGAATTTTTATTCCGATCCGCGCGAGGATGCGGAGATAATGACAAAGTTTTTTGACAGATGAGGGTGAGTGAAATGAAGATACTTGCAATCGAATCCTCCTGCGACGAGACCGCTGCGGCGGTCGTCGAGGACGGCAGACGCGTTATTTCAAGCGTCATAGCGTCACAGGTAAAGGAACATATACTTTACGGCGGAGTCGTGCCGGAGATAGCGTCAAGGCGCCATGCGGAGGCGATATCCGGCGTTGTCGGCGAAGCGCTCGACAGGGCGGAGATGAATGTCGGCGATGTTGACGCGATAGCCGTGACATATGCGCCCGGGCTTATCGGCGCGCTGTTAGTCGGCGTGAATTTTGCAAAGGGACTCGCATTTTCCGCGAACAAACCGCTCGTGCCCGTGCATCATCTGCGCTCGCATATCGCGGCGAATTATATAACTCACCCCGACCTTGAGCCGCCGTTTCTCGCGCTCGTCGTCTCAGGCGGTCACAGCCACATAATCGAGGTGCGCGACTACACGGATTTTCATATCATCGGCAGAACGCGCGACGACGCTGCAGGCGAGGCGATGGACAAGGCGGCGCGCGCCATGGGGCTCGATTATCCCGGCGGCGTGAACCTCGACAGAGTGTCCAAGGACGGCGACCCGAAGAGCTACAAGCTCCCGCGTCCGCATGTTGACGGGAGCGAATACGATTTCAGTTTTTCAGGACTCAAGACTGCTGCCGTCAATATTATCCACAACGCGAAGCAAAAGGGCGAGGAGATAAGCGTGCCCGATCTCGGCGCGTCGTATATCGAAGCGGTCGTAAGATGCCTGCGCGAAAACACCGAAAAAGCGGCACTGAACTTCGGTTTCGACAAGATAGTCCTGGCGGGCGGCGTGTCCGCAAACTCGCGCCTGAGAGCGGAAATGACCGATATCTGCAAGGCTCATTCGTGGTCGTTGTTCATGCCCGAGCTGTCGCTTTGCGGCGACAATGCGGCAATGGTCGGCGCCCAGGGCTACTATGAATTCAAGGCTGGAAACATCGCCCCGCTGACCCTCAATGCACGAGCTTCGATGCCTATTGATGAAATTGATAAATTTTTATCAAAAAAGGTCTGAAAGTTAACAGTTTCGTCATTGAAAAACCGAGTTTATTGGGGTATAATACATACTGGGTAAAGATGGTACCTTTCTTAATAGATTAGACGAAAGGAGTCAAATATCATGAAACATTTGACACAGAACAAGACAGTGATCGACTGGATCGAAGAGAAGATAGCTCTTGTATCTCCCGACGAAGTCATGTGGATCGACGGCAGCGAGGAGCAGCTTGACGCTCTGCGTGCCAAGGCATGCGAGACCGGCGAGATGACCAAGCTCAACGAGGATCTCCTCCCCGGATGCCTGCTTCACAGAACCAAGCCCAACGATGTTGCGCGTGTTGAGAACCGCACATTCATCTGCGCCGAGAGCGCGGATCAGGCAGGTCCGACCAACAACTGGATGGATCCCTCCGAGGCTTATAAGATGCTCTACGATATAGCCAGAGACAGCTATAAGGGCAGAACAATGTATATTATCCCTTATTCGATGGGTCCTGTCGGCTCTCCGTTCTCGAAGATTGGCGTTGAGCTGACTGACTCCATCTATGTCGTTCTCAACATGGCTATCATGACGAGAATCGGCAAGAAGGTTATGGATACTCTGGGCGACAGCAACGACTGGGTTCGCGGACTGCACTGCAGCTGCGACATCGACCCCGAGAAGCGTTATATCTGCCAGTTCCCGCAGGATAACACCATCATCTCCGTCAACTCCGCTTACGGCGGAAACGTCCTCCTCGGCAAGAAGTGCTTTGCTCTTCGTATAGCCTCTTATCAGGGCTGGAAAGAGAGCTGGCAGGCTGAGCATATGCTTATCCTCGGCCTCGAGAATCCGAAGGGCGAAGTCAAATATATCTGCGCGGCATTCCCGTCCGCCTGCGGCAAGACCAACCTTGCCATGCTTATCCCGCCCGAGGGATACAGAAACAAGGGCTACAAGATCTGGTGCGTCGGCGACGATATCTCCTGGATCAGAAAGGGTTCCGACGGCAGACTTTATGCTATCAACCCCGAGAACGGTTTCTTCGGCGTTGCCCCCGGCACGAACGAGAAGTCCAATCCCAACGCGCTTGCCGCGACAAGAAAGAATACCATTTTCACAAACGTTGCGCTTAACCTTGACAACAACACCGTCTGGTGGGAAGGTCTCGACAAGAATCCGCCTGAGAACGCCATCGACTGGCAGGGCAGACCGTGGAACGGCAAGACGAGCGAGGAAAAAGGCGCTCATCCGAACAGCCGCTTCACCGCTCCCGCTGTCAACTGCCCGTGCATCAGCTCTGAGTTTGAGAACCCGGCAGGCGTTCCGATCTCCGCTATCGTCTTCGGCGGCAGAAGAGCTAAGCTCGCTCCGCTGGTCTATCAGTCAAGAAGTTGGAATCACGGCGTGTTCGTCGGCTCGATAATGGCTTCCGAGACCACCGCAGCAGCAGCCGGCGCAGTCGGCGTTGTCCGCCGCGATCCCATGGCTATGCTTCCGTTCTGCGGCTACAACATGGCTGATTACTGGCAGCACTGGATTGACATCGGCGCAGGCCTCGACGAGGATAAGGCTCCGAAGATCTTCAACGTCAACTGGTTCCGTAAGGACGACGACGGCAACTTCCTGTGGCCCGGCTTCGGCGACAACATGCGCGTGCTTGAGTGGATCATCAAGCGCTGCGAGGGCAAGGTCGACGCAGAGGAGACCGCTATCGGCTTCGTGCCCAAGGCTGAGGACATCAACCTTGAGGGTATCGAGGACGAGGTCAGCGAGGATCAGCTCAAGGAGATCCTGAGTGTTGACAACTCCCTCTGGGAGGACGAGGCAAAGGGCATCGAGGAGTTCTACGCTAAGTTCGGCGACAGACTTCCCAAGGCTCTGAGCGACGAGCTCAACACCCTCAAGGCTAATCTTGAGAAATAATTAAATAAAATTGCGGCAGACAGGTTTTGTGCTTGTCTGCCGCTTTTTTTATTGGTTTGTCATATCGGCGCAGGCAGAGCGCAAAAAACAACAGCCGTGATTCTCAACGAACCACGGCTGCTGATATTTAATTTTGCTTACAGTGTCTCAAATCTCTTTACGCCCTTGCGCTTGAGCCTTGAAAAGGATATCACGGTTATTATTGCTATTACTGCTGTCGCGATCATCAGCGCGAATACATTCGGCAGCACCTGCACCGCGAACAGATAGACTGCGATGAGCACGATGATATACGCCCAGCCGAGGCACATCGCGAGCATGATGCCGAGACTCTGCTTGACCGCTCCGCTCTCACTGCTCCAGGTGAGGTTGGGCATCCTTATATTTACTCTGAGCCCCGAAACGGCGCATAGGAGCGTGAATATCTGCGGCAGGATAATCATGACCGCCGCCGTGAGAAGCTCCGGCTTGAGGGCAATACAGAAGCATATGCTGCATATCAGTGCGGGGACGGCGGTGAAGAGCATGTGGAGCTTCAGCTTCGCTCTGAGAATCTGCCACGAGGTGACGGGGAGCGAACGGGCTATCCAGAGACTCTTGCCCTCGAGGGATATCGCGGGCGCGGTGAGTATATTCATCGAAGAGAGCAGGCATAAAAGTAAGCACGCAAATGTCGGGGCGTATTCCAGCAAATCCTCATCCATGCGGGTTACAACGCCGATAAACCAGTCGCTTTTTATCAGCGAGAAAACAGCGACGGCTATCATAAACAGCGCCCCGAGCGAGCAGTTGAGCATATAAGACGGGCTCGAGAGGAAGTGGTTTATCTCGCGGCGCAGAAGCGCGCGGTCGGTGCCCTGCTGCTTGACCGTCTTCTCTTTGTAGACTGTCTTTGCGGTCTTTCCGCTGCTCGTGACGAGTTTTAAGAATGTGCGCGACATTATGAGCCACGTAGCGGCGAGCAGAGCGAGAATGATGAGTGAAATTATAATTGTCGGCAGAACATCGCCCGCGAACGCCTTGCCGAAAATATAGAGCAGATAGGCGGACGTGCGCACCTTTGCGGCAACAGCCGCGCTATTTGCAACGATGCCGGTGATTATCTCGTTCGCCCTGAAGTAGACATAATAGTAGCCGCCGAGGAACGCTATCGAAACTATAACTGTTATAATGCTCTTGTTTTTTAATTTAACTGCGATTTTTGCAACGACCCAGCCGAGTATGCACGACAGTATAAGCACGAGAACAGTCACCATAACGGCCATTATAACGGCGGTTATGCCGGATATTCCGGGGTGCGCGGTTATGAAATACACGCCGACGGCGGGGATTACCACAACGCCGGAATACATCAGCCCCATGAGATAGACTCCGATGAGGCGCGCCGCCATGATATCGCGCACGGGAATGGGCATCGAGAGCAGAAGGTCGTTGTCCTTTGCGTCATAGAGGCTCGAATATGTGTTGAACACGCTGCCGAAAACGCCGAAAAGCGCAGCGGTAGCGCCCATAATGGCAAAATAGAGCCAGCTCATGCCATAGGTTATCAGCGGGCGCATCGAATATGACATATAGCAGAACATTCCGCCGATGGCAAAAATCATGAGCAATATGAACAGCACTATCGAGAATGTCGCCGAGCGTGCAGACTTGCCCTTGCCCGTCTTGCGGTCAACGAAGAAACTTTTATTGAGTTCGAGAAGCTGTTTTTTTATCAGCGTTTTCAGCATTCTTCTCCCTCCAGTTCGAGGAACACGTTCTCAAGGCTGGAGTCGCCCTTGACCTCTTCCATTGTGCCGGAGCGGATGAGCTTTCCGCTTTTTATTATCGCGACCTTGTCGCAGAGCTTTTCGGCAACTTCGAGCACATGGGTCGAGAAGAATATTGCGCCGCCGGAGTTGCAGACCTCGCGCATCATGCCTTTTAACAGATGCGATGCGGCGGGATCGAGACCGACGAAGGGCTCGTCCATGATAATTAACTTAGGCTCGTGGATCCATGCGGAGATTATCGCGAGCTTCTGCTTCATGCCGTGGGAATACGCCGAGATGGGCTGCGCGAGGTCAGCAGTCAGCCCGAACATATCGGCATATTTATGTATGCGCTCGCGGCGGTCGTCGGCGCTGACGCCGAAAATATCAGCGATGAAGTTCAGATATTTTATTCCCGTCATGTATTCGTAGAGGTCGGGATTGTCGGGAATATAGGCTATGATTTTTTTGCAGGCGAGCGGGTCATCTTTTATCGAGATGCCGTTTATCGTTATCTCTCCCTCGTCGAACTGCAAAATGCCGACAACGGATTTTAGCGTTGTGGTCTTGCCCGCGCCGTTGTGGCCGATGAAGCCGTATATCTCGCCGGGCGCGATATGCAGCGTCAGGTTGTCAACAGCCTTTTTCTCGCCGTAGGTTTTGGTCAGGTTTTTGATGTTAAGCATAATGTCTCCTTTTCGTCCGCTGGGGCGGACAGATATCTTTTCCCTTTTCTATATTAGTATATTTTACGCTGCCGGTCAATCCGGCGGTGTTTTATTTTACGAATTCTTCACAAATCGCCGCGAATTTCTTTTCGCTCGGTATCTCGTGCGTTATGAACTTTCCGTTATAGAACAGCGAAAATGCGGTGTAGGCGCAGGGCGCGTTTTGAGCCTGCCCGCGCGATGAGATATGCACGGCGCTCAGCGGAAGATTCATATCATTTGCCATGTTTTCAATTAGCGGAACATATTTCGCCGTAAACGGGCACTGGCTTGTATAAAATATCTCGAACCCGCTGCCGTCAGTCTGAGCGCTCTTTGCCTGCTCACGAAAGCGCGGAGCGGGCGCGGACGGATCAAACGGCAGATACATCAGCTCGAAATACGGCTCTGCCGAATCGGCTTTTATGAAGCCTTTATATTTCAGATACTTCGGGTCGGCAAGAAAACCGCGCTTCTTCGCCGACGAGAGTATGCAAAGCCCCGATTTGCCCTTTTCGCGGCTGTCGCGGATACATTCGTTGAGCAGGTCGTTTGAATATCCGTGTCCTTTGAAAGAGCCGGAGATCCAGAGACAGTCGATGAACATATAGCCGGGCGCGTCTATCGGCGCCCATGCGTTTTCGGCGGGGATATACTCAATAAAGCACTTCCCGTGCACGTCGGCTTTTAAAAATACCAGACCCTCGCCGAGCCTTTCGGCAAGCCACTGCTTTTTTGCAATGACCTGCGGGTCCTTGGCGTTTGATATAGCGCAGCATATGTGCTCGCTTTCGAGATTTTCGGGTGACAGGCGAATGTAGTCCATGGCGTCCTCCAATAACAATTATAAAACGCTTGTTTTATAACATCTGTTATAATTATATCACACTTTTTGCCGATGTCAACAAGGCAGACTAAAAAATGATATTTGTCGAATTGAGCTTTATATTTTCGCCCTGAGCCGCCATTTTACGCCGAATAAAAAATAACCGCCGCGAACTTTCAAACGAAAGATACTGCGGCGGTTATTCGGATGTTTTTCAGTCCTGATGTAATTCGTCTTCAGCCCATTTGATCGGGTTGTCGTCAATATATTGCCATTTGACTTGATAATCGTATTCGTCACGGATTATATGGTTATAAAAACCTTTTTGCCAAATTGATTTTTTGACTTGCTTAGTTACGGAACCTTTGAACTGTTGTATTATGCGGTCGCCCCTACGGCAATGCGTGACAATATTGGCTTTCTGTCATCTATGCAAATTGTGATAAAATATGCTCCGTTTTGAGAATAGTCGTAATCTTTCAGCTTGTTAGCTTTCTTCTCTGTTGTTCCATGGCATATATTTCACTGCGCAAACTGGCTGTTGTAGAGCTTCGTATAGAATCCGTTCTTTGCGAGCAGCTCCTCGTGCGTGCCCTGCTCGGCGACCTTGCCGTCTTTCATGACGAGAATGCAGTCGGCGTGACGGATGGTCGAGAGTCTGTGCGCCACGACGAACGAGGTGCGCCCCTGCATGAGCGTGTTGAACGCATCCTGAACTTTCAATTCCGTTCTGGTGTCTATCGATGAAGTCGCCTCGTCGAGGATGAGCATCGGCGGCTTCATGAGCATGACGCGCGCGATGCAGAGCAGCTGTCTTTCACCCTCGGAGAGTCCGTCGTCGTCGCCGATGACGGTGTCGTAGCCGTTTTTGAGACGCTTTATAAAGCTGTGAGCGCGTGCCGCCTTGGCGGCGGCGATTATCTCTTCATCCGTGGCGTCGGGCTTGCCGAACGCTATATTCTCGCGGACGGTGCCGTTCTTTATCCAGGTATCCTGGAGCACCATGCCGAAATGGTGCCTGAGGCTGTGGCGTGTGATGTCATTTATATTCTCGCCGTCAACCTTTATGCTTCCGCCGTCAACGTCGTAGAAGCGGAGCAGGAGATTGATAAGCGTAGTCTTGCCGCAGCCTGTCGGACCGACAACGGCTATTGTCTTGCCGGACGGGGCGAAGAAATCGAAGCCGTCGATGAGCTTTTTGCTCTTGTCATATGAGAAGCGGACATTATCGAACTCCACGCTTCCCTCGGGGTCGCTGAGCGCCGAGCAATTTTCGTCCGACTCCTCGGGCTTTTCGTCTATGAGCTCGAATATTCTTGCCGCGCAGGCGAGGGCATTCTGGAGCTCCGTCACGACGCCGGAAATCTCGTTGAACGGCTTTGTGTACTGGTTCGAGTAGGCGAGGAAGCTGACAAATCCGCCGACGGTCACCATGCCGCCGATGGCGAATATTCCGCCCATGAGCCCGACTACGGCGTAGATAAGATTGTTGATAAATCTGGTGGTCGGGTTTGTAAGCGACGAGAAGAATATGGATTTGAGCGAATATTTGCGCAATTTTTCATTGCTCTCGTCAAATCTTTCAACCGCTCTGTCTTCATATGAAAACGCCTGAACGGTCTTTTGGTTTTGTATCATCTCGTTGATGAGCGCAGTCTGCTCGCCGCGGGTCTCGGACTGCTTTTTGAACATCGAATAAGTGCGGCGGGCTATAAAACGCGCCGTGAACAGCGATATCGGTGTCAGCACGACGACCGCGAGAGTGATGAGCGGCGATATAGTGAGCATGAAAACGAGCGTCACGGCTATCGTGACAACGCCCGTGAACAGCTGGGAGAAGCCGAGGATCAGTCCGTCGGCAAACTGCTCCGCGTCCGCCGTTATGCGGCTGACGATATCGCCGTAGGGGTGGGAGTCGGCGAACGCCACGGGCAGGGTCTGCATATGCGAAAATGCCTTTGAGCGTATATCGCGCACGGTGTTATAAGCTATGCGGTTGTTGATGATGTTCATCGCCCACTGGAGCACTCCGCCGACTATGGCGCAGATTAGAATGCCGAAAAGACACTTCTTTATGACTTCAAAATCAACGTTGCCGTGCAGCTTTATTCCGTCTATCGCGCGTCCGGCGAGGACGGGGATATACAGCGAGAGAATGACGCTTGCAATGGAGAGGATGAGCGAAAGGAACAGCAGAAGCTTCGAGTGGCCGATGACCGCGATAACGCGCTTGAAAACGGTTTTGTTCTTCACGGTTACGCATCCTCCTTTTCAAGCTGGGAATCGAAAATTTCTTTGTAGACCTCGCACGAGCGCAGAAGCTCGTCGTTCGTGCCCATGCCGACTATCTCGCCCTCGTCGAGGACTACTATGGTATCGGCGCTTCTTATCGCCGCAACGCGCTGGGACACGGTTATGACGGTCGGGGCAAAGTCGGTGTTTCTCAGCGCCTTGTTCAGCGCCGCACCGGTGGCGTAGTCGAGCGCGCTCGCTGCGTCGTCGAGGATGAGCACCTCTGGTTTTCTGACGAGGGCGCGGGCTATAGTCATTCTTTGGCGCTGACCGCCCGAGAGATTCTTGCCCTCCTGTTCGAGGACGAAGTCGAGCTGCCCGCTCTTGTCCTCTATCATCTGCTTTGCCTGCGCCGTTTCGAGCGCCTGCCAGATTTCTTCGTCTGTGGCGTCCTGCTTGCCGAAGCGGATATTGTCCCTGACAGTGCCGGCGAACAAGGCTTTTTTCTGCGAGACGACGCCTATTTTCGAGCGCAGAGCCTTTGTGTCGTAGTCGCGCACGTCAACGCCGTCAACGAGCACGCAGCCGCCCGTTACATCGTAGAAGCGCGGAATAAGATTGACGAGCGAAGTTTTGCCCGAGCCGGTCGAGCCGATAACGCCTATCGAGCTGCCGCGCTTTATTTTGAGGTCGATATTGTGCAGCGATTCCTCGCTGCCGTTATATGACAGGCACGCCTTGTCAAACTCGACTGAGTATTCGCTGTTTTCGTTGCCGTCGATTACATGACCGGGGACGGTGCCGGGCTCGATATCGAGCACCGACTGTATACGGTTGCCGCAGGCTATCGCCTTTGTGACGCTGATTATGAGATTCGCGAGCTTTATCAGCTCAACGAGGATCTGTGACATGTAGTTATAGAGCGCAACGACCGCGCCGCGCGAAATGGCGCCGGAATCAACGCGTATTGCGCCGACATATATCAGCGCGATTATCGCGAGGTTTATGAGCACGAAGGTTGCGGGGTTCATGAAAGCGGATATCCTGCCGACCGCCGTCTGCATCTCGGTCAGGGCGCTGTTCTTGGCGTCAAAGTCCGCAATTTCCTCTTCCTCTTTGCAGAACGCTCTGACAACGCGGGTGCCGAGCAGGTTTTCGCGCGTCTTGCTCAGCAGACCGTCCAGTTTCTGCTGAACCTTGCGGTACATCGGGATGCACACGAGCATTATCGCGAACACGACCGCGGCGAGAGCGGGCACCGCAACGACGAACACGAGCGACGATTTTACATCGACCGTGAACGCCATTATCACCGCGCCGAATACGACGAACGGCGAGCGCAGGACGAGACGCAGGGTCAGGTTTGTTCCGGTCTGAACCTGATTTATGTCGCCCGTCAGGCGGGTTATAAGCGTCGGCGCGCCGAGCGAATCGAGCTGGGAATAAGAGAGCTTGCCGATATGCTTGAAAAGCGCGTGGCGGATATCGGTAGCGAAGCCGACCGACGCTTTCGCCGAGAAATACTGTGCCACAAGCGTACTGCAAAGACCCAGTATGCCGAGCAGACCGAGCAGCAGGCAGCGTTTGATAATATAAACCTTGTCGCCGTTCTCTATGCCAACATCGATTATAGTTGAGACTATCAGCGGAACAGTCAGCTCGAACGCCACTTCAATGAGCTTGAAAAACGGCGCGAGAATACTTTCAATTTTGTATTTTTTCAAATACTTCAAAAGCTTTGACATGCTATTCTCCTCTTTTATATATTGCATTCTATAATGGTATATAATACCCTAAATAATACCATGAAAACGGCTTTTTTTCAAGATGCTGCGGCTATTTCCCGTTCCTTGACAGAGACGGGGAGCAGTGATAAACTTATGCGTTGTAGAAAAGAAACGGTGTGGTGAACGATGAAAGAAAAGGCTCTCAAAAAAGAGGAAGAGCTTCTCGAATGCGAAAAGCTCTGGATTTTTGCCGTCATGATAGCGGTCGGCGGATTTTTCGGCGCATATACTTATGTTCAAAAGGGCGGCGTGTTCTGCAACGCGCAGACGGCGAACTTCGTGCTCATGGCGGTTCAGCTCGGGCGCGGGAACTGGCGCAAGGCGCTGTATTATCTCCTGCCCGCTTCGGCTTATCTGCTCGGCACGGTCATTTCGGAATTCCTGCCCAAGCATATAAACCGCCGCAAGATAGTCCGCTGGGACACGGCGTTCGTGGCGTTTGAAATGGCGTGGATATTTGCGCTCGGCTTCGTCCCGGACGATGCGCCGCCGCAGATCTGCCAGGTGGCTGTGAATTTTATCGCTTCGATGCAGTTCAATACATTCCGCCAGGCGAAAAAGATTCCGATGGCGACTACCTTCTGCACCAACCATGTCCGCCAGGTCGGCTCGAACCTCGTCAAGTGGCTTCGCAGCGGAAATAAAGAGGCGCGCGGCAAGATGTTCGCGCATCTGCTGATGATAGGCTCGTTTGTCGTGGGCGCGGTCGCTTCAACTTTTCTCTGCGGCTATCTCGGCGGCAAGACCATCTGGTGCGCCGAAATATTGCTCGCGATAGTGTTCTTTGCGCTACTGCGCGCCGATCTCGGCGAGGAACATGATAAACTTGATGTCGTTCCGCACGGTCATTGATGACAAGCTGTTAAGCTTTACATGATTTATAAATAAAAAAACAAAAGCTCCCATGCGTCCCCGAATGTGTTGATATATCGGGAAAGTCGCACGGGAGCTTTGATTTTGCGCTAAAAAATAGGCTTTATAATTGTAAAGTAAATCGCTTTACAATTCGCTTTAGCCCATTATGGGTATCTCAAGGAATGTGTAGGTGAAACAATTGATAATATAGAAAATAAATGCGGCTGTCGGGACTGCATATCCCGCGAATTTTTTCGCCTTGCCATCGGAAAGTGAAGAATACATCGCTGCACAGGCAATGAGCGTGAACATCTCGGTGAAGTAAAATACGCGCTGACCGGAGGCGTAGACGGACGAAGAGAATCCGAGCACTGCGGCGCAGCAGACGGCGGCGCTGAACAGTATGCCGACGGTGAACCCGAGCTTTTTGTTCTTTTTGATGAGCGCCGCTATAAGAATGAAAAGGCTAAAGAGAAAGACAAAACAGAGCGCGATAACCGCGAGTTCGAGCGGAAGATAATTGCCGTTCTTGAACATCTTTTCAAAGCCCTTGTCCGGGGTGGTGCGGCGGATAATAATATATGCGGCGTTGACTCCGACGCACAGCACCGAGGCGAATATTGCAAAGACTGATGTGATTTTCTTTATTTTCCGCGAACCGCCGAACGCTTCATATACCGATGCGCCGAGCAGAACGAGAAAAACAGCTGCTGTTATCAGCGAGAAGAAAAATGAAAATGCGAAATAATTCGAAAATCCGCAGAGCAGTCTTTCAAATATATTCATTTTAGAGAATCTTTCAAAACCCGCTGCCGCCTCCATCGCTCCGCGCCCGCGAAGTCCGGGCGAGAGAACTAACACCGCGGCGGAAACTGCGCTCGGCAGGAGCGGGATGAATTGACGGAATCCGAGTTTGCGTTGATATGCCGAAAAAATCAGCAGAATCACCTGCAGCGCGAGCGCCGCGGCGCAGGACTGCTCCTGAGATGCCGCGACGACAGAAGCAATCGCGGCGGCGACATATGCCATGGGATTCACACGCCCGCCGAACACCTCGAATGTGAGCGGAGTCACCGTGATAAGCAAGGCGGCGAACGGAACGAGGAATGTGAACGAACCCGCAAACCAAAACACCGACGGGTTGAGGCATGGCAGGAATACTGCCAACGGCACCGAGCAGGCGAAGATATATCTCTGTCTTATATCTGTCTTTTCACCGAAAAAGTCCGACAGGCGGCAGAGAAAATACATTATATATATTATCAGCGCGGCGATGAACAGCTTCCAGAAAATGAGCGGCAGGCGCAGAAAATTTATCATCAGCCATTCGCCGACTATCCGCCCGGACACGGTCGTGTACCGCTCGTGCAGCCAGCTTGTTACCGTGAATCCGTTTCGGTGGAGTATGCCGAGAAAGTGACCGTCGTCGGTTTTGAGGATCAGCCGCGTGAACACCGTGCAGAAAAACAGCACGGCGGCGGAGAATGCGGCGATTATCGAGTGCGGAGAGTTTTGAAATTCTTTCAGCTTTTCTCTCATCTTTCACCACCTCCCGCCAACGCATACGGATTTTCGGCGGTTCCGCTTCCGCAAAGAACGAGAATACCGCTGCGAAGATACATTGCCGGGCATACGCCGCACAGCTCGTCAGCCGCGAGTGTTTTATAGAATCCGCCGGTCGTGGTGACCGCCGTAACGCTGCTCTGATTTGTCGAAACCGGGGAGCTTGTCCAATACCAGCAGTATTTGCGCAGAGTTAAATAGCGCGAAGTATCATTTTTGATGCACTGCTCGGTCGGGCTTCTGCGGCGGTCGGCGGTGCTTATATTTTTGAGCATATCTTTTGACGGCAGGAATATCAAATCGCCGTTTCGGTCGGGAGATATGAGCGAAAGGTCATTATCTGAAAAATTCTCCGGATTTAAAAATCCGCTCTCCGAATTGAGCCATGCGCGCAGGGGAGAGGCGAGATAATCGGAACTGCCGATGCCGTCCTCAGACGGGTCGAGCGCCCTGAAGCACAGCACTTTTTCGCTCATGAGCAGAGTTTTGTCGCCAGTTTCGATGACTCTCCATACAATAGGCTCGCCGAGATATGAGCCGATGGCTATCCTGTCGCCGCTCTTGAGCGTGACTTCCCGCGATTCATTTCCACCGACGCTGACGGACGAAGAAAACAGCAGGTGAGCCGATGTGCTTTTGATTTTTGCGCTCCCGATAAATGTCAGCGCAAACAGCAGAATTGCCGCAATTGCAGCCGCTCTGAAAGCCTTTTTCATCGTCTCACCCCTTCTGTTTTATTTTACATATACTATGTCGAGTTCGTTGCAAGGTCCGCCCAGCTTCTGCTTCCCGGCGGAGTTGAGCCCGAGCATGCCGTTTGCCGCGAAAAATTCGCTCTCGATAACGCACGGCTTGTTGAGATTCTTGAGCTGAGTCGCTTTTGTGCCGGTCGTGTTGCCGATGCCCTTGACATACATCGACGAGCAGTTGCCGCCGTTTAGCAAAAACGCATTTCTCGCGCCGTATGCTATGAGGACTTTCATCATATTGTCGAGCGGCATGAATTCGCCGACAGCCATGATATACTTGTTCTCCGATATCTGCGCGAACACCGTGCGGTTGTGATAATAAGTGTCGTGCTCGTTGGTCGCCTTGCCGTTTGCTATGACTTGCCACTGGTAGCGCAGGGAATTGTAAACGCCCTGCGAGATGTACGATTTGCAATTCTCGTTTGTGAGCGTTTCGATTTTCCATGTGCCGTTTCTGTAGATCAGCAGTCGCTTTTGCCCGCTGCCGTCGGTCGAAACTACCGAGCCGTTGCGAATTGTCGGAGCGCCTTTTTTATATGTTGAGCCTGCCTCGCCGTTTATCGCTATGAGCGCGCCGCTCTTTCTGCCCATATCTTCGACCTTGCCGACATTCGTGCCGAGCAGCTGTTGGCTCGATGCAATGCCGATGTGCTCGGGCGAGCAGGTGATTATCGCTATATTGACTACCGGCTGATAAGTGACCGTCTTGTCGTAGTCGATAGCGCCGTCAGCGTTCGCTTTTTTGAAAGCCTGAGTTATCTGCGGCCCATAGGCTATTCGGTGGATTTCTATATTCACTCCGTTTGAATTGAGCTTCCACGCCCTGAGCACTTTTGCGCCGGCGATGCTTTTTACGCTTCCTGCGCTGACTTCAAGCTTGCCTTTTGAAGCTGAACCGGAATTATTTGATTTTGCAGTTGCTGCGTGCTTCGATGCCGGCTTGTCTGCCGTCGGTTTCTGCGTGTTTTGAGCAGTGCTCTCCTCTGCGGATTCGGATACCGCTTCGGAGTTCGTCTCTTCTGCGCTCGTCTGCGCATTGACTTCTGCCGCAGTTGTGTTTTCTGCCGCAGTTGTGTCCGCTTCGGGCGTTTTTGTGCCGCATGCCGTGAAGCTTATAAGAATGAGCAGGCACGCGAGCAAAAGCGCGAATAATTTTCTCGTCATATGTATCCTCCTTTTGAATATTTCTTCCAAATCGATTATATCATTGTGCCTCGCTCAATTATATGCTGCAAGCGCATTTTGACAAATAATTTTTCGTCATTTTGCACTCTTTTTTATATAGTATATATGTATATTCTCTCTTAATTTTTGCTTTAATGCGCTGATACTTTATGATATAATTAAATCAGCGGCGGGCGAGTATGCATATGCTAACCGAACTTGTCGCGCCCGATATGCATCGTTTGTGCATAAATTCTCTGAAAGGGTGAAGATATATGAAATATGCTGTAGTTCTCTGCGACGGCATGGCGGATTATCCCGTTGAGGCTCTCGGCGGCAAGACGCCGATGGAAGTTGCAAAGAAGCCCAATATCGATGCGCTCGCGTCGAAGGGTGAAGTCGGACTTGTCAGAACCGTTGCCGCGGGACTCAAACCCGGCAGCGATGTTGCAAATATGAGCGTGCTCGGATTCGATCCGAAGAAGTGCTACACAGGACGCTCGCCCCTTGAGGCGGTCAGCATCGGAGTCAAGATGAGCGAAACGGATATCGCTCTGCGTTGCAACCTTGTCACCTTGAGCGACGAGGCGGATTACGGCGCAAAGACCATGCTCGACTACTCCGGCGGCGATATCTCGACCGAAGAGGCGGCGCAGATAATCGAGACCGTGCAGGAGCATTTCGGCAGCAGCGAATTTGATTTTTACAGCGGAGTGGCTTATCGTCATTGCCTTATCGTACATAACGGCACGACGGATCTCGGCAAGATGACCCCTCCGCATGATATCTCCGGCAGAGTTATCGGCGAATATCTTTCGACTTCTCCAAACGCCGAAAAGCTCATTGCCATGATGCGCGAGAGCTACGACCTTCTGAAGGATCACCCTGTGAACAAGAAGAGAATCGCCGAGGGCAAGCTCCCCGCAAATTCAATCTGGCTCTGGGGCGAGGGAAGCCGTCCTGCTCTGCCGTCCTTTGAAGAGAAGTTCGGCGTGAAAGGCAGCATCGTCTCGGCAGTTGACCTGCTCAAGGGCATCGGCATCTGCGCCGGCATGAACACCCCCGAAGTCGAGGGCGCAACCGGCTATATCGACACGAATTTCGAGGGCAAAGCGAACGCTGCAATCGACGAATGGCGTAAAGGTCAGGACCTTGTCTATATCCATGTCGAGGCTCCCGACGAGTGCGGCCACAGAAACGAGCCCGAAAATAAAGTCAAAGCAATCGAGCTTATTGACAGCCGTATAATGCCTATAATCCTTGACTATCTCAACACTCAGGACGATTATAAAGTCATGGTTCTGCCGGATCATCCGACCCCGATATCGACCCGCACCCACGCATCCGACCCCGTGCCGTATCTGATTTACCGTAAAGGCAAAGAGCTTGACAGCGGCGTTGCGAGCATAAATGAAAAATCAGCATCCGAGACCGGCAATTTTGTTGATCCCGGCTTCGACCTTATGGGTCATTTTCTCAAAGACTGACAAAAAGGAGGAGACAAAATGAGCTTTAATATAGAAACAAAGTGCGTGCAGTCCGGCTACACTCCGAAAAACGGCGAGCCGCGCGTTGTGCCGATAGTCCAGAGCACGACATATAAATACGAATCGAGCGAGCAGATGGGCAGGCTCTTCGATCTGCAGGAGTCCGGATATTTCTACACCCGTCTCCAGAACCCGACAAACGACTGCGTAGCCGCGAAGATAGCCGACCTTGAGGGCGGCGTCGGCGCGATGCTCACTTCGTCCGGCCAGGCGGCGTCGTTCTTCTCCGTTTTCAATATCTGCTCCGCAGGCGACCATGTCGTTGCCGCGTCCGCGATATACGGCGGAACTTTCAATCTTTTCAACGTCACGATGAAAAAGCTCGGCATCGATTTCACTTTCGTTCGCCCCGATGCGACGGAGGAGGAGCTCAACGCGGCATTCAAAGATAACACAAAAGCCGTTTTTGCCGAGACTATATCTAATCCCTCGCTCGTTGTGCTCGATATTGAGAAGTATGCGCGAGCGGCTCATTCCCACGGCGTACCGCTGATAGTCGACAACACTTTCCCAACCCCGATAAACTGCCGCCCGTTTGAGTTTGGCGCGGATATAGTTACCCATTCGACCACAAAATATATGGACGGCCACGCGACAAGCGTAGGCGGAGTTATAGTTGACAGCGGCAACTTCGACTGGACTCAGAACGACAAGTTCCCGGGACTTACAACTCCCGACGACTCGTACCACGGTGTTGTATACACCGAGCAGTTCGGCAAGGCTGCATATATAACAAAGTGCACGACTCAGCTCATGCGCGACCTTGGCTCAATTCAGTCCCCGATGAACGCATTCCTGCTCAACCTCGGGCTTGAGACTCTGCATCTGCGTATGCCGCGCCACTGCTCAAACGCTCTCGCCGTTGCAAAGTTCCTGAAGGCTCATCCGAAGATCGAGTCCGTCCGCTATCCCGGCCTCGAGGGCGACGAATACTATGACCTTGCGCAGAAGTATATGCCCAACGGCACCTGCGGCGTCATTTCGCTGAGAATAAAAGGCGGCAGAGAGGACGCAGTCAGATTCATGGACAGCCTCAAGCTCGCGGCGATAGTCACCCATGTTGCGGACAGCCGCACCTGCTGTCTGCACCCGGCGAGCACAACTCATCGCCAGCTCACCGCGCAGGAGCTCGACGACTGCGGAGTCTATGAAAATCTCGTCAGACTCTCCGTCGGAACAGAGAATGTCGATGATATAATTGCCGATCTTGACGCGGCTCTCGCGAACGTCTGAGGTTAGCAAAATAGACAAAAATCACGCGTAAAATTTTATGCATAAAACCCGGCTGCAAGTTTTCCTGCAACCGGGTTAATTTTTTTGTCACTGCATATGCGGCTTATGCAGAATATTTCCATATAGTTATTAAAATCAAACTGTAAAGTTTTTTACTTTACGTATATATTCCGAATAGTCATCAAAACATAAAAGTTATCCACATTATCCACATAGTTATCCACATTAGCAAGGAGGAAAGCTTTACCGCTTGCGGAAATGAATCGATGAATAATTGCTGAATATTGAATGAATATCAATGAATAAATTCAAAAGTGCGCAAAAAATACCGCCCGAATTTCTGAAGGAAAAAACACGGGCGGTTTCAATATTTTTATGTTGCTCAGTCGATGAACGGGAGACTTCTGACGAGATCGTTTATCCCGCCGAGCGAACCGTGGAAGAAGCTGCGTATCATTTCAAACACAGTCATCGACGCGGTTATCGCAAACAGCACTCCGACGATTATCGCAATAATAACTGCGAGTCCCACGCCGACCGCGAGACCTATCAGCGTAAACTGACCGATACCATTTGCGACCTTCGGCTTGTCGCTCTTCCATATTAGATAGAGCACGAGGCTGACGAACGGCAGAAACCACAGCAGCGGACCGAAGAAGCCGAGGAAAAATCCGAGAACTTTCCATCCGCCGGTGCTTTCGCTTTCCTGCTCGGGCTTCTTGTTCGCTTTCGGCTGAACAGGTGCGGGAGCAGGCAGGGGAGCCGGTTCTTTCGGAATATCATTATGTACGGGCTGAGTATCTTCTGCGGCGGTCTGCTCCTGTGCCGCGCGTCTGGCGTCGCTCTCCGCGAGGCTCACCGGTTCGCCGCAATATGGGCAGACCTTGAATCCGTCTTCGAGCTGCTTTCCGCAATTTCTGCAAAACATAATATCACTCTTTCGTTTTTGTGTCCGCGCAGATTACTTGTCGCCCGACTTCTTTTCGAGCTTGCGCTTGTTGCCTTTGTCGTCTATTATATATGTATTGTCGAGCTGGGCTGTAAGGCTCGCCTTGAAATCGGCGACATACTGCTTTTTGAGACCCTCCCATTCGGCGAATTCTTCTTCGCTCAGATCCCTCTCCTGCGACAGGTGATAGAGATCGTTCATGCGCTTTATCTCTTCTTTTTTCATGTCTGCCTCCGTGTGCTTATATAATACATTTATTATATACTATGCCGGGGATAAAGTCAATTTGAGCGGCAGATTGTCGATTTTATCGCGCTATCGGCAAAATTTTTTCGTAAATCATAAGCGAGCAAATGGTATGAAAAAACGAGAAAACTTGAGAAAAACGGAGATAGCAAAACATAAATTAAAATTTAAAGAAAAAGTGCTTGACAAGCATAGAGCGATGTGGTAATATATCGTAGCATTAAGAAATCGGAGGTAACAAGTATGTCAACTTATATGCCCAAAGCGGGCGACATCACCCGTAAGTGGTATGTCATCGATGCTGCCGGTAAGCCTCTCGGCAAGGTGGCAGTTCAGGCTGCCGTCCTTCTTCGCGGCAAGCATAAGCCCACATTCGCTCCTCACGCCGACTGCGGCGATCATGTAATCATCATCAACGCTGAGAAGGCTGTCCTCACCGGCAACAAGCTCAACCAGAAGATGTATTATCATCACACCGGCTATATCGGCAACATGAAAGAGGTCAAGTACAGCACCCTCATGAAGACAAAGCCCGAGTTCGCTGTCGAGCTTGCAGTTAAGGGTATGCTGCCCGATTCTACTCTGGGCCGCACCGCTCTGACCAGACTCCGCGTTTACAGAGGCGCTGAGCACAAGCACGAAGCACAGAAGCCCGAAGAGTGGGCTCTTTAATGAAGGGAGGCAATAAATAATGTACGATTCAGTTCCTTACTTCTACGGCACAGGCCGCAGAAAGAAATCAGTCGCCAGAGTCCGTCTTTATGCCGGCACCGGCAAGATCATCATCAACGACAGAGAGATTGACAATTATTTCGGCCTTGAGACCCTCAAGCTCATCGTCCGCCAGCCTCTCGCTCTTACAGGCACCAGCGAAAAGCTCGATGTCATCTGCCGCGTCAACGGCGGTGGCGTGACCGGCCAGGCAGGTGCTATCCGCCATGGTATCTCCAGAGCACTCCTTCAGTATGATGCAGAGCTTCGCCCCGCACTCAAGAAGGCAGGCTTCCTGACCAGAGACCCGAGAATGACCGAAAGAAAGAAGTACGGTCTCAAAGCAGCACGTCGCGCTCCGCAGTTCAGCAAGCGATAATCGACTGCTCAGACTATATCAAAAT
>OOCI01000909.1_pt1 | contig 24302 bp, 17 predicted proteins | sample 1671761 | NCBI WGS metagenome assembly OOCI01 (sample SAMN06348190, study PRJEB24527) | human gut metagenome | biome: human gut; feature: ankylosing spondylitis patient; material: feces | host: Homo sapiens | place: China | collected 2015-10
AGTAATATGCATAAGTAAATGATCTCATACGAGTCTTTGTTTTTTTGCTTTGGTTTCTAATTCTGGGGCAAAAGTAATACTTTTCTGCTAAACGCAAACAAAAAGCGATACTTTTTTTGTTTTCTCTGCAAAAAAGAATGAAAAAGACATGGGATACCCTCTGTCGGAACGGGTTGAATGACTTCCGCCAATCAGAAGATTCCCGGCAATGCTTCCTGTTTTGGGCCGAGGTTCTTGAATTCTCCGTTCAGGCTGGCCTCATCTTTCGGATTCAGTTCCAATGACCTCTTCATATCTTCTACAGAACCGTCTTTATCTCCATTCAGCAGTTTGGCGCGGCCGCGTTCTTTGTATGCTTCTGCAAAGTTGGGGTTCAGTTCGATTGCTTCGTCGAACAGACTGATAGCTTCTGTCAACTTCTTCTGGTTGATGAAAAGTTGTCCCAGGTAGAGATATGCCTGTTCGTTGAAAGGATTCACTTCTGTTACAAGTTGGTAGTCGGCTTCTGCTTCTTCTTCCTGTCCGTTGGCTTCTTTCACTTTGCCGCGCAGGAGGATAGCGGTTTCTTCTTCCGGGTTCTGTGCCAGTACGGCGTCAATGTCTTCCATTGTTTCTTTATATTGCTTCATTTTCAGCAATGCTTCCGCACGCATCAGGCGGGCTTCGATGAAATCATCTTTCAAGGCAATCGCTTTTGTCAGGTGGGCAATCGTCATTAGGTCGTCGTCCTGTCCTTTACGGGCTTTGCCTAACAGATAGTGTGCCACTGCATTTCCCTCCTCGATAGCGATCGCTTTGCTGGCAGCTTCTTCCATTGCTTTGTAGTCCTCCTGTATGAAGCACACATTGGCCAATGTCAGGAATGTGTTTGTCACATGAGGTTCCATGATTGCCATTTTTTCCAGCAGTTCGCGGGCCTTTTCGGTTTCGCCCGTCTGGATATAAAGCTGGCTGAGATAACCCATTGTCTCGAAATCTTCTTCGATAGCAAGGGCCTCTGTGAAACATTTTACTGCGTAATCCGGACGTCCCATACGTTGTGCACGCAGACCGTCATATTTGAAGATCTCGAATCTTTTCCGGTCGTTTTTCTGTTTTTCACTTTCCGGTGTTTCTGACTTTCCGGAGAAGAAAGATTTAAAAAAGTTCGGCATGATGATATGTTGTTTTTGAGTTTATCTGCAAATGTAATAACTTATTTTGATATATGTAACATTCCGTCCTGCATCTTCAGCTCACCTTCTTCCAATAAATATTGGATTACCCGGCTGATATCTTCTCTTTCTGCTTCAATGGCATTCGCTATTCCGGCAGGGGGCAAACTTTTCCGGGTAAGCAGTTCCAGGATTTGTTTTCTCATTTCTCTGAAAGAGTCTTCGGGCAGGCAGTCCGTTTCGTGACGATTCAGACAGACGTCGCATTGCTTGCAGTTATGCTCATTTTTTTCTCCGAAATAACGAAGCAACATCCGGCTCCGGCAAACGCTTTCGGAAGTGACATATTCTTCCATGGCTTTGATACGTGCTTCGTACCGGGCTTTGCGCTCTTCGTAGGCAGAAGCCGGAATGTGCAGGTAACGCAGTTCCAGCCGCTCGCGCGTGTATATTATATAAGGTGTCTTTTTGTGCGGGATATAATCTACGATACGGCGTTTGGTCAGTGTCACCAATATATTATAAATTTGTTGGCGTGTCAATCCGGTGCGGATAGCCAGTGTGTCTTCGCTGATATAAGCATAATCGGTAAATACTCCCGTGTAGGAACGGAGAATGGTCTGTATCAGAGTTTCCGCTTCCGTACCCATTTCCCGTAGTTTATACAGCTCGTCCCGCCGGATTGTAAAAAGAATGCGGGAAGCATTGTCCTGTTCGTCCGTATACTCCAGATAGCCGGCTTGCGTCAGTATTTTCAACGCACTGTCCACCGGCACGGGGAAGTATTTGAACTTCCTGCAAAATTCTTCCAGGTTGAACTCACGGATACATTGGAATCCGTCACCCATGGCCATTTGGTAGTAATATTGCAGATGTTCGTATACCTGGAGGATATATTCTTTTTCGGGGAAAGTGTCCGCCACCCGTTTGTGCAATGTCATTTTGTCGGATTTGGCATACAGGATAACGGCATAGGCTTTCAGCCCGTCCCTTCCTGCCCGTCCGGCTTCTTGAAAGTACGCTTCGGGAGAGTCGGGAAGGTCGATATGCAGTACGATACGGACATCAGGCTTGTCGATGCCCATGCCGAAAGCGTTGGTGGCTACCATGACGCGGATTTCTCCGTTTTGCCAGCGTTTCTGCCGGAGGTCTTTTACGGCATTGTCCAGTCCGGCATGATAGAAGTCGGCGGTAATGCCTTCCTGCATTAATAATTCGGTGATTTCTTTGGTGCGTCTCCTGTTGCGGACATAGATAATTGCGCTGCCGTCTATCCTTTTCAGGATATGTAGCAGTTCTCCCGTCTTATTGTCCGTTTTGCGGACGATATATGCCAGATTCTTCCGTTCGAAACTCATACGGAAAACATTCTCTTCGCGAAAGTTCAGCCGTGACTGAATATCTTTTACGACTTCCGGAGTAGCCGTTGCCGTTAGTGCCAGCACCGGAACACCCGGCAGCAGTTCCCGTATTTCTGCTATCTTCAGGTAAGCCGGACGGAAATCATACCCCCATTGTGAGATACAGTGGCTTTCGTCTACCGTAATCATGGAGACCTTCATTGAACGGAGTTTGATACGGAATATTTCCGTATCCAGCCGTTCCGGAGAGATATAAAGGAACTTATAGTCGCCGAAGATACAGTTTTCCAGCGCAGTGACAATCTCCTGACGTGTCATGCCGGAATATATGGCGAGCGCTTTGATTCCGCGTTTGCGCAGATTCTGCACCTGGTCTTTCATCAGGGCGATGAGGGGTGTAATGACAATACAAAGTCCACTCTGGGCGAGAGCGGGCACCTGGAATGTGATAGATTTACCACCTCCGGTCGGCATTAACCCCAGCGTGTCCTTACCTTCGCCTATACTGGTGATGATCTCCTCCTGCAAGTCGCGGAAGGAGTCATATCCCCAATATTGTTTTAATATCTCCTGATACTTATTCAATCGGCTTTATATCTTCGATTTGAAGTTGGACTTCGCCACGCTTGTGCGTGTTTTCTTCAATGGTGTAACAAATGTCGAAGGAGCGCTTTGTCTTGATATAGCGCACGTGCGAACTTTGTCCGAATGCGATACCGTTCATTACATTGTTCGACTTGTTGTCAACCAGTTCCAATTTGATATGTTCCTGGTCGCGTCCCACCACTTTGCTTGTACCGTAGTCATATACATGATGCGTACAGAAAATCGGCTTCATATTGTCCGGGCCGAAAGGATTGAACTTCTTCAGGTCACTGAAGAACCTGGGCGTAATATCCCTGAAATCAATTTCAGCATCGATGTCGATTACCGCACTGGTCTGTTCGGGCAGGATATGCTGCGAAACGAAGTCCTCGAACCGCTTGGTGAAAGCCTCCACATTCTCTACTTTCATGGATAATCCGGCAGCGTATGTATGCCCTCCGAAGTTCTCAAGCAAGTCGCGGCAATGTTCGATCGCCTTATAAACATCAAAACCGGAAACGGAGCGTGCCGAACCAGTTGCCATGTCATCTGTCCGTGTCAGTACAACGGCGGGACGATAATAAACTTCTGTCAGGCGGGAAGCTACGATACCGATCACCCCTTTGTGCCATTCTTCATTGTAGAGAACGATAGAACGCCGTTCGGCCAACCCTTCCAGATTGGCGACAATGTTGTTGGCTTCTTCCGTCATGCTCTTGTCGAGGTCCTTGCGGGTTTCGTTGTACTGGTTGATTTGTCCTGCTTTCTCCAGTGCAACCGAGAAATCTTTCTCCGTGAGCAGGTCGACAGCTTCTTTTCCATTCTGGATACGTCCCGAAGCATTGATGCGCGGTCCGATTTTGAACACGATATCGCTGACAGTGATTTCCCGTTCGGAGAGTCCGCAGACGTCAATAATTGCTTTCATTCCCACACTCGGATTACTGTTCAGCTGTTTCAGTCCGTGAAAAGCAAGAATACGGTTCTCGCCCATAATCGGCACGATGTCCGAAGCGATACTTACCGCTACCAGATCGAGCAGAGGAATCAAGTGATGAAACTCGATACCGTTGCTGATAGCAAATGCCTGCATGAACTTGAAACCGACACCGCAGCCCGAAAGGTGTGTGTACGGATACGTATTGTCCGGACGTTTGGCGTTTAGGATGGCTACGGCAGGAGGAAGGATGTCATCCGGCACGTGGTGGTCACAGATGATAAAATCAATACCTTTCTCTTTGGCATACGTTATTTCCTCCACTGCTTTGATGCCGCAATCGAGTACAATAATCAATCCTACACCGGTTTCAGCGGCATAGTCCACTCCTTTTTTAGAAATGCCATACCCTTCGTTATAGCGGTCGGGTATGTAATAATCCAAGTTCGAATAGAACTGTTGGATAAACTTGTAGACTAGTGCTACGGCGGTAGTTCCGTCTACATCATAATCTCCATAAATCAGAATACGCTCTTTCTTTCCCATAGCCTTATTCAGACGTTCTACTGCAATATCCATGTCGTTCATCAGGAACGGATCGTGCAGGTCGGGCAATTGCGGGCGGAAAAACTTCTTGGCGTCAACCGCCTTCGTTATTCCCCGCTGTACCAAAAGTTGTCCAAGTATCGGGCTAATCCCTAATTCCTGGGCCAATGTCTGGCTTGTCTCTGCCTGTTCGGGTGTAATGGGTTGATAATTCCATTTGTGATTCATTTTATATATTGTTTTTTCTTTTTCTGCTCTCAGGGGTCAGAAAGGCACTTCTTCCCAACAAGGGGTAAAAGTACGAAAAAAACCGGAGGTGAGTGTAGATATGACGAAAATATTTCAAAGGGGATAGAAAATCGGAAGTTTGCTAATGGTGGCATTAAGTGTTTACGGTGGCTTTTTAATAGATGACTTCTTTGGCATTAAGATCAAAGTTCTCCGGCATTAAGACTAAACTTCTCTTGGATAAGGATTGAACTTTTTTCGGATAGGAATCAATCTATAAACGCAAGTTCTGTTTTTATAAACGAAACTTTCATTTATAAAAACGAAACTTTCATTTTTATAATCAAAGCTTGCGTTTATAGATTGATGTTAGGCAACGATAACTTTGTCACTGGATGGGCGGAAGTTTGTAATAAACAGACAGCAACTTTGCTATACTCTTATGATAAATAAAGATTCTGATCCTGTTGGAGTGCGGCTATATATATGACTTATATCAAACCAGCTCTTTCCAATATGATAAGGTTGGAAAGAGCTGGTTTGATATTGAGAGGTATATGTTTTTATTTCTTCTTTCTTAAATCCCTGCCTTCATACTTGCAGATCGCTTCTATCCATTCCTCCGTCAGAGGCATGGACTCATGTCTCTCTAGGTCGAAAGTCACCATGATTGATTTGCAGATACATTTTATCTCGTTCGTCTTTGTGTCGATCACCCGTTGGAGCAGATGAAAGCTTTTCGTTCCTACTTCGGAAACGGCAGTCTGTACGGCGATATGGTCTGATGCGAAGATCTGTTTGACGAAATCTGCTTCGATATGGACAACGACAATGCCGGTCTTCTCCCAGTCGACTCCGGGACATACGGAAGCGAAGTATTCAGTCTTGCCCAAATCGTAAAAAGAAAAATAAACAGTGTTGTTGACGTGACCGAATTTATCTACGTCATTGAAGCGCAACTGAATAGGTAGCGTGTGGTGAAATACGATTTCTTCCATTGTTTTCACTTAATCTTTTTGAATTCGACGCAAAAGTAGTACTTTTGCGTGTTATTCTCAACTGAAATTACTCAAGAAATGATAGAAGATATTAAAAAAGCCTGTCAGGTGATGAATGAAGGAGGTGTCATCCTTTATCCTACCGATACCGTTTGGGGCATAGGCTGTGACGCGACTAACGAAGAAGCTGTACGTCGGGTATATGAGATTAAGAAACGTGCCGATAGCAAAGCTATGCTGGTGCTGGTTGATTCGTCTGTCAAGGTGGATTTTTATGTACAGGATGTTCCTGATGTGGCATGGGATTTGATAGAAGTTGCCGATAAACCATTGACGATTATCTATTCCGGTGCACGCAATTTGGCTCCGAACCTGCTTGCGGAAGACGGAAGCGTGGGAATCCGTGTGACGAATGAAGCGTTTTCCAAACGTCTTTGCCAGCAGTTCCGCAAGGCAATCGTGTCTACATCAGCCAATGTAAGCGGCCAGCCGGGAGCTGCCAACTTTAGTGAAATCAGTGACGAGATCAAATCGGCAGTAGACTATATCGTCGGCTATCGTCAGGACGATATGAGCAGACCGAAACCCTCAAGTATTATAAAACTGGACAAAGGTGGAGTGATTAAGATAATTCGCGAATAAATGAAAGAGGAAAAACTTAGTTTATTGCAGCGTTGCATCAAGTGGCGGGAAAATAATATCAAGGAGAAACAGTTTATCCTGATATTGAGTTTTCTGGTGGGGATTTTCACTGCGTTTGCCGCTTTACTATTGAAGTTCTTCATTCACCAGATACAGAACTTCTTAACAGATAATTTCAATGCGACGGAAGCCAACTATTTGTATCTGGTGTATCCGGTAGTCGGAATTTTTCTTGCAGGCTGGTTTGTGCGTAACATTGTGAAGGATGACATCAGCCATGGGGTCACCAAGATTCTGTATGCTATCTCCCGTAGGCAGGGACGCATCAAGCGGCATAACATTTGGTCGTCTACCATTGCCAGTGCCATTACGATCGGATTCGGCGGATCGGTAGGGGCGGAGGCGCCGATTGTGCTGACGGGGTCGGCGATCGGTTCCAATTTGGGTAGTGTTTTCAAAATGGAGCACCGGACGTTGATGTTGCTGGTAGGATGTGGCGCGGCAGGTGCGATTGCCGGAATCTTTAAGGCTCCGATCGCCGGACTGGTGTTTACGCTGGAAGTCCTGATGATAGATCTGACTATGTCTTCTTTACTCCCGTTGCTGATTTCTGCAGTGACGGCGGCAACCGTTTCGTATATCACTACCGGCACGGAAGCCATGTTCAAGTTTCATCTCGACCAGGCATTCGAACTGGAACGTATTCCTTTCGTTATCCTGCTGGGGATTTTCTGCGGTCTGATTTCGCTGTACTTCACACGTGCTATGAACTCGGTAGAAGGAGTTTTCGGTAAGCTCAACAATCCTTATAAGAAACTGGCTTTCGGCGGTGTTATGCTGAGTGTGCTGATTTTCCTTTTTCCACCTCTCTATGGTGAAGGTTACGATACAATCAACCTGTTGCTGAACGGAACGTCTGCGGCGGAGTGGGATACGGTGATGAACAACTCCATGTTCTACGGCTACGGCAATCTGTTATTGGTCTATTTGATGTTGATTATCTTATTGAAGGTATTTGCTTCCAGTGCGACGAACGGTGGTGGTGGATGTGGTGGTATATTTGCTCCTTCACTTTATCTGGGATGTATTGCCGGATTTGTATTCTCGCATTTCAGCAATGATCTTGCTTTTTCAGCTTATCTGCCCGAAAAGAATTTCGCCTTGATGGGAATGGCGGGTGTCATGAGTGGGGTTATGCACGCTCCGTTGACAGGAGTGTTCCTGATAGCCGAGCTGACCGGAGGTTACGATTTGTTCCTGCCGTTGATGATTGTGTCTGTCAGTTCTTATCTCACGATTATAGCGTTTGAGCCTCACAGTATCTATTCGATGCGTCTGGCAAAGAAAGGACAACTGCTTACGCATCATAAGGATAAAGCGGTATTGACATTGATGAAAATGGAGAATGTCGTGGAGAAGGATTTCGTAGTGGTTCATCCTGAAATGGATTTAGGCGAACTGGTGAAGGCTATCGCCGCTTCCCACCGGAATGTGTTTCCCGTGACGGATAAGAAGACTGGCGAACTGTTGGGAGTTGTACTGCTCGACGATATCCGGAACATCATGTTCCGTCAGGAACTTTATCATCGTTTTACTGTTAATAAATTAATGACATCCGCCCCGGCCAAGATATTCGATTCGGACGGAATGGAACAGGTGATGCAGACTTTCGATGATACCAAAGCCTGGAATCTTCCCGTGGTGGATGAGGAAGGACGTTATCAGGGATTTGTCTCTAAATCGAAGATATTTAACTCATACCGGCAGGTATTAGTACATTTTTCAGAAGACTAACCACCCGCCGTCCGACAAGGCACCGGGGCCTGGGTTCTATGTAGATAAAAGTGATTAGATTATGAAGAAAGAAGATTTAAGAATAGTATATATGGGTACTCCCGATTTTGCGGTGGAGGCCTTGCGTCAGTTGGTAGAAGGCGGATATAACGTTGTGGGCGTGATAACGATGCCCGATAAACCGGCCGGACGCGGACATAAGATTCAATATTCTCCCGTTAAACAATATGCGCTCGAACAGAATTTGCCGTTACTCCAACCGGAGAAGTTGAAAGATGAGGCGTTTGTACAGGCGTTGCGTGAATGGAAAGCGGATTTGCAGATTGTGGTTGCTTTCCGTATGTTACCGGAAGTGGTGTGGAGTATGCCGCGGTTGGGAACTTTCAATCTCCATGCTTCTTTGCTTCCTCAATACCGGGGGGCCGCTCCTATTAATTGGGCGGTAATTAATGGAGATACGGAAACGGGTATCACTACTTTCTTCCTGAAGCATGAGATAGATACGGGAGAAGTCATTCAGCAGGTACGTGTACCTATTACCGATACGGATAATGTAGAGATTGTGCATGATAAACTGATGATGTTGGGCGGAAAGCTGGTTGTTGAGACGGTGGACGCCATTCTGAACGGTGTGGTAAAACCGGTTCCGCAGGAAGAAATGGCGATTGTCGGTGAGCTTCGTCCTGCTCCGAAGATATTCAAAGAGACTTGCCGGATCGACTGGAATCAACCGGTGAAGAAAGTCTATGATTTTATTCGCGGACTCTCTCCTTATCCGGCTGCCTGGAGTGAATTGGTCAGTCCTGAAGGAGAAGTGGTGGTCGTGAAGATTTTCGAAAGCGAAAAAGTTAGTGAAGCGCATCAATTGTCTGCCGGAACGATTGTGACGGATGGGAAGAAATATATGAAGGTGGCTGTGCCCGATGGGTTCGTGTCTGTCCTTTCTTTGCAACTTCCCGGCAAGAAACGTCTGAAAACGGATGAATTGCTTCGTGGATTCCGTCTGACGAACGAATATAAAATGAACTGACCTGATAATAGATAACATGAACCGTCTCGAGTTCGAGACAAACCGAATCTAAAATAAAAGAATTATGAAACCAATTATCGCTCCTTCCATTCTTTCCGCTGATTTCGGATATTTGGCGAAAGATATTGAAATGGTAAACCGCAGTGAGGCGGAATGGGTACATATTGATATTATGGACGGGGTATTTGTCCCTAACATCTCATTCGGCTTTCCGGTACTGAAATATGTGGCAAAGCTGAGTAAGAAACCGTTGGATGTGCATCTGATGATTGTTAATCCGGAGAAGTTTATCCCGGAAGTAAAAGCATTGGGAGCGCATACGATGAATGTGCATTATGAGGCTTGCCCTCATTTGCATCGGGTGGTACAACAGATTAGAGAGGCAGGGATGCAACCTGCCGTGACGATTAATCCGGCAACTCCCGTAGCTTTGTTGCAGGACATTATCCGAGATGTATATATGGTGCTTGTCATGAGCGTGAATCCCGGATTTGGTGGGCAGAAGTTCATTGAACATTCCGTAGAAAAAGTCCGTGAACTACGTGCTTTGATTGAACAGACTGGCTCGAAGGCTTTGATTGAAGTGGACGGTGGTGTGAATCTGGAAACGGGTGCACGTCTCGTTGAGGCGGGTGCAGATGCTTTGGTAGCTGGTAATGCAGTCTTTGGAGCACCGGATCCGGAAGCAATGATTCACCGGTTACACGAGTTGTAGAGAATTGTGGTATCATATCTTCATAGATATCCTTATATACGCCTGGTTATCCCTTGGATAGCAGGCGTTTTTTGTGGTGATCGTTTCTTCAACGGTTCGCCGGAGCTCTTTTGGGGAATCCTTGCCTTTTGTTTTTTAGCCGGTCTCTCTATAGGTTGTTATTTCCTTGGACGCTATTCTCTGCGTTGGTGCTTCGGAATTGCGATTCTTGCTCTTTGTTTTACAGGTGGCTGGGTGGGAATAACCTGGCAGCTACAACATGCAACGGGGTATACTTTCCCGAAAGAGGAAACGGTTTATCGGGGGTGGGTGACGGATACTCCCGAAACTAAGGAACATACTTTTCTTTGCCGGGTATTGTTGAAAGAACAGCGTGATTCGACAGCTATTCATTCGATAGATGATTGTAAGGCTATTCTATATCTGCAACGGGATTCGGCGGCTGCCGGATTAAAGCGGGGAGATGAATTGTGGGTGTCTGCTCGTATTTCTCCGCCTGTAAATGGACAGAATTTCGATGAGTTCGACTATGCCCGTTATCTGATGCGGAAGGGAATCAGTGGAACAGGATATGTCGTGTCCGGAAAATGGATGCTGGCATCTTCAGAAATGTTATCTTCCGGTAACGGAAATATTGCTCGGAAGAGCACTCTTCTGGAGGTAGCCGGTTCTTGTCGCGACAGAATACTTTCTCTTTATCGCCAACTTGGTTTTGAAGGTGACGGACTGGCTGTACTTTCTGCTTTGACTGTAGGTGATAAAACCGAACTAAGTGACTCTGTTCGTGAAAGTTATTCGGTAGCTGGTGCCAGTCATGTGCTTGCATTGTCCGGGTTGCATATCGGGCTGTTGTATGCCTTGCTCTTTTTTATATTGAGTCCTGTTGCGAAGAGAGGGAACGCAGGCAGATGTTTGCGGGCTGTATTTCTTCTTATCCTTCTTTGGGCTTTCGCTTTTTTTACCGGACTTTCACCATCGGTAGTCCGTTCGGCTTGTATGTTTTCGATCTGGGCAGTGGCGGATATTTTTAATCGTCAGGCTTTATCTTTGAATACGTTGGCGGCGACTGCATGGGTTATGTTACTTTGTAATCCGGTATGGCTGTTTGATGTCGGCTTTCAACTATCCTTCTTGGCTGTTGCTTCTATTCTACTGACATATAAACCTATTTATCGGTTACTTCCGGTAAAGAGTAGGATCGGGAGATATTTCTGGGGACTAATGAGCGTATCTATTGCGGCACAGCTAGGCACTGCTCCTCTTGTTATGTTTTATTTCTCCCGTTTTTCAACTCATTTTCTGTTTACTAATTTAGTAGTCATTCCTCTGGTTACCATCATTTTGTATTCTGCCGTTGTTATGCTTCTCCTGACTCCGCTACACTGGATACAAAATTTTATAGCAGAGGGCGTCAAGTTTCTTCTGGATGCACTTAATACTTTCATTCATTGGGTAGAACAACTTCCTTATGCTTCTATTGACGGAATATGGCTATATCAGTTGGAAGTGCTCGGCCTTTACCTCTCCGGCGGTCTGGTGTTTTACTATTTCGCAAACCGGGGATTAAAGAATCTTCTGATCTGTCTCTTTTCAATATTATTGTTAGGTGTCTATCATGTGTCTATGTCCTGGGTGGACCGTCCTCTGGATAGTATTGTTTTCTATAATGTTCGCGGTTGTCCGGCAGTTCATTGTATAGACAATAATGGGAATTCACGGATAGTTTATGGAGATAGTCTTTCTGATAAAAGGCAGTTGTATCGTGTTGCAACAAATTATTGGAATCATCACCAATTATTGTCGCCGTTAGAGGTGACAGCCGATTATCAAGATACCGCGCTCTGCTGCCGGGAACAAATACTGTCTTACCATGGACGACGCATTTGTATGGTGACCGATCATCGCTGGCGGAACAAATCTGCCGCTACTCCGTTATATATTGATTATCTTTACTTATGCAAAGGCTATAACGGTCATTTGAAAGAACTCAGGTTGCTCTTTGCTCCGGAGTGCATTATATTAGATGCATCCCTTTCGGAACATCGCAAGCAACTCTTTGAAGAGGAATGTAAACAGTCCGGTTTGCGTTTTATCTCTTTATCCGAAAAAGGTTCTGTGCGGTTTTTGCTCTAAGTACAAAGATTTATCGTACATTTGCACCTTGATAAAGTATAAGAGTATGTTGACGAAAGTAATTGAACAAGCCAAAATAGATCATTTTACCAAATGGTTTGAACGGGCTGACAAAATAGTAATTGTATCTCATGTATCTCCTGATGGTGATGCTATCGGTTCTTCACTAGGATTATACCATTTTTTTGATTCACAGGAAAAGACAGTAAACGTAATCGTTCCCAATGCTTTCCCCGATTTCCTTCGGTGGATGCCGGGCAGCAAAGACATTCTCTTGTACGACCGTTACAAAGAATTTGCGGATAAGTTGATAGCCGAAGCAGACGTAATCTGCTGTCTGGATTTCAATGCATTGAAACGTATTGATGATATGGCGGATGCGATAGCAGCTTCTCCCGCACGTAAAATAATGATCGATCATCATCTTTACCCGGAAGAATTCTGTAAGATTACGATGTCTTACCCGAAGATTTCTTCTACTTCCGAATTGATCTTTCGGTTGATCTGCCGTATGGGCTATTTTAGCGACATCTCTAAAGAAGGAGCCGAATGTATCTACACAGGTATGATGACGGATACAGGCGGATTCACCTACAACTCCAACAATCGGGAAATCTATTTTATCATCAGCGAACTTCTTTCCAAAGGGATTGATAAGGATGATATCTATCGTAAAGTATATAATACGTACTCGGAAAGCCGTTTGCGTCTAATGGGGTATGTGTTGTCTAATATGACTGTTTATTCGGACTACAATGCAGCCTTAATCACATTGACAAAAGCCGAACAGAGTAAGTTTAATTATATAAAAGGTGATAGCGAAGGGTTTGTGAATATCCCTCTTACTATTAAAAACGTTTGTTTCTCCTGCTTCCTGCGTGAGGATACGGAGAAACCGATGATTAAAATTTCCCTTCGTTCGGTAGGGAACTTTCCATGCAATCAGTTGGCTGCCGAATTTTTCCACGGAGGCGGTGAGTTTTTCGGAACAATGGAGGAGGCCAAAGCTGTCTTTGAGAAAGCACTGGAGAAATATAAACCTTTACTCACAGCAAAAAGCTGAGTGCGGAAGGTTAAAAGTGAATATTGAAAGGTTAAAAGATACGAACTTTCAACATTCCTCTTTCAACTTTTAATGATTTTGAGATACATTTGTGCGGAATATAGCTAATTAACAGATAATGAAGAAACTTATATTTTTATTTCTCTCTGTGATAGCAGCCGGAAGTCTGTTCCAGGCATGCGACAATTCTAAGACTTATGCAGAAATGCTGGAGGATGAAAAGAATGCGGTGAATAAGTTCATCAAAGATAGTGCAATTAATGTGATCTCCTTAGAGGAGTTCGAACGGGATACAATTACCGATCTGTCAAGAAATGAATATGTTGCTTTCTCAAATGGCGTCTATATGCAGATTGTAGATCGTGGAAATGCGGATGATCCGGAAGATACTTTTGCTAATAATAATGTGATTTGTGCCCGCTATCTGGAAAAGAATATAGCGAGTAATGAGTTGACTTGTTTCAATGTTGTCCTTCCTGAATATATTAATGCTTCTGATTATTATAGATCTCCCCTTACATTCCGTTATGTCAACGAAAATTCATCAGCTTATGGAATTGTTTTAAGCACTCCTCTTGATTATGATTATTTGTGGACAGCAAATTCGTACGGAACAGCTATTCCCGGTGGATGGCTGTTGGCATTGCCATACTTGCGGGATAATGCTCATGTACGTTTGATTATTCCTTCAAAAATGGGGCATAGTATTTCGCAACAGAATGTGATTCCATATTATTATGATATCTGGAAGTTTGAAAAAGCAAAAAGTTAAAGCACTAACATTAAATAAATCTATTAGTTAAAACCTATGACTCTAATCAAATCTATCTCTGGAATCCGCGGAACAATCGGCGGAGGAGCGGGCGAAGGATTGAATCCGCTCGACATCGTAAAATTCACTTCGGCTTATGCTACTTTAATACGTAAGACTTGCAAAGTAAAAAGCAATAAGATTGTTGTGGGACGTGACGCCCGCATCTCCGGTGAAATGGTAAAGAACGTAGTAGTCGGTACCCTAATGGGAATGGGCTGGGATGTTGTAGACATCGATCTGGCTTCTACTCCGACTACCGAATTGGCTGTAACAATGGAAGGCGCGTGTGGAGGTATTATCCTGACAGCCTCTCACAATCCGAAACAGTGGAACGCACTGAAATTACTGAATGAACATGGTGAATTTCTGAATGCAGCCGAAGGTAACGAAGTTCTTCGTATTGCTGAAGCTGAGGAATTTGACTATGCAGATGTAGATCATCTGGGTTCTTATCGTAAAGACCTGACCTATAATCAGAAGCATATTGATAGCGTGCTGGCTCTTGACTTAGTGGATGTAGAAGCCATTAAGAAAGCCGGTTTCCGTGTAGCTATCGACTGTGTAAACTCTGTAGGAGGTATTATCCTTCCGGGACTTCTGGAACGTCTGGGTGTGAAACATGTAGAGAAACTCTATTGCGAACCTACCGGAAACTTCCAGCACAACCCGGAACCACTTGAAAAGAACTTGGGTGACATCATGAACCTGATGAAAGGTGGAAAAGCTGATGTAGCTTTTGTAGTAGACCCGGACGTTGACCGTTTGGCTATGATTTGCGAGGACGGTGTAATGTATGGTGAGGAATATACATTGGTTACTGTTGCCGATTATGTACTGAAACATACTCCGGGTAACACTGTTTCTAACTTGAGTTCTACCCGTGCTTTGCGTGATGTGACTCGTAAGTATGGTATGGAATATAATGCTTCTGCCGTAGGCGAAGTAAACGTAGTAACAAAGATGAAGGCAACCAATGCTGTTATCGGTGGTGAAGGAAACGGTGGAGTAATCTATCCGGCCAGCCACTACGGTCGTGATGCATTGGTTGGTATCGCATTGTTCCTTAGCCATTTGGCTCATGAAGGAAAGAAAGTCAGCGAACTCCGTGCTACTTATCCTCCTTACTTCATTGCTAAGAACCGTGTCGATCTGACTCCGGAAATTGATGTAGACGCTATCCTTGCTAAGGTAAAGGAAATCTATAAGAATGAGGAAATCAACGATATCGACGGTGTGAAGATTGACTTTGCAGACAAATGGGTACATTTGCGTAAAAGTAATACGGAACCGATTATTCGCGTATATAGCGAAGCTTCTACAATGGAAGCTGCAGAAGAAATCGGTCAGAAGATTATGGACGTAATTAATGAGCTAGCGAAGAAATAACGTTTCATTGATATTGGATAAATAAAAAAGGAGGAACTTAATCAGTTCTTCCTTTTTTTATTTGAAGTAAATTATTGTAAGAGCGGGGATCTCCGCCCTCCTTATAGTTCCTTAGAATCGGCAGCGAAGATCTATCCCAAATTGCATCGGACGTCCTTGTTGCATGAACCCTTTGTTCATCGTTTCAAAGTAGAAGGCTGCATAATCTTTATTCAAGAAGTTACGTGCCCAAAAACTAATCATTGCATCACCTATTTCTAAGTTTGTGCGCCAGTTGAGAGTACCGTAGAAGGATTGGCTGACGTTATTTTGCTCAGTCCAATAGATTCGTCCGGCAGCGTTATAGTTTGCTTGGAACACTACGCGGTCAAAGATAGAACGGGGATTACAAGTAATAGCGTATTCTCCGCCGATATTTAATGTATGCTTGGGGACGAAGGGTACATACTTGCCGTTATATGACTTATCCGTAAGATTACCCTCACTGTCTTTTTGCTTTGTTACATAATCTGTAAAGGTGGCATACGTATATCCGTAGCTTGCATTTAGACTCAACTCATTTGTCAGGCTGGTACGTAGGGCAGCTTCGACACCATAACTTCTGCTTTTTCCTGCATTGATTGTGACACGTCCCAAACCACTTTCTGCCATTTGAGAAATTTGTTGATCGCGTGTATCCATGTAGAAGGCGGCAAGGTCAGCCCAAAGTTTACCTTCCCACAAAGTCAGGTGAGAACCTATTTCATAGTTCCAGGAATATTCGGGCTTGTATTGAGTCGTTGCTTTCACCTCCGGCAGTTCATCTTTCATTCCTAATATTCTCTCCGCCATTAAAGAAAAGTTCGGGTCGGCAGCTAATGCATCCAACATTGAATTTTTTAAAGCTCCTTGTGCTAAATCAGAAAACATCTGAATATTGTAGCCTCCCGAACGATATCCCTTGGATACAGTTGCATAAATACTGTTTCCTTTTTCCCATTCATACTGGAGAGCGAATTTAGGAAGTAATTGTACGTAGTCGGTGGATTCCTTGCCAATGAATGAGCTTATAGCTTCCAAACCTTTACTGGTAATATTCATAGGTCCCATTGCTAAAGAGAAGTCAAAGTTTAGAGGGTTGCTGATAGAATTATACTCCATCTTAATTTTCTCGTAGTCTAAACGTAGACCGATTGTGGCAGATAGTCCTTTGATAAACAGATTATTGAATGTTGACTGATGAAAAACAGCTCCATTTAATATCGGAGTGTCAAAACTACCGCCAACTCCCAATATGGAATTATTGGCTGTCATGCGCATCTTGGGACCAGCAAGCCCTTCAAATATTTTGTTTACATTACTTTCAATTACAGTTTTTACGCCTTCTTGCCTGAAATCTACCGGACCGCTTGTATGTAACCACTGATAGAATCCGGAAACTCCGGTTGCCCATTGCCAACGCTTCTCCGGCTTTGATTTGAATACGATCTCTTCAGAAATTGTATTTGCTCTTTGTTTCTGTTCCAGAGTATAAATGTCTTTTTCTGTAAAGTCCTGATCGAGAAACATACGGTCATTCAGGTTTTGGTAGCCTGTGACCGCATTTAAAATAAATGTCCTGGCTTGATATTCTATATTAACTCCGGAGTTTAATAATCCGCGACGATAGCTACTGCGTTCGTTGTTGGCGATTTTTCCGATATATTCGGGGCGAGTTTCTTCTCCTTCTGTAACACCTGTATATTTATAAGGATATCCCCCCTGGTCACTATATTCGTAGCTCAATGTCATATCGACTTTCAGATTCGGTGTCGGCAGATAAATACCGCGGAAGCGTCCGCCTCCGGCGTTGCTTTTATCTATTCTCTCATTGTTGCGTGCTGCATTCTCAAAGAAACCTCCTGTATGTTCATAGAAACCTCCGGTGGAGAAAGCAAAACGGTCGGAGATACGATGATAATGTGTCAGTGAAACATTATAGTCGTTGTAGGTGGCGGCTCCCATTCGGATATCAGTCCCTTGATAAGTGAAAGGAGATTTGGTATGTATCTTGATTAGTCCGCCCATTGTATTACGGCCGTAAAGAGTACCTTGCGGACCACGAAGAATGTCGATACGTTCGATATCAGCGTAGTTGAAGTCGAAAGCGGACTTATCTATATAAGGGATATTGTCTACATAAAGCCCTACGGAGGGGGTGTTGATACGTGAACCGATTCCGCGGATATAAATAGAGGTAGTAAGTTTAGAACCATAGTCCGGGATGAACAGGTTAGGAACGATGCCTGTCAGGTTTTTCACGGAGTGTACCTGATTTGCTTGCATATCTTTTTGAGATAATAATGTGGTAGCTACCGGCAACTCACGTAGTTTACGGTTCTCTTTCGGAGTAGCGATTACTACCACTTCTTCGATATCTACCACTTTCAGTGAGTCTTTCGGGAAATCTTCCGCCCATGCTGTCCCTGTCGTTAGGAGCGTGAGGGCAATCATAATATTCTTTGTCTTCATCTGTAGTTAATTTGTCCGGTGCAAAGTAACGGCAAATATCGTTGACAGGCAATCCTCATTTATTAGGATTATGCAGTATAGAAAAACAAAATATGCTATGAATATCCGGAAGATTTTGTCGGAAATATTCTTTATTTGCCTGATAATATCATATCTTTGCCCGACAACAGAACTAAATAGAAACGGATTATGACAAAGAATAAACTATTCGCTTGGGCTATAACACTTCTCTGCTTTTCGTTGACCTCTTGCAGCGATGAAAAGGACGGTCCGTCAAAAAAGATATTGGTGACTAATGCAGGGGTGACGGAAGCTAACCAAACGGTTAAACCGGGAGATATCGTTCATATTTATGGTGATGGTTTTCAGGAAGGCGACCAGGTGGACTTTGACTTTCGTTGGGATCTTGGAGAACCCTTGTTCCCGGAAGGATATCTTGGACCTGTCAGTGCGGAGATTGTAGAGAGGCATTCGAATGGAATGAGTATCCGAATGCCTTATCGCAAGCCGGAATCACGTGTTGAGATATTCCTGAACAGGGCAAGTGAGAGAATGTCGTTGGGAAAAGTACTACTTGCAGATGGACAAACGCCTAAAGATTTCAGACTGTATGGAATAAATGAGACCGACAAGACAATAGAGCGGGCGTATGCTGAAGAAACCGTCACTGGTAAAAAAACGTGGGATATGAGTGCACATCCGGACTTCCGTTCGGTTGTCAATCTTCAAAAGACTTATGGGCTGTGCGGGCTGGCAGAAGAAAATGGTGTGCAGCAACCCTTCTTCCTTGATTTCTGTACAGGCGAGTGGAAAGCTTTAAGTTTCTACGATTATAATACACTGGCATTGGTTATTGGCAGCGGAAATGATATTGCGGCCATTCAACAGAGAGGTAAAGGATATTCATTATATAATGTTTCCGCAGGTTTGGAACAAAGTAATTATGCAACTAAGACGCGGAGTAATTTTCCTATGCCGGAACCTCAATTTGAACTTCCGGAAGGATTTACTCCTGAACAATTCGGGGATTATCCGGGTGTGTTTATGCAAGGTAATGAGATTATTTTATTGTCGGCAAGGAAAGGAAACGGGAAATGGGTTCCCATGTTGTATAATTATAGAAATGGCTTTTATGTACTTGAAGGGATTGAAGCAGATGCCATTATTCCGTTTTATTTCGGAATGGCACTTCCCGATAGCGGTAGTCCTTCCTTATTATACCAAAAGAAGGTCGGTTACATGATTTATTACTCATCAGGTGACAATCGTGGCAGCAGTTTCCGTCTTCTTGAACCAGATAAGGAGAGCAGCAAGTTACAGTTACAAGAACCGTTTGCTCAATTGTCCGATAAGAAAGTTGTTTCAATAACTAACAGACTTGACCGTATCGGTACAATCACCGTGCTCTTTTCCGATAAAGAAGAAGGGCGCACCACTTCTGATTTTGATTGGAACAGCAAAGAGTGGACAGATTACACCGATCTTTCTGATATGCCATATAACTCAGTAGTATGGGCTAATTGATAGTCAATAGTAAAAACACTTATATCCGGTCTGCTTCTATATATCCGTTCATTACGGCATAAATAGTCAGACCGGATACCGATTTAATACCTAATTTCTCTGTTATGTTTTTCCTGTGAGTGATAACGGTAGTCAGGCTGATATTCAGTTTATCTGCTATTTCTTTGTTGATTAACCCTTTGGTAATCAGCACGAGTACTTCGATTTCGCGAGCAGATAAAAGTACCTGAGGATGTTCTGCAGGAATCATCGGAGGCATATCCTTCACGGGATATCCGTTGTGATGAGCATGTTGATGAAGTTTCAGGATATTCTTTACCAGTTTTTCTTCCGACTCATAAATATTGAGTACCGGAACACCAGAAAGTTGGAATTGCGGGCTGTCACTGGCAAGGACAATCGTTTTTCGCTTCCGAGGAAGGAAGAAAGCGTTATGCTCCACATAGATTTGTGCGGAGATAAAATAATGGGCGTACATATCCGGCGTATCATCCATTAACTCATTGAAGTTATGGAAGGTACGGATCGTTGCCATAGGGATGATCTCTTCCAATATGGATTTGAGTCCCAAGCTACAGAGAGTATTCGGCTCAATAATTGCTATTTCAGGTTTGTAGTTCATTCTTTTCTATTGTTCGGATGATTGATTCAGATAGTTGGCTACTGCTTCCGCACACCGTTCTCCGTCTACTCCGGCAGAAACGATTCCTCCGGCATAGCCCGCACCCTCTCCGCAAGGGAATAGTCCGCGGACGGTTACGTGTTGAAGCGTCTCTTTATCTCGTATGATGCGGACAGGGGAAGAGGTACGTGTTTCTACCCCAATCATAACGGCTTCGTTGGTCAAGAAACCATGACTGCTGCGCCCGAATTGTTGAAAGCCGAGTGATAATCTCTTGCTGATAAACTCCGGCATCCAGAAGTGAAGCGGAGAAGAAATCAACCCCGGACTATATGAGGATTCCGGTAAGTCATAACTTAGCTTCTTGCGGGTGAAATCCAGCATACGCTGTGCCGGAGCTGTCTGACGTCTGCCGCCTTGCAACCAACATTGACGTTCCAATTCTTCCTGAAAGTGCAGGGGGAGAAGTTGGGTATTGAACATCGAAAGTTGAGAGTTACTGAGAGAAGGGTTAAGAGCGAGTAGTTGTTCATTTTGTTGCGCAGCTAACTCTCCACTTTCCATTCTCAACTCTTCATTTATGAAATCTTCCGGCTGTATCTCTACCACCATTCCCGAATTACTCCAGCGCGAGCCACGATTCGAAGGCGACATACCGTTCACTACCACTTGCTCCGGTCCGCTGGCTGCAGGGACGATAAAGCCGCCGGGACACATACAGAAACTATACACGCCTCTGCCTTCAACTTGGGTGACGAAACTATATTCTGCAGCAGGGAGATATTTTCCCCTTCCGTTTTTATTATGATATTGTATCTGGTCGATCAGTGTTGCCGGGTGTTCCAAACGGACACCTACAGCGATACCTTTTGCCTCAATCGTTACATTATTAGCTGCGAGCCAACGATAAACATCCCTTGCCGAATGCCCGGTTGCAAGTATCACAGGACCTAGAAAAGTCTTTCCTGTATTTGTCTCAATGCCTTTGATCTCGTTATTCTCAATAATCAACGCATCCATTCTTGTCCGGAAATGTACTTCTCCGCCACATTCGAGAATCGTATTCCGCATATTTTCAATGACACGCGGCAACTTGTCCGTTCCGATATGCGGATGTGCATCAGCCAGTATAGCCGTAGAAGCTCCATGCTGGCAGAATACATTGAATATCTTGTCTACATTTCCTCTTTTCTTACTGCGGGTATAAAGTTTCCCGTCCGAATAAGCTCCTGCACCCCCTTCTCCGAAACTATAATTGGATTCCGGATTTACCGTATGTTCTCTACTGATTTGCGCCAGGTCCTTTTTCCGTTCACGCACATCTTTTCCGCGTTCTACAATCACCGGGCGTAATCCGAGTTCGATAAGGCGCAGAGCGGCGAACAATCCGCCGGGACCTGCACCAACCACAATTACTTGTGGTTTTCCTTCCACACTATTATATACCGTATGCTCGTATTCATCTTCTTCAGGCATTTCGTTGATGTATACCCGTATTTTCAGATTGACGAAAATCGTTCGCTGACGAGCGTCAATGCTTCGCTTTAAGATGCGGGTAGCATTGATATTGCGTAAATTTAGTCCTTTCTCTTCAGAGAGATATTCTTTCAGCCGTTGTTCGTTCGCTGCGATTTCGGGAAGTACGCGGAGTTGGTATTCTTGTATCATTTGGTTATTGTTACTTTAGATTATAAAAAGATAAGGCAGATAACATAAATCAGTGTCTTATCCGAATAACGCCCTGAACGCCTCTTCTACCTTTCTTACGGGCACTAACTCTATCTTTAGCTTCTTCGTATCAATGCCTTGCAAATTATATTTGGGCAACAGGAAACGCTTGAAGCCAAGCTTCTCGGCCTCTCCGATACGTTGTTCAATCCGGTTCACCGGACGTATCTCTCCCGACAAACCGATTTCTCCTGCCATACAGACTTCCGGTTCGATAGCTGCATCCATATTTGAAGAAAGAATGGCACTGATAACTGCGAGGTCGATGGCCGGGTCATTCACTTTCAGTCCTCCGGCGATATTCAGAAATACATCTTTCTGTGCAAGCTTGAACCCGACACGTTTTTCGAGGACGGCCAGAAGCATATTCATTCTTCGTATATCAAATCCGGTTGCCGAACGTTGGGGATTACCATAAACAGCGGAGCTTACCAGAGCCTGAGTCTCAATCAGGAAGGGACGTACTCCTTCGATAGCAGAAGCGATTGCTACTCCGCTCATTCCTTCATGGTCTTGGCTAAGCAGTAGTTCCGAAGGATTGCTCACCTGGCGTAGCCCGTCCTGCCGCATCTCATAAATACCCAGTTCGGCCGTACTACCGAAGCGATTCTTGATACTGCGTAAAATACGGTACATATAATGTTGGTCACCTTCAAATTGGAGAACTGTATCAACGATATGTTCCAACACCTTGGGGCCTGCAATGCTCCCTTCTTTATTTATATGTCCGATAAGCAAGACCGGCGTATGAGTCTCCTTTGCGAAACGTAGGATAGATGCCGAACACTCTCTGACCTGAGCGATACTTCCGGGAGACGATTCGATGGTTTCCGTAGAGATAGTCTGTATGGAGTCGATAATAACCAAATCCGGATTCGTATTTTTGATATGGACATAAATCTGTTCAAGGGAAGTCTCACAAACGATGAAGCAGTCGCTGGAAACCTCAGAAAGACGGTCGGCACGTAATTTTAATTGCCGTGCACTTTCCTCGCCGGATACATAAAGGATTTTCTTTTCCGGCATACGGAGTACGGTTTGCATGACGAGAGTTGATTTTCCGATTCCCGGTTCGCCGCCGATCAGTACTAAAGAACCCGGAACAAGTCCGCCGCCCAGTACGCGGTTCAGTTCATTATCATGCATATTGATTCGCGGTTCATCGTCCGCTATGATCTCACTAAGAATAACCGGCTTGGGCTTTTGCGTTTCTATGCCCGATACTGGCCGGCGGTTAACCGGCTCTTTCCGTACGATTTCCTCAACATACGTATTCCATTCTCCGCACGACGGACATTTGCCTACCCATTTCGGTGAATCCTGTCCGCAGTTACTACACACATATACGGTCTTTTCTTTAGCCATTGTATTCTTATTAGTTTTCTAGAGAATACAAAAGTATGTATAATCTGTTCAACGCGCAAAACAAATCCCGGCAAAATCAGTTTATTGTTCAATCATCCGTTTCCAAACTCATCGTTATTGCTGAAATGTTATTAACTGTTGGACGGTAAGGAAAGAAGTCCTCATCGGTACCGGATACCTTCCTCAATGCCGGACGGAACGTTATATAGAGCCGGTAAGTTTATAGAGTTATTTCTCCCGCCATTGAACGGTTCATCCGGTCACGCACCTCGTCCGGTGTATAGCCGTGTCCCAACAGAAACATTAATTTGGTAACGGCGGACTCCGTCGTACTGTCATATCCGGAGACAACCCCTGCCTGCAACAACTGATATCCGGTTTCGTAACGTTCCATTTCTACGGTACCTGCACTACATTGTGTCACGTTGACAATGATGATTCCCCGTGCACTGGCCTGGCAGAGCAAGCGGATGAACCATTCCTTCCGGGGAGCGTTGCCGGAACCGTACGTTTCGAGTACTACCGCTTTCAATCCTTCTATTTTCAGAATGGTAGCCACTACATTCTCCTGAATGCCGGGGAAAAGTTTCAGAACGACCACATTGCTATCCAGTAAATAGTGCGGTTTCAATTCCCGTTCTTCTCCGTTCACATGAATCTGTACATTATTATATTTAATATGGATTCCCGCTTCCGCCAATACCGGATAATTGAAAGAACGGAATGCATTGAAGTTTTCTGCATTCATCTTTGTCGTACGGTTTCCCCGCATCAGGTGATTTTCAAAGAAGATGCATACTTCGGGCACCAGTGCCCTTCCTTCCTTGTTTTGTGCAATGGCAATCTCGATACTGGTCATCAGATTTTCCTTTCCGTCCGTGCGGAGCACCCCTATCGGGAGTTGGGAGCCCGTAAGGATCACAGGTTTGTCCAGTCCTTCCAGCATAAAACTCAGGGCGGAGGCTGTATAAGCCATCGTATCCGTTCCGTGCAAAATGACGAAGCCATGATAGAGATCATAGTTCTCATGAATAATGTGTACCAGCTTTCTCCACATATCGGGTTCCATGTCCGAAGAGTCCATCGGAGGGTCAAACTGATAAGTATCAATCGGGAAGTTGAATTTTTGCAATTCGGGGATATGCCTCTGGAGTTGCTCGAAGTTGAAGTTCTCCAATGCGCCTGTT
>OOCI01000927.1_pt1 | contig 24001 bp, 23 predicted proteins | sample 1671761 | NCBI WGS metagenome assembly OOCI01 (sample SAMN06348190, study PRJEB24527) | human gut metagenome | biome: human gut; feature: ankylosing spondylitis patient; material: feces | host: Homo sapiens | place: China | collected 2015-10
GTTCCGCCAGCTGCGCGTTGGCAGCGGCAAGGTTTTCTTCGCTCTCGGTGAGCTGTGTATTCTTCTCGGCGACAGTGGCGTTCAGGCTCTCGATCTGCGCCTGATAGGGCGTGACATCGCCCCAATACTGCTTGTCTGCTTTGATGATCACCTTGATGCTCTGCGTGTTCATGTCGTACTGGATCGCCTTCACGGTGAAGGCGTAGCCCTCCGGCAGCGGACAGGCGGGGCAGTCCGTGCGAATCTGCTCGACCGTGACATTCTTCCAGTCGATGGCCTCGACCGATTCGAGCGTATTTTCCGAATAGCACCGCTCGAATGTGACGTGGTACTCGCTCGATAATGCAAAGACGTTGCCGACGCGATGACCGTTGATCTTGTACTTGACGCCGTAATAGCTGTTTCCTGTTTTCATGCTCCTGCCTCCTGTGCAAATTTATCGCTTTCCGCGCTTGTGCTTCGGCTCCCATATCCCGACACCGAAGCGGGGATAATCATAATATCGGGTCAGGACCGCCGCGGCCTCCCGCAGGTCTCGCCGCATCGCGCCCAGATGCCCGGTATCTATGCCGGCTTCCCGGCATTCGCGAATTTTAATGCTGATCTGCGCTGCTGTACGCCGATACTCCACAGCAAGGTCCTCGAGACCGGCCTCGCCCTGCTCGATCACACCGGCACGCCGCAGGGTCTCCGTAAGGCGTTCTCCGCGCTCGGCGTGTACGACCGGCTTGTATGGCAGCTTATAGCGCACACCGTTCTCCGCGAAAATAACCTTTGATGGCCGCGGAATATTCCGCCGGTCGAAGGTCGTGATGCAAATGACGCCGCGCTCACAGTCGATCTTCACCTGTGCGTCCGGCCCGCCGTCCCGAAAGCGGACGGTCAGCTCCGCCTCTCTGTATGCTCGCATCCTCTCACCCCGCAAAAACGATCTTACCGGCAAACTTTGTGTCGCTCATGAGCTTAAAGGACCCCGTCGCCGCCGTGTACTCCACGTCCAGCTCAAGCACGGCCCATGTGTTTTTCGCGTACTTGCCGTCACTGCAAAGGGAGTAGGCGTCAAAGGTGAAGTCTGCGCTGCCCCTCTTGTGCGAGGTCTTTGGGATTGTGAGAGTGAACGGCTCGTCGTCGCCCGTCCAGTCATTTGCCGTAAAGGTGACCGTTACACTGCCGGGCGATTTCCCATTCCAGTTTGTGCGGTCGGTATTGCTGACCTCCTGCGGATGCACATGGTCGCTGCGGGAATAGGTTTCAAGAACGCCGGCGTTTGCCGTACCCGCCGCCTTTGGCGCGGCGTCAGCCGGCGCGCCCTTTCCGTCGTTGCCCTTCGCCGCAATGAGCCGCCAGTATTCCGCGTTCGGCGGAGCGATGTCGGTGCATGGCTTGATGCATAGATAGCTGCTGCCGGCAGAGGCAACCTTATTGCCGACGGCATAGGCTTTGGAGGCGCTGTAGTCCTCCCAGAAATTGCGCGCGTTCTCCGCGCTCTGCCGCGCCGTTTCTGCGGTGACACGCGCAGCTTCATTGCTCTTGCGTGTCTCCTCATTGCTTTGCCGCGTCTGCTCTGCGGCGGTGCGCTCCGCCTCGGTCGCATCACTCGCGAGAACGGCAGGGATCAGCGTTTCGTTGATGTACTTCTTGATGATGTTGCCGGATTCGTCAAACTTGGCTTTGAGCTGATCGCTCGTCAGACCTCCCACGTCGTTCGGCTCGTCGTCCAGTTTTTGGATGATGTTCAGATCGCCGTCCAACAATTCAAGCTCGATCGGTGCACTCTGGATGATATTCAGATCGGCGCTCAACTGCTCACTCATGCTCGTTCCCCTCACATTCTCGGGACTTCGCCCGTTTCATTTATCTTGCGCTGCAGCTCTCCGTAGCCTGCGCCGCCGCGCAGCGGAGCGCCTTCGCCGGAAAGCTCGTCCGCCATGCCGTCGCCGCCCTGCGGCATGGTGGGATCAAGCATCTGCCGCCCCTCCAGCGCCGCGATCAGCGCATCCTTGTCCGTGATCTGACCCGCCGGCAGTCTCTTGATATATTCCACCGTGCTGATCTTGTTCTGCATCAACAGGTTATCGAGCGTCTGCATTTCCGCGATCTCGCTCCAATAGCTGCTCGCGCCGACGTCGAGCTTCACGCTGCACGGGATGTTGCGCAGGGAGGAGAAGTCAAAGGAAATGATCTCCTTCTGCCCGCCGAACGGCGTGGGGATCTCCACATAGCGCGTCCCGTAATACTCGCCCATAAAGGCGATGTAAATGCGGCCCAGGTCCTCAATGCTCTGCAAAAGCGCCTGCTTCGTCAGCTCCATCGGCGTCGCCGCGGCACGCTGCAGGGCGATGATGGCGCTCGTGTTGTCCGGTCGCGTATCGCCGAGGGCAACGTCCGTCGCGCCGAGAAATTTCTGCGTGTAGCTGATGGCAAGCTCGATAAACTGGCTGATCTGCGGGCTGATGCTCGCCGGGTCGATGATCTTTGCCACATTGTCCACGCTGCCGTTCACGGCGATCTGTGCGCCCACGCGATTCGACCATTTGGCGACCTTCGTCTTGTCGTATATGATCTTTGGGTAGGCGAGCGTCATGAGCGAGATCATAGACATGGCGAAGAGCTTGTTGACAAAGATCTGGTTCGGGATCAGTCCGGTTATCATCGCCTGCCCGTGATAGCAATCATGCACGAAGTCCCACGGCATCCATGTTACGGGGTAAAGGCTGATGCCAAGGTCCGTATCCGCGCGGAGCTCCACGCTCTTGGTGCATTCGTAGCTGTGAACGTGCCCGGTCTCGTCGTCCTTCCACAGGTAGACGAGCACCGTCACCTTGTCGCCGCCCAGCTCGTCCATGTGGCTGTTTTCGCCCTCACTCTCGTCGGCGATGATGCTTTCGGTATCTGTCTCGTCGGCGCCGTAGCGGCGGGCGCGCTTGCGCGCCTCGCTCACCATCATGCGCCGCTCGATGATCAGGTAGGGCTGGCTCTGCACGTCGCGGTTGTTGGGGTTGCCGAAAAGCACCTGCGTGTTCTTGAGCACCTCGGTCCTGACGATGCCCTTGGCGTCCTGCCCGGTCTCCTCGTCGGGATCAAACCAGCTGAAGGTGCAGCCGTCCCCGTCCACCGCCGCATTGCGGCAGAACTCACGAATGACCGCGCCCATCTTGTTGCTTTCAAACAGCGCAAGAAACTGGTCGTTGAGAATGCTTGAAAGCGCCTCCAGCGTCTGCTTGTCTACGCCGCTGCTCGAAGGCATCGGGTTTGCGTGCAGCTTGAGGTTGTCCGTCGAAACGTTGGCAACGGAGAAGAGCACCACACGCTTGAGGAAATTGAATACCGGCGTCGGCAGGCCGTTGCTCTTCACGCCCTCCCACTGCTTTCCGACAAAGAAGTCCTCGTTCGTGCTCACGGTATCATAGAGATCGATGCCGTTGTTGAAGCTCACGCCCTTTTGGTATCGCGCGGCGACGCTCTCCGGCGTCGGGGTAAAATCCATCATTTGTCACTCCCTCACTTTACATTTCCTGCGTACCGCAGCTGAATATCCGTCTCCAGCACCGTCGCCGTGGCGCTTGCGCTTACGCTCTTGAATACCAGCCGGTAGAAGACCGCCTTTTTCACCTTGAGTTTCAGCCGCTTCACCTGCGCCTTGTGATTCGTGCGAAAGCTGAAATGGTTGAAGTCCACATGCGTAAAGGTTGCGATGCTCATTGCAACGACCTTTTCGGGGTAGTCGCTGCGGCGGTTGCTCTCCGCCGTCACCGTCACGCGCGCGTTGGTCTCCGGCTCGATCGCCACGAAGATCATAGGGCTGTATTTAAGCTGCCAGTCGCGCCCGAAATCCATCAGGCCGGTCGCCGCGTATGCGTCGATCTCGGCGCCGTCGTCGTTGCGGTAGGCACGGGAAAGATGCTTGATCTTCCCATCTGCGGTAAAGCCATATGCTTCGCCCTTGATGTCCAGCATGGCGAGGAACGGCATATTCGTGTAGATGTACCACGCATCGCTCGCGTAGTTGAGGATCAGTGCCGTGCCCTCGCTCAAAAACCAGAACTCATGCTCATTCTTGCGGTTGAAGGTCCGCGTTTTCTCCGGGGCAAAGCCCTTTACCGTCTCAAATACGCGATCGCTCACACGCTTGGCATTGGTCTGGTTGTCCGTGATGTAGCCGCTCGAGGAGGTGGCCTGCCATTGATACACGCCGCCGGTCTCCAGCGTCAGCGGGTTGTTCTCCAGAAGCTGCGCCTGCCCAAGGGCCTCGTTGCCGATGCTTCGGTTCAGCGGCGTCACGTTAAATGCCGCCACCGTCATGCTGCTGTCCAGCGTCATTGTGCCGTACTGTACACTCCACGCGCTCCCGCTTTTGAACGCGATCATGCGTGCGTAGTGTCGCACCAGCGCCGTGATGGGCGTATTGCTCTCACCGATCGCGATCTCGTAAAGGTCGGGGAAGTAATCCGCCGTCGGAATACCGTCCGCGTCGATGCCGGAATAGAGCGTCTTGCTGCTCCCGTCGCCGTAGAGAAAGACGCGCGTATCGTTCGCTCCGTTAAAGAGCTCCGAGTAGTGCATCCCCTCCACGTCGCTCCGCGCGCCGGTTCCCTTGCGGTAGGTCACCGTCACGGTGTTCGTGCCGCGCGCCGGCGCGCTCGCAAAGGTCAGCTTGCCCGCCGAAAGATCGCTCGTATAGGTCACGTCAGTGCCCTCTACCGCGATGATCTCGTCCGCCTCTTTTTCAGGCAGGTAAAAATCCTTTGCCTCGCCGTCCGGGCTGTACCGTACCTTTCGCTTGCCCGTCAGGCGGTTCAGATTCTCCAGCAGCGTGCCGCTGCCTGCCGGTGTGGTCGCCGTCATGACCGTTGGGATGTATCCCTCCACAGCGGAAAAGCTCTTATCCGCGCTCCCGTCCCAGCTCATGTATTCGTGTCCATTGAGCAGGTATACCTTGCCGCCGAAGCCGAAAAAGTGCGTCGTGTCCTGTGTGCATTGCCCGACGACCGTCGCCGTCGAAAAATCCGCGGCAACATCAAAGATCAAGCCGCCGAACGCGCACAGCAGATGCCATGCGGCCCCCACAATGCCCTCCCACGCGCCGCCAAAGGCCGGGGAAGCGGTCGGGGCGGTGTGAGATGCCGCCCAGGTCTCCCATGCCGTCTGGAGCGTCAGAACGGTCTTTGTCCCGGGCCGCACCTGCAAATGCCGGTCGCGCGTGATCTTAAAATTGCGCATCTCGGAGAGCTCTCCGTCGCGGATCTTGGTGTCGCCGTCCGGGTTCTCGTTCAGTCCGAGAAATGCATTGATCTTCATAACGCTTGTGTTGCTTCCTGCGTTGATCCGTCCCATGTTATCCTCCGTATGCCATATAGTCCTCGCTCATTTCGCCGCCGGTCATGCTCTCGTCGTAATCGACCTCGCCGTCCTCCGGCTCCTCGCGCACCTCCGGCATCTGCGCCCCCAGCGTGCGGGTAATGGCGTAATACCGAATGGAATCACAGATATGGGTGATGTCGTGCGGATCGGTCGCGCAGTCGCTCGCATTCTTCGTGTCGTGCTGGATGACGGGCAGATTGCGGATCAGTCCGGTGCAGTCCCGCGTTACCAGCAGCCCCGGGCGGTCGTTATCGCTCCTCAGGGGCTTTAGCATCTCCTTGAGCGCCATCCAGCCCTGCACGCGGTTGTTGCTCGCCCGCAGAAGCCCCACGCCGTTTTCGGCGTACAACTCCGCCATGCTCCGTCCGCTGTCCTTTTGGCGGTTCCACATATCCGGCGGGGCGATGGTAAACTCGATGTGCTCGTAGTCCGGCGTGAGCGAAAGCATCAGCTTCGCCGCCTCCGATACGATCAGCCCGCTCTGCTGCACCTCGCGATAGACGTAGCTCCTGCCGTCAAAGTCCTGCGCGATCCAGAGACAGGCGAACATGTCGAGACCGTAGTCGAACGCGCGGTATTTCTTCCATTCCGCGGGGATGCGCACAAACGGTTCAATGACGTGCGTCTCCGGTCGGAACTCGGGAAAGAACGTGCCCGCCAGTGCGTCCCAATCGCCGTAGCGGTGGGCGCGGCGGATATCCTCGGGCAGCAGGTCCAGCATCTGCTTGTATTCGGGGGACGCCGCCAGCAGCTGCGGGTTGTCGTCCACCGTCGCGGGGATAAAGGTGTAATCCTCGGCGCGCTCGCCGTCGCGGTATTCGCGGTCGATGAACAGCCGCTTCACCCACAAATGGCCGATGCCGCCCGGGTTGCAGGTCAGGTACATTCGTCTCGGGACGCGCGTCGCACCGCGCAGACACGCGCCCAGCGTGCGGAATTGGCTCTCCGTGAACTGCGTCGCCTCGTCCATGAAGATCCAGTCGTATTCCTGCCCCTGATACTCGAGATCGTCGTTTGCGCCATAGTGCCCAAATTTGATGGTCGAGCCGTTGACGAAAAAGAACATGTGCATCGTCGCGTTGTAGCTTGCGATCTCCTGCGGGATCATGCGGCGCATCGGCAGGATGATGCTCTGCTCCAATTCGGGGTATTCGCGGCGGACGATCAGAATGCGCAGGTTCGGATAGGCGAGCGCCCCGCCGAAGCTCTTGCGCATCAGAACGTAGGTCTTGCCGCCTCCTCGCGCTCCGCCGTAGCCGACGTAGCGGGAGCGGGCCTGACAAAACAGTTTCTGCTTGGGGTTGATGTCCCCCATGTCGATATTCACCGTGCCGCCGGTGTTTGTCATTTTGCCGTATGCCATTTCTCAACCTCTTTGAAGTAGGGAAATAGGGGCATGAGTGCGGAACTCATGCCCCTATGGTCGGGAGCCTTATGCGTATGCCTTGCTGCCCTCAATGCCAACGCAGCCGTCCTTGGTGCCGATGGCACGCATGGTCTGGCCGGCAGTCAGCGTGACCGCGGAGCTGTAGACCTGTGCGGTGGTGGAGTAGCGGGGGTTGGTGCCGTCCACGGTGTACTTGAAGGTCACACCGCTCACAGCGGTAATGCTCACCGCGTGAGACGAGATCGCCATTTCGGGCGCCGCGAGGACCGCGCTGGACTTGCCGCAGACCGCCACGCCGTCGCCCTTCGCGCCCAGCACGAAAGCGTCGTAGTAGGTCACGCCCTGCACCACGGGGCCGGAATAGCCCTGCACCTTGGGCAGGATGTCATAGTTCTGCAGCTTGACGGGGTCAACCGTGCAGCCCTTGTGCTTGATGAAGAAGTACACGCCCGCGGGCATATAGCTCGTGGGAATGGGCTTGACGCGGCAGCCGTCGAACTCGCCGACGACGCCCTTCGCAAGCGCCTTCGCGCCGAGCGCGTCCACACCGAGGTAATCGGGATTCTGCTTGAGCAGCTTGTACATTTCGGTCGTGATGTACAGCGTGCGGTTCTCCAGCGGCACCAGCGCGTCGGTCATCAGCGCATTAAGGTCGATGATAAGACCGCCGATGGTGCTCTTGGTGGGGGCGGTGTCCTCCGCCTTCTGGATGTTCGCGCCCATGACCCACTTCTTGATGCGGTGCTTGTCCATGCCGGGGACGGTCACCTCGTCGAGCTGGCGGCGCAGGGCGCGGGCCGCGCTCTTCTCGATGGCCTGATCGCTCTGGTCGAGCGCGTCGATGGTGAAGCTGAACGCAGGGGACTTCTCGCAGGTCATTTCCTGCAGCGTGTCGCCCACGTCATACACGGTGCCGAAGCGGTTGGAGCCGCTGCGGTTGTACTCGCTCTCGGGTACGGTGTTAACGCTGGCGACGCGGATGGTCTTGCTGCCGGGGGCGAGCCAGCTATAAGCGTTGCCGCAGTCGTCGGCGGTGATGGATGCCTTCTTGAATCGTTCTGCGATCTTTGTCGCGTATTTCACAGCATAATTGATGCTCATTTTCATTCCTCTCTTTCGTCTGCCCGACGACGGAAAGGAAGGTTATTCGCCCCATCCCTCCAGGAACGGGTCGCGCCCGCCGGCGTTCTGTCCGGCGCTCTGCATACTCCCGGTGGAGCGTGCGGCGTTTTTGACGTTCTGATGCGCCGCCTGTGCGGCGCTTCTGGTGCGCTCGGCCTCCTCGCGGGCCTGCTTCGCGGTGTATTTGGCGTATGCCACCGTGAGCGAGCTGCCCGCGGCTACGGCGTCCCACACCTCCTTTGGGATGGCGTCTGGATTCCTTGCCACGTCGGGGTATTCTCGTGCAAATTCGTCGATATCCGCCTTTCGGCGCTGCGCTGCGGCGTTGGCGGCTGCATTGGCCTGCTCGGCTGCCTGACGCTCGGCTGCCTGCTCCGCCTCTCTGGCGGTGACGGCTGCCTCGCGGTCCTCCAGCTCGATGCTTCGGCGGGCTTCCGCCTCGCTCAGACCGTCGGCTTTCTTCGCCTCCGTGCGCAGGAAGGAAACATAGTCCGCGACGCTCACGCCCTTCTGCTTGGCGAAGATCGAAAGAATCTCCATCGCAGGCTTGCTCTCGTCGTATTTGGCGCGAATGCGGTCGTAATCCATGCCCTTCTGCGCGAGCGTGACCATTTCGGCCTCGCCCACGTTCTTGGTCTCGTCCATGTGGCGCAGTGTCCACGTCTTTTCCGGCGCGTCCGCCTTCTGCTCGGTGGTCTCCGTCTGCGCCTCCGCGCCCGCCTCGGCGGCAGTCTCAGCGGCCCCGCCGTCCGATGCGCTCTGCGCACCCTCGGTCTCGCTCGCCGTTTCCGTCTCCTCTTCGGCCGTGTCCTCGCCCTCGGCAGTCTCCGAGGTCTCGGGCGCGTCCTGCGCGGTCTGCTCGTCGCCCCATCCGTCCAGAAATGCGTCCTGCTGGTCTGCGTTCTGCTCTTCCTGTACGCTCATGTTCTCGACGTTTTCCATTGCTTCCTCCTTGCTCCGGCTGGTCTGCCGGGCATTTTATTTTTGCGGTGCTGGTCTGCACCGGCTTTTACGATCTTCTGCGGCTCTTACAGCCATGCGCCGTATTCGCCGTGCTCGATGCCGCCATACACGTCCTCCACCTCGCCGATCTCGCTCGGCAGGCTGTTTCGCGCCAGCGCGATGCCCTTTTCAAACTCGTCCCAATAGGCGTTGTACTTGTCTCGGTCGTCGTCGATGATCAGCAGCGCCGCCAGCCCCCACGGGAGAACGGATTCGCATATGTACTGGTCCAGATCCAGCTCGTCCGTCAGCGCCTCCGGCATCCTGCACACGGGACGCTTGCCGTCCGTGCTCGCCGCATAGGTATCGCTCACGGGGTAGACGCGCGGGATCAGATTCCGCACAAGGCTGACCGCCTTGACGCGGTACGGCTTGGTGTCCGCCGTTTCGGTCGAGCCCGTCGATTCGTTCTGCTCGTCGATCAGGCGGATCGCGCTGTCAAAAATATCCTGCACGGTGTAGTTCACGGCGTTTCCTCCTTGCGCTCCCGCAGGCCGACGTGATAGGTCATAATGGCCTCGATGCCCTCGTCAATGCTGCCGGGGGCCGGTCGCTCGGCAGGCTTTTCGCCGTCCTCCGGCGCTTTCCCGGCGGCAGGGCCTTCGGCCTGCTTCGGCGCGCTCGCTCCGGACGGCTTTGCCTGTCTCCGCCCTTCCGCCAGCGTCAGGCTGAGGTGATAGAGCTCGACGGACAGGACGATCATCAGCAAAAATGTGTTCAGCATACCGTCACTCCCAATCGCTCTTGTCCATGTTCTTGCCCATGTTCACGTTCACGCTGATGTCCTGCTTCGCCTCGATCTTGTCCTGATACCCGGCGAAGCGCTTCTGCTTGAGCATGAAAATGACGAACGGGACGTATGCCTTGTTGCCGGTCGTCAGCAGGTTCATGTACTCTGCCGCCATGCGGCTGTAAGCGTCCTGCGCGGTCTCCTGCAAGTAGGGGCATTTCTCGCCGTCAAACCATCCTCGCAGCGTCGAAACGCTCACACCGAGAAACAGGGCAAGTCCCTGTTCGCTCACGACCTCGGTCGCAGCTCCGTCGGCATCCGTCGCCAGCGCTTTCTCAAAATAGCGGTCAACGGCTTTCTGCAGCGCTTCCGTCGTCTTGTACCGCGCGCCGGCATTGTTCCCGCTGCCGTAAAAATTCCGCTCCGACTTCGTTTTCTGGTGTTCGCCGTTCTGCGTTTCCCTCTGCGCTGCCTTTCTCGCCATTCTCCCGCTCCTCTCTCCGTATTCGCCGCACTTTCAGGCGGGCGCGATGCCCATTGCCAAAGGCAGCGGCTCTCCGCTTTTGGTACGGCATTGCAGCCCCCGCCCCTTGGCCTTACATAGCAGACTTTACCCGCCACAATCGGCATACTCATAATGTCTTTCCCGTGCGTTTAATACACGGGTAACACACAAATCGTGCGTTTTATGTCAGCAGACTATTTGGGACGCATCCCTTGTAGCGGTCTGCCAGCGCAATCACACCGCGCTGCGCCTTTTCATCAGCCGCACACTGTTTTTGCGGATTAACTGTCCGCCGCTGTGGCCACAGCTTGTGTGCACTTAACTTCTCGCGCTTCCTCGCCCGCTTGTGTGGCTGGTACGGCATTGCAGTCCTGCCCTGCTTTAGCGCTTTGGGGAAAGTCCCCGTCACTCGCTGTGGTCTCCCCCTTCCGAGGCACCTATGCCGTGTATGTGCAGTTCCCGCTTAGATTGTCACACGCTCATGCCCGCTTGAGGCCCCGCAAGCATTTCAAGCGCTTTCATCAGTCACGGCAAGGGGGACGCATCCCCACGCGCAGTTTTCAGCAGGCATTGTCATTCTCTGTGAGGCGTTCTGCGTACTCTCACATCATCCGGGAGCTACCCGGCCTCTGGCACGGACAGTTGGGAATCGAACCCACCGCACACGGTTTTGGAGGCCGCGTCGCCACCTTGGTACATTTGCCCGTATATCCCGCGTTTGCGTACCCGCCGGAGCGGGTACGTATTCTAAGTAACGCTCGATTCAACGCGGGCAAATCGAACGGCCCTTCGCGGAGCCACGCCCTGCTGACGGGACACAACGCTCGCCAAGTATGGGCTTGCCGCAATATTGCCCCTGTACGCTGTCAGCTTTGGGATTTGGTGCAGACGGCTGGACTTGAACCAGCACATACCTCCGGGCGCGGTGCTCTGCCGATTGAGCTACGTCTGCGTATGTCTCCCCTGGGCCCCATCGTTGAGAGGCGCACTAAGGTCTGCATCATATCGCCCTCCCGTTTATCCCGCCGCCGCACGGTCGGCCTCTCTTCCGAGCCGCGCAGGCAGCAGGGCGGGCAGGGAGGAGGTCGGCCCTTGCCCGCGGCATCCGCGGCTCTCGCCGCAGGAAGCGTCAAACTGCAAAATATTTTCTTCTCCCCTCAAGCGTAACACACGCGAAAGAGGTTTGCAGTTCTACATTTGGAATAGCTCTTGCCCCTCTGACAGCAGAAAAGGCGACCACCCTTTCGAGTGACCGCCCACTGATTTTCCGCTACCCCCATCCCACCGCCGGGGCACCATCTTCCCCGCATGGAGAACATGGTCGATTTCGACCGGTTTCATTGCGTCGATTTCGATGCCTTTGCCCATTGCCGCGCGACGTCTTGTTGACGCCGCCAAAACGTTCGCACGCACCATTCCGGCGGCATCACCGCAATGGTCCCGCCCGTTCTGCCGGCAGCATCGGTCGGTCCTAACGCATTCCAACGCATTGTCAACGCACTCTAACGCAATCCAACGCTTTTGTTGCTGTAGGGGACGTGTGAGGACTATCCTACCCCTTCCTGCGAGACCCCCACCGTTTTTCCGCTACCCCTCCCCCTTTGCCGTAAAGACTGCCCCATCGAAAACGGCCTGACCGCCTGGACACCTCACCGCGGAGCCGGACCACCGAAAAAGCCCCGGATCCCGAATTGCTTTTGCCGAATTGCCCACGGAAGCCTTCGCGCTCCCGCTTCGCCCGACCCTCTGCCTCCCATCGGCCCGCCTCAAGCAGCAGCCGCTTTGCCCATCTACCCGGCACCAAACCGACGCAGTACGGACGCAGTAAACCCAGCAAAGCCCCGCCATTCCTGGCATTGTATTTAACCACCCGTTAAATTGCTCGCCTATCCTCGCCCGGCTCCCCGCCAGCCCCCGCGCAACGTTGCCGCCGGTCATCCTCTGCAAGCCGCCAACTCTGCGCCCATTCCCTCCAGCCGATCCTCCGCTCTCTCTGCCCCCTTGCCCAAAACGAAAAGGGCCGTCACCCCATCTTCGGGGCGGCGGCCTGTTGCTTTCTGTTCGTTTTTTCATCTGCCATAAGCTGTGCTAATGCCTATCGCCAATTCTACGCGATTTTTTTATTCCTCCATGTCCGTCTATCCTACCCCCTGCTATATCCTCCCTATATCTCCTCCTGTACTATCCCGTAGTCTCTGCTTCTCTCGTACTCTCCGCGTGATCTATACTGCATACTCCTAACGTACTCTTGGTGTATTATCTATTCTCCCCGCCCCGTCAGAAGAAAAGACTATCAAGAGAAGAAAGCACCAAAGTACAGCAGAGTATCTATAGCCTACGGCAGTAAGGTATAGAATAAATAATATTTATTCTATCCGTGCGCGCGCGGACGCGCGATTGATATAGTATAAGGCCCCCTCCGGACTGGCGGAGAGGGCGGGGGAGCCGGCGTTACAGTTTATCCCGGATGGCCTCAATGATCCATTCATTGACGCTCTGACCGTTGGCGGCGGCGGCGGCCCTGATCTGGTCTTTGCCCGGGTCCTTGCCGCGGCGCAGCTTGACCGTGATTTTCTCGTTGTTCTCGCGCTCCCATTTGAGGGAGGCTTTTCGCTGGGCGTCGCTGGTCCTCAATGTCTTGTGCTCCAAGGGTTGCACCTCCTTTTGCATCTTATTATATCGCATAGGCGCGTATAAGTCAGCCTGACAATCTGCACAAAAAAGTCCGCCTGATATTTGGCTAAGGCGTAGAATGTCGCGAAACCTGTAAAACAGGGGCTTGACTTTTCGTGTCAGTCCGCCTTATACTTGGGCCATACCAAGCAACCACGACAAACCAAATTCAGGAGGACGACACCATGACATACTTCACCAACTGCCAGACGCTCGACGAGCTCAAGAAGGTTTACAAGCACTTCGCCCAAAAGCATCACCCCGACGTGGGCGGCGATACTGCCACCATGCAGGCCATCAATGCCGAGTATGAGGAGTGCTTCGAGGCCCTCAAGCGCCGGCATAACGAGCAGGCCGCGGCGGACGCCACCGGCAAGACCCACGCGACCACCGAGACCGCGGGCGACTTCATCGGCATCATCGCGGCGCTGCTCAAGCTCGACGGTCTGGAGATCGAGCTGTGCGGCCGCTGGCTTTGGATCGGCGGCAATACCCGCGAACACAAAGAAGCGCTCAAGGCGGCGGGCTGCCGCTGGTGCCAGAACAAGGGTCTTTGGTCCTGGCACTACGCCGAGGACGGCTGCGGCTATCACAAGGGCCGCAAGCGGAGCATGGCGGAGATCCGCGCGAAGTACGGCAGCACGACCTTCCGCCGCGGCGCCCGCACCGAATCCGACGCGCTCCCGGCTTGACCGGGGCGCGCCACCACCAGAAGGGAGCATCGAACATGAAATATTTAATCCGCCTCGAAAATACACGCACTTCCCGGCATGACGCCCTTTTAGCTTTTGCCCCCATCCCCGCCGGAACGGTAATCGGTTGGGGGAGCGACGAGCACAGCCCCGACGGGATCGCCTATTGGACCGTCACCAGCTGCGAGGAGGTCGCCGCATGAGCTATCTTGACCTCTTCCAGCGCTACGGTAGCCCCAGCCGAGAGGCGGAGATCCGGCTGCACGGCTACCTGATCCGACCCGATACCCTGACCGCCGACCGCATCCAGTATAACGACGAGACCGCCGCGCGGCTGATCGAGGATTGCCGCCGCCTCGCCGACCAGCTCACCGACTACCGGCAGGCCCTCGCGGAGCGTTACGCCGCCCTCGCGACCGCTGCATACCGTGACCGGCTGGAGCTGACCCGTGACCCCGGTTACAGGGGCAAAGCGGTGATCTACTTTGTGCGGATCGTCCGCACCTATGAGGACGGAACCACAGAGCGAGTTTTGGACGAAAAGTATTTCGGCACGGAGCGCCGGAAAGCCTTTGTCCGGTTCGCGGAGCTGAAGCACCAGCGCCCCGGCATCGAGACCATGCAGAACACCGAGAAAAAGCCGTGGGAAAAGTGAATGACGCAGTACAGACGCAGTAAACCGCGGGGGCCCCTGAGCCCCCGCAGTTTTATATTACCAAGTGTTCAAAAATGATTTTGGAGCAAATCAACGCTGTGCGCGCTCTTGCAAAGAGCGGCGGCTTCTGCTACACTATAAGCAGCCTATTGGGATGCGGCAATGCCCGCGAAGGAGAGAAAATGGAACAGACCAATAAAGGGTTGAGCGGCAATCAGCTCAAGCTCTTTGCCATGCTTGCCATGACGGTCGACCACTTCACCAGCGTGATCTGGCCGGATTATCCGCGGGACTGGTGGATATTGCTGCTGCACATCATCGGGCGCATGGCCGCGCCGATCTTCTGGTTCATGGTGGCCGAGGGCTACCACTACACCCGCGATCTGAAAAAGTACGCCGGACGGCTTCTGCTCTTTGCCGTCATCGGGCACTTCGCCTACAATTTTGCCTTCGGCATCCCCTTTGTCCCGCTCAAAACCGGCGTATTCAACCAGACCAGCGTGATGTGGCCGCTGTTTCTCGGCGTCGTCGGCCTCTACACGGTGGAGCGGCCCGAGCTCAAGCAATGGCAAAAGACGCTTGCCGTGGTCGCCCTTACGCTTCTCGCCTTCCCGGGCGACTGGAGCAGCATCGCCGTGCTTGCCATTCTGGAGATCGGGCAGAACCGCGGCGACTTCCGCCGCCAGATGACGCGCATGATGCTCTGGGTCTCGATGTACGCGCTGGTCTACGCGCTCTTCATCGACCCCGTCTACGGTATACTTCAGCTCTTCGCCGGGCTGACCATTCCGCTGCTCAAACGCTACAACGGCACACGCGGCGCGGGCCGGGGCATGAAATATCTTTTCTATCTCTACTATCCCGCGCACCTCTTCCTCTGCGGCCTTGTCCGCATCCTGCTCTACGGCAACGTCGGCGTGATGGTCGGCGGACAGTAAGGCAATACCGGCAAAAGGGGAGCTCCCATACGTTTCGTATGGGAGCTCCCCTTCCTTTTCACTTTTCAGAACGCGACGTGCATGAACAGCGCCACGCAGCAGAGGATCACAGCCAGCGGGACATAGACGTAGCGTCCCACGCTGTACCAGAGGTTTCCGCGCAGCTTGCCGCTGCCGGTGTTGACGGCGTCGAGCAGCTCGTCCTTCTTCATCACATAGAACCAGGAGATCGCACCGAGCGTCGCGCCGATGGGAATGATGTAAATGGAGACGAGGTCCATCCACGGGCCCCACTTGTCGATGGTCTCCATGCCGATGCCGAAGCCGAGGCACACCACGCACAGGATCACCAGCACCGCCGTGCGGCTGAGCCTGGGGAACTTGTGCATCAGGGATTCCGCGACGGCCTCGAACATATTCTGCAGCGAGCTGACGCCCGCGAAGATCATCGCAACGTAGAGAATGATGGCGAACAGACGGCCGAGCGGGATATCCTGCAGGATAGTCGGCAGCGTGACGAACAGCAGGCTCGGGCCCGCGCCGACGTCCAGTCCGTAGGAGAAGCAGGCGGGGATAATGACCAGTGCCGCGACCACGGCGGCAATGGTGTCAAAGAGCGCCGTATGCTGCGCGACGTCCACCACGTCCTCGTCCTTGGAGAGGTATGCGCCGTAGACGATCATACCGCTGCCGGTGACGGACAGCGAGAAGAACGCCTGCCCCATCGCCCAGATCCAGATCATCGGGTCGGTCAGAGCCTCCCAGCGCGGGGTGAACATGAAAAGATATCCCTCTGCCGCGTTCGGCAGCAGCGCCACGCGCACCGCCAGAACGAGGAAGATGAGGAAAAAGAGCGGCATCATGACCTTGTTGGTCTTTTCGATGCTGTGTGCGCCGAGGAAGAGCGTCAGCAGCGTGCCGACGACCACGACGATGTGATAGGGAATGACCGAGTAGGGCGTGCCGGAGAAGGCTCCAAACCACGCGGCGGTGTCCGCCGTCATGAGCGTACCGAGGAGGGAGTCCGCCAGCGCCTTGAGAATGTAGGTCACGATGACAGCGTAGCCGATGGCGATGCACATGGAGCCCGCCAGCGGCAGCCAGCCGAGCAGTCCGCCGGCCTTGCCCGCGCTCCTGCCGCGCGTGGCCCAGGCATTTTCATAGGCACCCAGCGTGCCGGTCGCCGCGCGGCGGCCCATCGCAAACTCCGCCGGCAGGCCGACGTAGCTGAAAATGAACACGAACAGCAGGTAGATCAGCAAAAAGGCCCCGCCGCCGTTGCTGCCCATCTTGTTGGGAAAGCCCCATACGTTTGCCATGCCGACCGCCGAGCCGACCGAGGCCAGAATAAAGCCCCAGCGGCTGGCAAAGCTCTTTGTGTTTTTCGTGTGCTTCATGGTGTTCTCCCCTTGGGCCGTCCGCATCCCGGCAAGGCGGCCCGCTTCCTTCCGTAATCATAGCAAAGCCCCGACCGCAGCGGTCAGGACTTTGTTATTCTAAAGCTTTGATGCGTAAAAGTCAAGCGTTTTCCGGAAAACGCATCCGGATCGCGGCGACGGGATCCGATTCACCGCCGGGCTGCGGTAAGCGAAAACGAAATTTGCCGCGGCGTGCGCCAAAAAAGGCTTGCGTGCCGCGCCTTTTTTGCACATAATAGGGACAAGAAATTTTCCCCGACGGAGGTTATTTTATGTCTAAGCCGATTCGCAAGCGCAGCGAGGTCGCTGCCGAGTTTACCTGGGATCTCACCGACGTTTTCCCCTCGGACGAGGCGTGGAGGGCCGAGTACGAGGCGCTCAAGCCCTATACCGAAGCAGTCGCCGCCTATCAGGGCCGCCTCGGTGAGAGCGCGGAGACGCTGCTGGCCTATTTCCGGCTCGACGATGAGCTGAACGTCCGCGTCGGCCGGCTCTACGGCTACGCCAACTGCAAGGCGGACGAGGATACCTCGAACGGCTTTTATCAGGACCTGCGCGGCAAGGCGCTGAGCCTTTCCGTCACGCTCTCCGGCGCAGGCGCGTTTGCCGCGAGCGAGCTCCTTGCACTCAGCGATGAAACGCTCACACGCTTCTACGCCGAGCAGCCGGAGCTGACGACCTATCGCCGCCCCATCGAGCGGGTCCGCCGCCGCAGGGCGCACATCCTCTCCCCGGAGTGCGAGGCGCTGCTGGCGAATGCTGGCGAGATGGCCGACAGCCCCGACGCCATCTTCGGCGTGTTCCACAATGCCGACCTCCGCTTTCCCGCCGTGACCGACGGCGCGGGCGCGGAGCAGCCGCTGACCGATGCGACCTTTGTTCCCCTGCTCCAGAGCGGTGACCGCACACTGCGCCGCAATGCGTTTGAGACCTACTACGCCACGCTCGGCGGCTATCGCAATACGCTCGCCGCGACGCTTGACGCGCAGTTCAAGCAGCTTCGCTTTTTTGCGAACGCGCGCAGGTACTCCTCCACGCTCGACGCCGCGCTCGACGCGACCGAGGTGCCGGTGAGCGTTTACGACAGCCTCATCGAGAGTGTCCACGCGAACCTCGACAAGATGTACCGCTATGTCGCCCTGCGCCGCCGTCTGCTCGGCGTGGACGAGCTGCATATGTACGACGTCTATACGCCCATCGTCCCCGACGTGGCGGAGGAGATCTCCTTTGAGCAGGCGAAGGCCACCGTGCTCGACGCGCTCGCCGTGCTCGGCGAGGATTATACCGCCATGCTGCGCGAGGGCTTCGACCATCGCTGGCTCGACGTGTATCCCAACGTCGGCAAGCGCGGCGGCGCGTACTCCTCCGGCATCGCGCGCCCGCACCCCTATGTTCTGCTCAATCAGACCGACGACCTCGACAGCCAGTTCACCATCGCGCACGAGATGGGCCACGCCATGCACAGCTATCTGAGCTGCAAGCATCAGCCCGTCTGCACGAGCGACTACGTCATCTTCGTCGCCGAGGTCGCCTCGACCTGCAACGAGGTGCTGCTCATGCGGCATCTGCTGCGCAAGAGCACCGACAGGCGCGAGCGGGCCTATCTCATCAATCATTTCCTTGACCAGTTCAAGGGCACGGTCTACCGCCAGACGATGTTTGCTGAGTTCGAGCGCGAGCTGGGACGCATGGCAGAGCGCGGCGAGACGCTGACCGCTGACGCGCTGGACGAAAAATACCTCGCGCTCAACCGCCTCTACTTCGGTCCCAACATGGTGAGCGACGCGCAGATCGCGCTCGAGTGGGCGCGCATCCCGCACTTCTATTACAATTACTATGTGTTCCAGTACGCCACCGGCTTCTCCGCCGCGGTCGCTCTGGCTGATCGCATCCTGCGCGAGGGCGAGCCTGCCGTTGCGGACTACAAGCGCTTCCTTTCCGGCGGCAGCAGCACCGACCCTATCTCGCTTCTGAAGCTCGCGGGCGTGGATATGAGCACCCCCGCGCCGGTCGACGCCGCGCTCGCCATGTTCGGCGAGCTGGTCGATGAGCTCGACGCCCTCACCCGCTGAACGATACTTCCGGCGCTAAAATATTACAAAATAAAACTCTTGTTCTAATTTAAACGTTGTGGTATACTGTCCGACAGAGGGGAGGGCTGCGCCATGCCGCAAAACGAGCGGACCTATATCGCCATTGATCTCAAGTCGTATTACGCGTCCGTAGAGTGCATGGAGCGCGGCCTGGACCCGATGCAGACGAACCTTGTGGTGGCAGACCCGAGCCGCACGGAAAAGACCATCTGCCTCGCGGTATCGCCGGCGCTGAAGGCTTACGGCATCCCGGGCCGTGCGCGGCTCTTTGAGGTGGTCGAGCGCGTGCGGCAGGTCAACGCCGAACGGCAGCGCCGCGCGCCGGGCGGGCGGCTGACCGGAAAGAGCGCGGACGACCTCACGCTGAAGGCCGACGCGTCCCTCGCAGTCGACTATCTGGTGGCGCCGCCGCGCATGGCGAAATACATCGAGGTCAGTATGCAGATCTACGGCATCTACCTAAAGTATATTTCGCCCGAGGATATCCACACCTACTCCATCGACGAGGTGCTGATGGACGTTACCGGCTATCTGGAGACCTACCGCACGACCGCTCGCGAGCTGGCGAAGGCCATGATCCTCGACGTGCTGCACACGACGGGCATCACGGCGACGGCGGGCATCGGCAGCAACCTCTATCTCTGTAAGGTGGCCATGGACATGATGGCCAAGCGCGTTCCGCCGGACGAGAACGGCGTGCGCATCGCGCAGCTCGATGAACGGAACTACCGCGCGCTGCTTTGGGAGCACCGTCCGCTGACGGACTTCTGGCGCGTGGGCCGCGGCTATGCGAAGAAGCTGGAGGAGCACGGGCTGTATACGATGGGCGATGTCGCGCGCTGCTCCATCGGGAAGCCGAACGAGTATTATAACGAGGGACTTCTCTACAGGCTATTCGGCGTCAATGCCGAGCTGCTCATCGACCACGCCTGGGGCTGGGAGCCGTGCCGCATGGCGGACATCAAGGCCTACCGGCCGGAAACGAACAGCATCAGCTCCGGTCAGGTGCTGCAATGCCCCTATCCCTATGACAAGGCGCGGCTTGTCGTGCGGGAGATGGCCGAGGCGGTCGCGCTGGAGCTGCTGGAAAAGCGGATCGTGACCGACCAGCTCACGCTGACGGTCGGATACGACATTGAAAACACGGCAAGCGGCAGCTACCGCGGCGAGACGGTGCTCGACCCTTACGGCCGAAAAATTCCGAAGCACGCGCACGGCACAGCGACGCTGGGGCAGAAAACATCCTCGGTGCGCCGCATCGTGGACGCCGTGCTCGGCATCTATGACGAAAAGGCCGACCCGAAGCTGACGGTCCGCCGTCTGACCGTCACCGCCAACCGGCTCATGCGCGAGGAGGATATCCTGCGCGAGCCGGAGCAGCCGGTACAGTTCAGCCTCTTTGACGATCCCGCGGCGCAGGAGCGGCAGCTTCGGCAGGAGGAAGTCAAGCAGGAGCGGGAGCGCCGGATCCAGGAGGCCATGCTGGGCATCAAGAAGAAGTACGGCAAAAATGCCATCCTCAGCGGCGGCAGCTACCTTGACGGTGCGACCGCACGCGAGCGGAACCGCCAGATCGGAGGACACAAGGCATGAGCGGAAAATACGACGATATCATCGACCTGCCGCATCCCGAGCCGCAGACGCATCCGCGGATGCCCATGCGCGACCGCGCGGCACAGTTCGCGCCCTTTGCGGCGCTCACCGGTCACTGCGCCGCCCTTGCGGAGACGGAGCGCCGCGCCGCCGACGCGGCGGAGCCGGAGAACGAGCGGTTCTCGGAGCCGTAGCCTGCGGCGCAGAGCTTGTATTCAGGGACGGAGTATGTTTGGGAGGAGCGGCGGCAATACAGGCGCCATCGCACCCCGACAAAACGTCAGGAGACGAAGCAGCCATCCGGCCGCCTCGTCTCTTTTTTGTACGAAGCCCCGCTCGTCGGAGCAGCCGCACCGCCAAACGGCAGACGCCGCAATTCGGCAAGCGAAGCGGCGGAAAAGCAACGTAAGCGGCATGGGTAGAAGCGCTCTCAAAATTCTGCTATAATTTTTGGAAAAGCCTTGAAAATCATGTAGTATTTGCGGTCAAAGCCGTAATATACAGGTGAAGCCGGAAAGGAGGCGGTACACGTGATGGAAGATGCAGGAATCATCGAATTATTCTTTGAGCGTTCAGAGCAGGGCATACGAGAGCTGGATATAAAATACGGTAAAGCCTGCCGCAAATTATCATACAACATTGTGAACGACCGGCAGGACGCGGAGGAATGCGTCAATGACGCTTACTTAGGCGCATGGAACGCGATCCCGCCGGTGAAGCCCGACCCGCTGCTGACCTACATCTGTAAAATCGTCCGGAACATTTCCTTGAACCTCTATCACAGAAAAGAAGCAGCCAAACGAAGCAGTCACTATACAATTGCTATGGAGGAGATCGAAGCCTGCATAGCAGCCACCAACGCAGTGGAAGCCGAGATCGAGGCCGTAGAGTTAGCTCATATCATCGAAAGATTTTTGGACACGTTGACCGTCGAAAACCGCGTTCTCTTTATTTTCAGGGAGGGAACAGGCACCCGCAAATTGCGCATTTCTGCCATCGGTATACTTTTGACCGTTCCGCCTGCAACTTTTTTGAAAATCGCTGACCGCAAGGCATCGGTGCGCAGAATATACATCAAATAGCGAGAGTGGAGTACTTCTTTGCGCGGCTTGATAACATAGATACCTTCTTTGATGTTCCAGTTTGTGGGTGGTTCACTTATCACGGCGGTTTCACCGATTGTCCCAGTTCCTGAAAAAAGCACATCGCCAACTTCAAGGTTGGAACGATTATTGCAGAGCCGCAATCTTCAAGGATGTTCACGAGCCGATTGTCGACCGGGACACCTTTGAGCAGGTACAAAAGAAGATCATCAAGCGGACAAAGCGCCGTGCGCCGAAATCGGAGAATGGCGAAAAGAGCATCTTTTCTGATCTGCTGTACTGCGCCGACTGCGGTCACAAGCTGTGGTATCATGTCAACACTATCAATAAAAATATATGCTTTTTCTCCTGTTCCAATTATGTAAAAGACTACCGTGGCAGTTGCCCGACCCGGCACTATGTGCGGGCGGACGCTATCGAGCAGGTGGTAAAACTGGAGCTACAACGAATGGCGCAATTTCTGTGGGACGACGAGCCAATGTTCGCCGACCTTCTGGAACGCAAGTCCAACCGGGAAATCGCAGAGGAAAAGAAGCGCCTTGAGGGAGAGCTGCAAAAGGCACGGATGCGAACAGAAACCGTGTCCCGACTCTACAAAAAGGCCTTTGAAAAGAATGCGGAAGGGCTTCTTTCCGACGAGGGCTTCCTGCAAATTACCCACGAATACGATGTAGAGCAGCTTGCCTTGAAAGCTAAGATCCCACAGCTCCGGGAGCAAATTGCGGAGGCGGAACGGCAAGCGGCCAATAAGGACAAGTTTATCGCTGCCATCCGAAAGTTTATGCAGATGGACGAGCTGACCGCACCGCTGCTGCGGGAGCTTATTGACCATATCGAGGTGTACGAAACGCAGGGCGTCGGAAAAAGTAGAACACAGCGCATCACAATTCACTGCCGCTTTGTGGGGTACATCGACATCCCGGCAGTGCCTCTGACAAGCCATTATATCTCCGAGACAAGGCAGGGCGTGGCCGTGGAATATATCCCCGCATAACGAAGGAGAGTAGGCGAAATGCCTGCTCTCCAAAAGAAGCATAAAAAATCGAGTGTTCATAACATCAAATCCGTTATGAACACTCGATATGGTGCGCGGTACAGGACTCGAACCGACAAAAAGGCGATTTAGCTTATCCCTTTCTATGCCGACCAGTACCATAATGCGGGGAAGCCGTGCGATTTTATTGCCATCGCATGTTAGGTAATTTTATCTCATATCAACGCAGTAAGGCTAAAAATAAGGCTAAATTTTTGCTGCCGCTCAGGACATAGTAAGGGCTATCTGGCTTCATTTGAAATCAGATAGCCCTTTTCATGTGAATTCTATCCTTACCAAAAAAGTTCGGAACCATTCGAATAATTTACCGTGTCGTTTTCTACCTAATATCGTTATCTGCATCAAATACATGTAGCTTCAATGTGTCAGACAGCCGTTCCATTGTATAAATGCCGCCAATACTGTTGCCTCTTGTGTCAAGGGCGGGGCCATAACATCCAATGCCCATACATCCTTCGACACAACCTATAATACCGTCTCACCCAAACCACTTTCGAGGGTATGCCAACACGGCAAGCATATTCGCCAGATTCATCATACATGTCACAGGTAAACATCAGTGTCTTCATTGTACGGACAACCCGTTTATCAAGTAAGCGTTCACCCATTTTTGGATCGACGCCATCAGCAGAAAGCACAAGACTCATGCCCGCCAAAGATCGTGCGGTAACAGACAAAGAGCAGAGTTGAAAGTGCATATCTACACAGGAGAGCACATCACCATGCAACATATCTTTGCTTGCCAATAGGTAACCGATGGCACGATTGCGATTTCCTGTACATGCCTCAGAACAGTAGGCTTCTGTGTCAAGTGAAATACTGTTGTCCAAACACAGCCGGCGAGTATACTCCAGCATCTCATTGAAGGTAAAGCGAGGCGCAAGCAGACTGACAACTTCAGTAGCGCCCGCATTGATCATCAGATTGAACGGGCGGTTAGAGGGCAAATCCAGTTTAAGAATAGAGTTAAAGGCGTCTCTGGATGGTTCCATCATCACGTGAGAAAAAACCTCCTTGTAGCCAATACGCTGTAAAGCCACCGCCAATCAATAAGAGGCTTATAATTATTCTCGATCATTCTATAATAAGCCTACTTGCAGTAAGTTTCATTATCACGTTGTATACTTATTGCTTTCATCCTCATTTTCTTTTTGCTTAGAACAGTACTGCCATGGGGCAGATATAATCACTAGAGCACCGCCTATGACGATTTTGACTGTAATACTCTCCCGAAAGAACAGCAAGCCAAAAACTTTGAGGATTTGATAAAATAAAAGCCGCAGATACTGCAGCTTTTGGCGGGGGTAACAAACCCGTATGTTTTGCGCCGCCACAGTCAATGAAAAGAGACTTTCAACCGCCCAAAAATTGCACCGCTGTACCAGACAATAAAAGTCATTCAGCGGAGATAATCTGCATCGACTATCTCCGCTGATCTTCAGAATACAGTTCTTCAAGTACAGTCGCTGACTTACGGACATTGTCAAGAAGCTCCGTCTTGTCCTTTGAGCAATGCAGCAAGTGCCATATCAAAAACGTATCAGAATCTTATTCTTTCTTCGCAAATCGGGCAACGGATGAATTCTGTTTGCGCAGCCACATCTTTTCCGCAATCTTTTCACCGCTGCACTCTGCCGGTGCCGTCGCCGCCCATGAGCTTGGTCACGTCGGAAAC